>Ga0307510_10001633_pt1 | contig 24864 bp, 32 predicted proteins | sample 12_EM_MG_FD_207224 | JGI IMG/M metagenome (GOLD analysis project Ga0307510, IMG submission 207224) | Populus trichocarpa ectomycorrhiza microbial communities from riparian zone in the Pacific Northwest, United States - 12_EM | ecosystem: Host-associated > Plants > Roots > Unclassified | place... | reverse complement strand
ACTGATGATCCCAACTCCCGATCTATCACATTTGACCAAGGACGACTATGAGCGGGTCTACGAACCGGCAGGTGAGGAGCGCACATCACATTTCCAAGCTCTTTCGGTGGTGCGATGACAATCCGGAATCCGGTGCGAGCACATACTTAACAGAAGACACGTTCGCCCTCTTGGACGCACTCGAGGCGGACGCAGATGCCATTCGTGATCTTGCTCCTCGGATCTGTCTAGAAATAGGGCGAGTCAGAGTCCCACTACTACGAGCCCCGTTGACTTTCTTCACCACGTCTCCACCCTACGTCTCTCTAGATCAGGAACCGGCATCGTCTCAGCTTTCCTGGGACAGATCGTCGGCGCTTCCAATGCACGTCCGTACTCGCACCGCACCGTCTCTCTTCCACGCAACAAAAAATTAATAACACACACACACACCCCATAAAAAAAGTCTTTCTTTGTACGGACATCAACCCGCACGCAGCGACATGTACCGCGCGTACCGGGTCGCAAAACAAGGTGTGTGCAGTGCAGCAGCAGCAGCAACCACCACCTTTTTTTTTCCCCTCTTATCCAAATCCAAAATTAAAGAAAGAAAAAAAAAAAAAACAGACTCCAATCGAACCGCTCGTCGCGTCACTCGCGCGTCCGTTATCGAGTCGCCTCGGAGATGCGGTCGACGTCCTCGTGTTCAACCCGCCGTACGTACCGACGCCGGATGACGAGGTGGACGCTGCACAGCACGGAGCTGGCATCGCCGGGTCTTGGGCTGGCGGCGAAGACGGCATGCAGGTGACGGATACGCTCTTGAGTCAAGTCGATGTCGGTGTTTTTTTTTTTTTCTTCATCAGTGTCCTGTGATCGCACACGCACACGATTGCGCTCAAGTCGTGCATCTATAGGGTCTGCTCTCTCCGCAAGGACGATTTTACCTGGTCGCGGTGAAGCAAAATAATGTCCCTAAAGTTCAGGAATTCATGTCAGAGACCTTCGCGCTACAGAGCGAGGTGACGTCCCACTTTCGTCCGTTGTCATAACCTGTCACCCTGATTTCAAGCCCTAGATTGTTTTGCAACGCAGAGCTGGTCGCGAACACCTCTTCGTCCTGCGATTTGCACGATGATCACATCCTGAACATGTCACTCGAATGGGCAACGTTACGTTATCATGGCAATATATCAGTAGTGATACACATGGTCAAATATAAAGGGCAGTAAAAATCACGGTCCGAGTCTCTTGATAAGTTAAAAGCGAGTACACTACAGTAGATGATATTTAGAGAGATGGGGACGTGTAACCTATTCCTCCTTGTCGGGCCGCCGCCTTAAGCTGAATCGTGAGGGTGACGTGAGGGTACCATTGTTGTGATCGGCATACGAAACACTGGATTTACGGCCGACAGCGGCAGGTTCAGCGCTAAAGGCGAGGCCCAGCGTCAACATGCCGTGACCATTCATGATCTCCACGGAGACGTTGGCGGCAGCGTTGGATACCGGTTGTATGTGTTGCCAGATCTGTAAAGGGAGGAAAGGTAGGGGTTTAGTCTAGAAAATGCGGATTTGCTACTTACATCAACTTCTGCCTCTCCCAGTGACTTGTCTTTCCCAAGGGTCTTGTGATCAAAGATCAAGACGTGAAGCCTGGTGGTTGAAGGTCCAACAGCGAACTCAAAGGACTCGTTCCTGCAGCGACAGCGAGTGAGGGTAGTACAAGTGCTTCGTGAACGTACGTACCATTCAGGAGCAACGGTTTTACCGGCGTGCTTTGTTTTAAATTCCTTTTCGCCAAGACGCACGACAGCATATGGCTTGACGTCCGGACCACCTGTTAAATCCTTGGCGTCTAGGATTGACACCCTTAGAACACCGGGTTCCTGCGGGGCACTCTGTCCATTCGTGTCAGAGGCAGTGGCAACAGCTGAGCGTTCCCCTTCCCCGACAGGCTGGTGGGATACCTGGGTGCCCGGAACGTTAGGGGCGACGGCCTTCGGCTCCGAAGCCGATGATGAGCTGAAACCAAAGAAGCTGTGCTCGTCTTCGCTATCCTTTCCGCGCCTAAAGACACCAGCGACGCCTTGTAAAACTCCTTTTCCTGCGCTGATGGGTGCGCTGCCGATGGCTGTCATAGTACGCCCAGCCGCGGAGAACGTTGAAGTGCTCTTGCGGGACTTCATGATGATTCCGGGCTGGAAAACCATGCTGATTTTAATCTGGCCTTTGGACCCACGCTTTTCTGAAGATAGCGTGAGGACACGCTCGGTAGCAGTTAGAGGCTCGATGTCTTCCAGGTCGATCTTTGCAGTTCCGAGGGATTTCGCTTGATCTAGTTGATTCCAGTCGAATAATTCGATCTGAAAATCTGAGCCGACGCGTGACGGCTGATTGTGACATGGTTATTGTACACTTTGTTTACTATTCGTGATACGCAAATACTTACCACGTCGACCGTAAAATCTTCATTCCATTCTGGGTTGAGCGTCTTTTTCTTGGTTGAGGATTTGAAGACACGTTCCCCATTCAAGTTGAAAACAGCGTAGGGGTCGGATTTGCCTCCTCGGTCGGCGGCATGGATATCGTGACCAACCAGCAAAATTACACGGAGAGCACCTTGATCTAGAAAAGATATGTAAGGGAATGGGATCAGGAGAATACGAGTGACATACTGTTAACAGTTTCTCGTGGTTCCAACACCACAGGCACTGGGACATAACGGGTCTCAATCTCCACTGTTCCGGCCACTCTATCGTCTTGATTGACTAATTCAAACTTGGTCGGAGAACCCTACAAAGTTTGCGTAGGTTTCAGTTACAGGTCGTTGGGAAATTTTAAAGAAAGGCCGTACCAAAGTCCGAGACAGGAACGGTTTTACATCATCCTTCCACTCGCCAACGATGATGTCCTTCTCTCCTTCGTCGGCTTCGTTAAACCTGAGCCACACCCGCCCGAAGTCAATTTCCTTTAGAAAACCTTCACCAACGTGTTGCCACGCCACGTGGTGACCGTGAGCGCGGGTAGTGCTGAAGGCAGGCCAGTAACCGTTGTCAAGGAGGACCTCCAAGCGGCACTTCTTGGAAACCTCGCCAGATTTGACGTAGAATATGATGATCCCAGACTCTGTGGTCAAAGTTTAGACTACGTAACTCAGAATGCAGCTACCACCTACGGTATGAGAGAAGTTCATCCTTTGACATCCGGGTGCCTTCGTTCTCCCGTTTCACGTCATTCTTTCCATCGACCGAATGGGCCTCCCCACTCGATGGAGATCCCTCACGAGCACTCCCCGTCTTGCCATTGTTGGGCACGCCTATCGGTCCCGTAGTAGTTATTGCCGTGTTCACCTCATGCCCCTCGCTGGAAGATGACTCGGAGTCACTGTCGACATCATCACCATCTTCAGCGCCCTCAACCGCCGACTGAAGCTCATTCGTCTCAGTCTCGAATTTCACGTCTTGAAGTGTGAAGGCAGGCAGAAACTCGGCGACGTAATGTAGCTGGCCCTTGTATTGATTTCCTCGATCAAGGCGGATAGGTTCAGATTTGTCCTTCCTGCCCGTAGATTCGAAGGAAAAAAGGGGATCACCCGCATGGTTCGGTTTCTCTTGAGCAAGCTCGTTGACTTTAAGCTCGACAGTGCCCAGAGATCGGTCTTTGGTGAGGTTTTGATAATCCATCACTTCAAGAAGTAGGGTCTCTTTGAGCGAGTGGACTGGTGTATAGATGATCTGGTCCCAAACAGGGTTAAGATCTATCAAAAGGTAAGCAGTCACGTCGACGGGTCGTTGAGAACCGACATACTATTGTTTACTACCTCTGTGCGAGCCTGAACGATATTGTTGACCAGCACACGAACATACGGGTCGCTCTGGGTGGAGTATCGAATACTTTGTATGAGCAAAGGAACACCGAATTCCCGGCACGATTCAACGCACCTTTCCACCAAGCGTTGCTTCCACGTTCTTCACATCTGTAGCCTCCTTCAACCACAATCGCACAGCCCCTATAGGAGGGGTGTATTGGTCTGCGCCATAGAGGCTGCCAGCCATGTTCAGTGGTTTCCATTCTACCGTCAGACGCAGGCGCCCAGACTTGCATCCGCTGAGTTGCCACCAGTCACGGCCCGTCTCTTTGCGTGCTTCCAAAAGATCTTGGAGACGTACGGACAGATACCCCAGGACGGGGTCCTTTATAAAATCGCGATCATCGATCACCTTTACCGTGATAATAGAAGACGAGCGATTAGCGCAAAGGAATTCTGTTGCGGATTCCCAAACCGGCTGTGAGGTGTGCTTAGTACGGGAAGTAGTGTGAACTGGGTTGGGAGAGCTGCCAAGGAACACTTCGGCGTAGGCATTCAAATCAGACGCGCGCACACCAGAGCTCTCAAGGTCTTTGGCCTGGTGAACCGTGAATCGCACGACGCCCACATCTGCAAGTGTCATTGTTGGGTGTGACGAAGATGGGAGTAAAGGGGGCGCCAAACTCACTGGACTCGGGTAGTTCCTCTACTCCTGATTCGTCGACCCGAGGCTTGAGTACAGGGAAATACAACACGTCGAAGCGCAATTCTCCTTTTTGCTTGCCATCCTTTAATATAGGAAGAGACAAGTCCTCCTGCGTGTCATCTTCATCAAGTTTGGCGAGTTCGAATAAGCTTGCACCAATCTCCGTGTCCTTTCGGACTTCGTTGTAATCCATGACAGTAAGGACGAGGTTGTCAGTGAGACTATTGACGAGTAGAAACTTGGCTTCGTTCCACGTCGGGTTGTATCTAAGAAAACGTGGATGAAAAAAAATGGACATGCGTATCACGTAAGTGTTTCTTACGTGCTGTTCTTGTGCTTCGTCCTGGCTAGCTGTGCACGGTTGTTGATACTGAAAGTGACGTATGGATCGACCGAACCACCACCAATCTTGTTAGCGGTGATGCTGCGTGCGCCGTGGACGACGACTTTAATAACACCAATTGCCGCGTCTATCGGAGCCCCAGAAAGAAGCTGTTCGAGATTGAGGGTAAAGACGTTGGGCTGATACATCATCGGGCCGAGGATTGAGTGGATCGTTTCACGGATGAACGAAGACAAGCCGGGGATCTAGGATCATTCATTCTTAGATACGAGGATGGAAGACATGTAGTGGTGCGCGTACGTTCATCATGTCAAAGCCGAAGGTCTCGCCCCCTATAGGCTTGAGCACGTAATCGATGAGGGGCTTTTCAAGGAAGGAAACATCCACCGTTTGTACATGGGGAAAGTTGCTCATCAATTTGAGACGGATACGCAAGAGCCCGGTGAAGGTCATGTCTTCCACTAAAATTGGTAACTTGGCGGACGCTGGTCCCTTACCTACTCGGATGCTAAGAACGACTTTCGGATTGCTCTTGGAGGCTAATTGGCGCGGAGTCAGGTCAGAGACATCATTGGGGGTAAATGAGACACCCCAGTCCATCAGGACTTCGTCCGACTCTGTCTTTGGGAATGTGCGAACTCTGTCGACTCGCGGAGCTTTGTTGCCAAGTGTGAATTGAGTAAGGCGAAGAGACTCAAGGAACGGTGGACAATTTGCGCTGAGGATCTGATCGACGGAAGCGACGACGGTCGCAGAGAGGACAGGCTCGTAAATGAGCCAGAAGCGATGCAGAAATTGGTTTATCCATTCTGCAGATTCATACTCTGAGGCCAGCGACGTCTTGACAAGTTCACGTTGAATGTCGTCCCGCGCACGATGTCGTACACGAGCCATGGAGGTAGTGTAATACGTACAGCATGAGGCCAAGAGAATGAAGAGCCAGCCATAGCCAAGATTGAAGCGGGCTATGAAGTGTGCCGCGAGCACGGCCTTGTTTTATTATCGGGGGAAGAAAGGTGAGTAGGCTCCCAGGGTGGCACGCGGTGGAGTGACGTACGAAGATGATTATCGCAGCATTATAGTACCATTGACCATAATATTGTTCGGGAATCCAAGTATTCATAAGACGGAGCTGCTTCTGATCCTCGTCCTCCGAAGGTTTATCTATGTCTGCGAAGGCACGCCAACCGACTTTGTACCAGTCTGGAATGGAGGCGGCCTTCGCGGCAGGTAGTGTACCTGGAATGGGAGCAACATCCTCGGCCGGCTGCTCGTCTACGTCTTCGATTGTGATGGTCGGAATTGGGCCATCGCTACCAGGGTCGACGGGGATCTCTACAAGAAAGAGAAATAGATTGACATGAGGCAGTAAACCCACGAAGAAGAGACGGACCTCTGCCGACATCAGTTTTGCTCGAGGTAGTGCTGCTTAATTTCGACCTTGCCTTTCCAGCCGCAGAGGCCTTTTCTGCAGGCGGCGCATCTGGGTCAAAGGAGTGGACGGCTACGTTTCCTCTCGAAGCATCCTTTTGGAGGATGTCATTGGCTTGGCTGTGTGCGCGACTGGTATTGGCCGAAGATAACCCGTTTGGGGGCAAGGAAGAAGCCATGGAGAAAGGGGAGGGAAGTGGTGGTGGGTGGGAAGGGAGGGATGGAGGGGTGGGTGAGTGACGTATAAACCTTGATATGAATAGGGTTGGAGCGGTCACGGCGTGGTTTCCGCTCCGTGGTTGGGCGGGCTCGCTCGATGGGTTGCACCCTCCACGCGGCAAGTGATTTTGCGCATACACCCGTTGCCAATGCCCTTCTTGACATCATCTTGCCCCGATAAGGTAACCTTCACCATCCTCGCGCTAAATCGCGGCTTCCATGCCACACTTCACAACTTTCAATGCCGCAGTGCCGCGGGTCTGTCCCTATTTCCGGCGCCAGCACACATCTGTAGTGACGCCCATGCTGCGCCCAAGCTGGCCCAATTACAGACCATAAATATTGTGACACCAATGCGCCGTAGCTACAGTACTAGTACTAGTATATGACTCCTGACCGTATTGGGTAGTTGCTTGACCGTTCCTCCCTTGACGCTGCCTATTATCAATCGGAGGAGTGCTTAACACAGGTACTCTGCCGTATCGGGGCCATTTAGGGCTGCTCGGGTGCGAATTACAAGCGTGTGCATTTTCGTTCGCAGTTAGTTCGCAGAAGTAGTGGGCCCCTCGAATCGGGCCAAACAAGGCCAAACAAATGTATAGCACACGCGGTCCAGGAATCATTCCCCCGTGTTATTTCAAGAAAAGTCACCTTTTACCCCATGAGCAACCCATCGTCTCTCCGAGATCTCTACAGTACAAACCCACCAACATGGTCGTTCACCCCTCCGTCAAACTCGACCAGTCCACCTCCCGGCTCATCCCCATCGCCAAGAACGTCAGGCATTTCCTCTCATACCTTCTCCTCGCGCCCGGTGCAAAACTCCATCTTTGAACTCTCACCGGAGCTAGCGGAACCCGGAGGACTAGACCTCGGTCTCCTCCTCAAAACGCTCATCGCCAGTGCCGCTCTAGGCTACACCACCACGGCCATCGCAATGCCATGGGAGGTCGGCAAGTGCCTCTTACAAGTACAGTGGGTTCCGAGAGATGTGGAACAAATTGACGAAGCGGAGCTTGCCACAGAAGAGGTTGCAGAAGAGGTATCTCGAGTCTTTGCATACTTCTCGGTCCCGAACCGACTCATGATTGCAGATAAGTGACGACGAGTCTGGTGAAGAATCCTACTTCGCGGACCCGCTCAACTCGGGACCGTCACGTTATCCCGTTCCACGTCCGGCGGATGAGCGTGGATATGTTGTCCGCAAGAACGTCATGGAAGAGAGCACGCGGCCGGACTATACCATTCCAGTGGGGAGCGCGGATGGAGTGTGGGACATGATGAAGAAGCTCGGGCGGTTTCGCGGCGAAGGGTGGCTCGCGTTATGGAAAGGTCTGTATCCTGGACATTCCACTCATCTGAATTGCGATGCTGAGGCTTTGGCGATTGCCACTCGTGCAATAAGGTCTACTTACCGAATGCGTGACTGACATGCTGTCGTCGACGATGCAGCCATTGATTCACAACGCCTTGCAAAGTATATTTGCTCCTACAATGGCTTCACTATACGTATCTCCCGCAAGTTCTACATCACTCCTGATCCCGGTAGCATCTCATCTCATCACCGGGTTTATTTTGTCTCCTCTGGACCTCGTCCGGACGCGTCTCATTGTCCAATCGTTCAATCCACAACATAGGACGTATACGGGACCCATCGACGCTCTGCGGAAAATTGTGCGAGATGAAGGCGGCGTGTGGGGTCTGTACCTACACCCACACCTGCTCATCCCGACGATCCTAGACAATACGATCCGTTCATTGGTCTCATTGGGGTTACCACCGTTACTCTCAGCACGACTGTTCCCGGGAGCGCTCGTTTCGGTCGAGAGTAGCCCTGCGGCATGGGGCACGGTCGAATTTGCCAGCAGTTGCATTGGATTACTAGTTACGCAACCCTTTGAGACGGTGCGACGTCGACTTCAAGTGCAGGTGCGAGGACGAGGACAGACGCTGAAGACGTGCGTGGAGACACGGCCGATACCGTACAACGGAGTTGTGGACGCGTTGTGGCATGTTCTCACGGAGGAACGGTCTGACTTGCCCATTGAACGAGTGGTTGGGGGACGGAGGAAAGAGGGAGAGAAGGGAGACGGACACGTGAGCGTATGGCGAAGGACTGGGCTGGGGCAGCTCTATCGTGGATTGGGTGTCAGGCTCGGTGCTGGCCTCATCGTCTATTTACTCGGCGTGCTGATTGGCGGTGGGGACGAGCCGGCTTGGGCCGAGTTATAGTCGTTTCATGATGTCATTTCCCCAACCGATTGGTTCACGTAAATAAGCTGCCTCTTTTCAGCAAGCAAGCAAACGCTCTTCTGTCTCTCGTAAATCCGCCATGATGAATGATGATTCAACCCGTACTCGTCTACTTTCGCGCGCCCTCCACCGCATTCGTTCGACCCACCCGAGGGTCATTGCCTCTCCTCCAACCCGTAACGTCTCATCTTTCTTTCTCTTCCCTCTTACCCAATCCCTTTCCCTCTAGAGCCCCGTCGCGCCGCAGTAGCCCTCATCATCCGGGTCGTCCTTCCTTTGACCTTTCCTCTCCCTCCAAAATTCGTCACCCCTCCTTCTCTTACCGAGTTTTTCGACTATGATTGGGTGAAGCATCCTGCTGCCCGTCCAGAGATCTTATTTGTCCGCCGTCTGAAACCCGAGAGCACGGGTATCAACGAAAACACGCGTGATGCTCACGTCGCCTTTCCCGGCGGTCGCACAGAAGGAGGCGATGAAGGCAGTCTCTATACTGGTACTAGACCTCTCTTCTCCCCGTGTCCTTGACCTCACTCTCGTTCACCTAGCCATGCGTCAGACCTGGGAGGAAATCGGTCTTGACCTCGCTGAGAGCGACTATACATGTGTGGGCCAGCTCGACGACCGCGAGATTACTACCTCTCTTGGCAAACGTCTCCTTATGATCCTGTCACCCTTCGGTCAGCTACCCTTCCTTCCTTACCTTTTCGTTCCTGCTCAACCTTTCCAAGTGTTCCTTCAACTTACCCCAACCGAAACACCTACCGAGCCTATTTCCGAAACCACCCTCCATTGGGTACCGCTGCACTCACTCTACCCGGAGCGCACCGGTCTTAACACCTTTACTCAACCTCTCTGGTCAACAGTCACGGTCGACACAGCGTCGCGGCTCGCGCCCAGACACTCTCGTGTACTTCGCCCTCTCATGCGTCTCCTGGTTGGAAGTATGCAATTCCCTGCACTCGTTCTCTCAGACACCGCCGTGGCGACTGTAGGATCGCTGGATGACAAGCGCTTACGCCGTTCGCTCGAGGCCGAGGCTGGCGCCTTGAACCCTGCTCTCCATCCTGCCTCTGCCTCAATCTTTTCCCACGTCGACAGCGCCGAGCATCAGGCTCTCAAGCTCTGGGGCTTGTCGCTCGGTATGACACTTGACCTCTTATCGTACATGTCTCCCACTCCTGGCGCACCTCTCACACCATGGGACTCTGATAAGCTCATGGGCGTAGAGGATGTTATAGAGGATGACAGGGACGAGAAGGGTAACAAAAGTGGCATAAGGGGGAGGATCAATGCACCTCCGAGCTTGACAAGCGTTTTCCCGCGGTTCTCCTATCCGGACGTCAATTTTTGGATTTGGTATGTCGGCCATTACACTTGCGGATTTGCGGCTTCGGCCTAGAACCTGATTGTTGTGACCATTCAGGGTATTTGGAAAACGTTACCGTCAAATCATCCGTAATTGGGAAGCGTCTCTCCGAGGCAGTGGTGCAAACGATACACGGTGCGTTGTCATGTTTCAACGGACTCGTTGGTTGTTCACATGTCTCGGTTACATATAGAGTCAATTGGACTGGTGCCGCGTTGACCACATTCTATGCTGCCGTACGCAAGGCCCTTGTTGTCGTCCTCGTTTTGCGCGCCATTGGTGTGTTGTGTGGTGTCACTTTTACGGTGTGGTGGATGCTTCGGCAGTGATAGACGAGCTAACATGATGCACACGAACGAGACATTACGCCAACATAGGTCACTACATGCAATCTAGCCTTTCGGGAGGTTCCACTCAGCAGCTTGTATCACTATTCTCCATGCTATTTCCGACGACTTCATTATATGTCTTTTGTGTTCCGGTGTTTATGCTTCGGGAACTACCGGAAACGATCATTTGGGATTTGTGGGACTACGAGTTTTCGAACTTTTATGGCCACAGTAGCATTTATGCGTAAAGGTTTTGATACGTACAACAACATTCTATGAAACTCTTACACAGATCCAGACGCAAGCCTTCTTGTGTGATACCCTCTTCAAACGTCTAGAGTGGCAGTCCGCATACGTCGCAATCGTTTCCACCGTCTGTGTTTTCGTACGTGCAATGTGGACACACACGTCCGCTCGCAGACGTACCACCTTCACGGCGGGCAGGCGACGCAACATCATCGAACAATTCGGGCGGGATGTCCTCGTGTAAATTACGCGTTGACGGTCCATCTGGCGCGGTCTGTGTAGGACGTTGAGGTGCTGTGGACAAAGCAGACGTTGAGCACACGGGTTGCGATGTACATATAGGGGGGACATGACGACGTACGGGCACTCTCGCGCGCAAACGTGGCGAGAGTCTGCCAACTCTCCGTCTTCAACAGCGGGTCGAGCACGGCTGGATCATCCATGTTCGGAGCAGTAGCGACACGAATCAACACTTTCGAGTCGGCCTGACACCATTCAAAGTGAGCAAACAGGGAAAACACGAGAGTATGGGAAAAGGGGGGGGCGATTGAACCCGAAGGTGTAGTTGCTTACTTCGGAGAGGAGTCCGCAGGTACCGAGAAAGGTGACGAGGTGCCAATCACTGAGCCACTTTGCGAGCTCGAGGCGACGGTGGGCGTCATCGCCACCGCCACCGCCGCTCGTTGGGATGTCGGGTGCGCCGAGTTCGTTGAGCGAGCGCATCACCTGCTCAATAGACTGGTCTTCGAGCCCCGGGCGATTCTCGATCGCGAAATGATGCGATCGGAAAACTGGCGATGGGTTTTGCGGAAAACCATGCGTGACCTATCGTTTCATTTCATTTTAGGTTTTTTTGGGGGGGCCCGATCCACACACGGAGAGTAAGGAACGGGGTAAGCGTTCCAGAAAGAGGATGGAATGGAAAAAGATGGTGGGAAGAGAGGGTGGGTATCGGGACGCACATTGATGAGTAAATACTCGACTGGGAATGCGGGCTTGGCGCTCTTCTTGACCTCGATGCCATATTCGTTGCGGTAACGAAAGAAGACGTCGGGGACGTATCGCGCCTTGGAACCGTCCTCACCACGGCTCTCCTCTTTGACGCGCACCATGCCTGGATCAACGCTAGCCTCAATCATGTCTGCCTGGAGCATGCCGACCGCTTGCTCCGACACCTGATACGCTGAAACGTCCACCGCGCCGTCCGCGGTGCCGGTGAGCACGGCCGTGACGAGTCGCGAAGAAAAGTGTCCAGAAGGCGAGCTGCGCGAAGGAGTGCGGTTTTGGTCCTGCAGATGGGCGGCAAAGAGGACCTCGAGGGAGGAGAGGAAGAACGAGCCCGGGTGCCGTTTGTACACGTTCTTCGTTCGGTCTTCCGCCGTCGGATCAAGATCTGTGAAGATGAACCCTACGATGGTGAGCGGCGTCGAGGCGGACGCGGCGAGCGTTCGTATGCGAGGCTCGTCCGTCCACGGCAATCCGAGCGACAACCCGTCGAGCTCGCCTTCTTGTGGCGGTTCGTGGATGGCCTCGACAACGGCCTTTAGCCCCATCGGCACCTCCTCATACGGCTCGTATCGTCCAATGAGCCAGCCGAAGCGTTGCAACCCCGTGGAACGCCAAGACTTCAAGAAGAGATCGATAATTTCCGTGGAGGCAATCTCGAGGTGGTCTACCATGCGGAAGGACTGGCTCTGAAGCGTGATGGCAGATGGCTGGCATGCCGTACATATCCCTGCGGGCCAGTTCGCATGGCCACCAGTTGGGCAAGGCTGCTTGACACGATAATCTGGCTCTACCAATGGCGGTAATGCGGCTGCTGCCGTGGAGGAAGTCTTGGGCGTGAGCTGGCGGAGGTAGGCGTGATAGGAAAGGTGTTTAATATTATGGTCTTGGTGGTATTTCCGGTCATACGGTTCCAGCGGCATGCAATAATCGCACATAGCATTGGCCCCGTGCTTGCAGAAATTAGCATCTCTACTTCTAGAAATCTGCCCGTCCTTTGCTCGCCAGTATTTGTCCACGGTATCTTCTGTAACCTTCTCCCAAGGTCGGCCTACCGAGGGGAGAGGAGCTACAGAGGAGCCAGCTTGCTCGGGGGCGCCATTTTGGGAAGCAGCTGGTGTAGACTGCTGTTTGTACGAGACAAAAACGAGCTCGCCGTGTCTAAAGGGATTGTATGAGGAAGGTGGACAGCGAGTGTAATTTGCCCACTTGCCTGATTCCCAATGATTTCAGATTCCTCCCCCTCAAGGTGGACACGAGGGTCTCATTCCCTCTTGGCTGATTGGATATTGCAAGGGTTGCTGGATCCGCGTTTTCTGTTGTTTCCAATATCTAACAGGAGATGGATCAGCCCTTGCTGTATGCGGAGATGAAGCAGGGCGTAAGATACTTTTGTCACCAATTCAGATATGTCAGAGGTAGGCTGTAGTTCGAAGCGGAAATTCCCGTCTCTGGATCTGATTCTTACAAGCTGTGCGCGTATAAGGATCAGGATTAGCGTTTGGTGGTCGAGATGTGTGAGGGTACATACCATGATGATGAACGTCGAGATTATCGAGCGTCATGAATTCGCTTCGTGTGTGTGTGGAGGACGCGTCATGGCACGTGACTTAGATACATATGAGCACGCGACGACGTTTCACCCAACAAATTTCAGTAGAGTAAGGTACGAAAAGTACAGAGTGGCATGAGTGCACCTGAAACCTAGCCAGTCCAGTAGTTCCAAAAATACCTATCTATCCCCTCCAAGGGTACCTGCAGTCACATTGTGATATGCTTTCAGGGGCGCCTTACACGAGGCTGGTAATTGATTGGTGATTCCAGTGTTTATAACGGTAACGGTCTTACGTTTGCTCCCATTGCCGCCATCAAGGATCAAAATCATGATGCACCAAACGTTAACCCTACGCTAATTGGCTGAACCCGGTGCCAGTGTTGGTGGAGAGAGATAAGCAAAACCAGAAGGAAAGCGCGGAACTTGGGCCGGTGGGCTAATTATGCCTTTTCCAATGTTCTAATGCTGTCGCCATCTTGCCTCGGTATTGCGAAATTGTGCCTCTTCAGCTCGTCATGGTCTTCTACGTGCTCGCTGACTGGTCTCATCACTCACTACAACACATCCTGATTTACCCCGATGGTATAGGCACTTTCACATCCCCTTGCCATGCTGGATCTGAAGACCGAGCCTCGCACCCCCCGCTTCCCAGCGCTTTTAAGCCCCACTTGTGAGCAGACTGAGTTCAACCTCTGGAATCACCTCCTCGACATGGACAAGGGATCCCTACCTCACTCTCAGCCTTCGTCTAGGAGCGGTCGTAGAGGCACGCCCAACGAAAGCACCCGCCCTGTCAACAGACCGTCTGCTCAAGCAAACGTTACCACCTCCGGCCCTAGCAGTACAGTGTGTCGATTTTCCTTAACGATCCACGAAAAATCTGATATGCAATGTAGACCGCTGCTCAGAGTCACGTTGGACCGGCACCAGGATGGCATCCACAGCAGCCACCCGCACCGCCGCCTGGACCAGGAAATATCGAGGAAGTAGCTCGTGCTCTACGTACAATACAGGACGCCTACCCCTTCCTGGTCCAGTCTGTGGCCTACCATCAACAAGGCCATCCCAATCAAATTCCGTCTGCTGTCCCTCCCCAGCCATCGTCCCAGCCACCGTGGCCATTAACCCAGCAGTCCACATCTCATATGGAAACTGCACCCCAATACACGCCAGGGTTCGAGCAACTCTTTCCCCCGGGCACCAACTACTCTCCTGCGAGCGCTCCCTATCCAACCTCACATTTACCTACACCACTTGCCACTTCTCCCGGTCAGTCAAGTTTTCAGACAGTCATACCGGCGCATACCCTGGAAGGTGCGCCAGTCGATGCCGAAGCGATTGCCGAGGAAAAGCGCAAACGCAATACTGCCGCCTCAGGTATGTAGCAGACCAGTACGGTCGCTCGCGAATCGCGACTGAGCCGTCCTTTTCCTTCTTTAGCACGCTTCCGGGTCAAGAAAAAGGTTCATACACATGCTCTTGAGCGGCATGTGACAGATTTATCTGGGCGCGTCGATGAACTGGAGCAGGAAGCAGCCGATCTACAGAGAGAGAACGGATGGCTAAAGGAGATTGTCATTCTGAAGAGCGGGAGGGCTAGGGGTAGTGAACTTCTGGCAGGGCCGTCACAGCCCCCTAGCTCACAGGGTTCCGAGGATGATGGAAACGAGGACAGCGAGGGGAGGGGAAGTACAAAGGGGAAAGGGAAACGATCTGGTGCATGAGGCCGTATTGAATTAGTGTTGCCATCTTGCGTTAGTCACCTGGCCGAGGCGTAACGGCATTTAGATTTGGGAAGTGTAGCGCCGCCAGTTGTCACATCTTTTGCATGTTTTGAACCCCCATGTCCTTTGGACGACCACCGTCTATCTCCACTGGCTTCAAGGTCACACCGCCTGACAGAGGATCATTTCCTCTAGATCACTTTGGTCAGTGCCCATTTCAAGTTTCGAGACAAAGCTGTTCAGGTTCAAACTTGCCTCCTTAGGAGAATGCAAAGAATTCATGACACGATATCTGGACTGTCTGAAGAAAAACTCGAGTTCTTCCTCCAATTGTCGGCACTTGAATAAAGACTATTTGGATTGCAGAATGCAGAAGTACGTTGTTCGTATGCGACTGGGTACGTACTAACACACCGTGGCAGTGGACTTATGGAGAAGGACGAGTGGAAGAATCTAGGGTTAGCCAATCTTAAGGACGACAAGAGTAAAACATAACGATCAATGCTGTTATGCCCCTCTTGTCTGCCTTGTTCACAACGCACATCCTTCCCATTCCCGTTTTCTGCAGTTCCTGAAGAACGCGCAAGTACAGTATATTTGATTTAACTGCAAGCAGCGCCCATGGGCCTTCGTTCCCTGCCACGCATGCGCGCACACTCTCACGGACTTGACAGCAGGCCAAAGTCTAGAATTAGAAAAGAAGTTTGGCATTACCTTAAAGAAGCCCAGGATAGACGGCAGCCGACCGTCGAACGGTCGAGGTGTACTGAGTATGAAGATATGGGTGACACAATCAATCAGATAAGAGGTTGGCTCGTCAGGAATCACGTCTGATGACCTCTCCTCGCGGCCGATAAACAATCCTCTTCGAGTCCTTTTACCCACACAACTTGGCACCCCGCGTCTCTCAATTTCCGCGCCCCCTCGCACTGCACAAAATCGTCCGGTTCGCCGACGCCGATAAAGCACCGTGGCACTTTAGCCGCGACCAACGCGTCCGCACAGGGTGCGAGACCTGAGGTGCGCACGGAACAGGGCTCGAGAGTGGTATAGACGTCGGTGTGCTTCAGCACGTCGTCGATGTCCAGCAGTGTCGTCCTTTCTTCTTCTTTCTCCTCCGCAGCCGCGGCACTCGGAAACATTTCGGAGAGCTGCTCCGGCGAGAGGCCGTGCGCCTTGGCGAGCGCGTTGGCTTCTGCGTGCGTGTTTCCTGGGAGTTCGCGTGAGTATCCCGTGGCAAGGACGACGGGCTGATCTGCGATCGAGGGATAGCGGGTGACCAAGACGCAGCCGACGCAAAAGGCCGTGGGTGTGGGCACACATTTCGCGGCCTCTAAGAGCGCCTTGCGAAGGTGCTGGGTATGCTCGTAATCACCTAATGATAGTAATAGCAAAGCAAATGAAGAAATGAGGAGGGTATAATAAGAAATGGGACTGCTACAGACCGATATCCATGAGTGACTGAATTGCCAGTAATCCGCCGGGAACAACCGGAGTTGTGCGCGTGACAATTGTGTGACAAGGTGGGTGACCCACTTCAAAGTTCTCTTCTTTCTGAAGCCAACTCTCAACTCTCGAGACTCGTCGCGGTTACTTTATTCCCAATGGCTGCACTGCAGGCAGCAAAAAAATACGCAACCCTCCCACCGACCGTGCGCACGCTCGCGTCAGGTGTGCCGACCGCTCCCTCCCTTAATTTATCTGCACGAACTCCCGATACACACCATCATGGCCACGCAGCCAGCCGTTCTGATCTCCCTCCCAAATGGGCCGGCGGGTACCAGCTCTCGTCGAGTGGTTTGATCAACAAGTCCTTCACGACCGGTACGCTCACTCCATCCCGAGCAGTGATTTTCACATCCCTAACAAAAACAACCACAACAACAAACCTCCGTCCGACCGATGCGGCCTCTTCGACACACAAACTGTATATATGAAATGAACCTCCAGTCCCCGCTAGCGGAGAATCCACCCACCAGCGCACGATGCACACGTCGGCGCCTCGCCGCGACACACCCGAAGTTCCCGACCTAAGCGCATACCAAGCGCCCTCGGCCTCCGGGAACCGCGCGCTGTCCTACTTCATGATAGGCTCCATGGGCGTGCTCTCAGCCTCGGTGGCCAAGTCGACCGTGGCCGAGTTTTTGGGGACGATGTCCGCGTCCGCGGACGTGCTGGCGCTGGCCAAGGTCGAGGTGGAGCTGGCGAGCATACCGGAGGGCAAGAACGCGATCATCAAGTGGCGCGGCAAGCCCGTGTTCATTCGCCATCGCACGCAGGGAGAGGTCGACGAGGCGCGCCAGGTCGACTGGAAGGGCCTTCGCGATCCCCAGCCCGACGACGCTCGCGTCAAGAAACCCGAGTGGCTCGTCATGCTCGGCGTGTGCACCCACTTGGGTTGCGTGCCCATCGGCGAATCGGGCGATTACGGAGGATGGTGGGTTCTTTGTCTTTCTCTCTCTCTCCCCCCTCCCCTCTCGAGCTCAAGAGAGGGATTGCTCCGTCGTGCTCTCGTCATATGAATTGGCTCACCGTTTCCGTGCTGCAGGTTCTGCCCGTGTCATGGTTCCCATTACGATATCTGTGCGTGTTTGAATAGTTTGGGAACCGAAACTCCTATCACTAACGCATTACTCTACTTACCAGCTGGCCGTATCCGCAAGGGTCCTGCTCCCGTAAGTACACCATTCCCGTTCGCTTTGCATATGTTTACTCTTCATTTCTTTCCAGCTTAACCTCGAAGTCCCCGCACACGATTTCAATGAGGCGGAAGGAAAGCTTATCATCGGCTAGGTGTCCGGGGTTCCTGTTCCAGATAGTACAATGCGTATTTGGTACCCTGAAATCATAGACCTTCATTTCATCCACGGGCACCCCTTTTCTGGGTGCAACATTAGGCAAATTTTACGCAAGGATGACGGAAAAAAAGAAAAGCCTCGAAGGGGCATATATGATAAACCACTAACATGGGTGACATGGGTGTGAAGTAGAGCTATGCGGGTCCAGTGTGCGAGAGCAGGCATTGCTTATGGTAACATTGATGCGACAGACTATTAGTTGTCAGCCGGTAAAGTAGGGGTAGAAAGGTAAAAGGGGCAAAAGGCTTATAACCCTCATGACGTTGCCACCAGACGGAGGGAGGTAAGACGCTGGTGCGTCAACGCCGCGGGCGAGAGTCGGAAACGTGCCAGCACTGTCATGACCCCGTGAAACATCAAACCCGCTCACCAAACAACGCTCTCGAGCGTTGTCGCTTCCTCATTCCAATCCACATCCAACCACGGATGGTTGGCCATTTCGCATGCACTGGCACGTTCACGCATATCAAGGGCAAGCATCGGCTTCAAAAATGAGCAAAGGGCATCCGCGTCGGCTGGTTCGAAGAGGTACTTCTCACGCATGACGCGATTGAGAGGCCATGGTTTAAGGTGCTTGATGTAGCGCAGTGCCCCTGTATGGTCAAAGAGCTCACGGCTATATCGTCCACCTTGCTTGATTGATGGAGGAAAGTCGCCCAATAACTCGATGATCTGGGCCAGATGGTCGTCATCTTTGGAAAAGACCTGGCCTTGCGATTGGGGCTCGAATAGATACTCCGCGGTCAATAGCTCGAACATCTAAGTTAGGCCTGGTCAGCGCGTAGCAAATGTGCCTCAGGACTTGGACGCACCACACATGCAACGCTCCAAACATCGACCTTGCAGTCCCAGTCGCTCCGCCCGATAATGGCTTCTGGTGAGCGATACTGCCGCGTCTGAATATCCTCGGTAAAGTGTCGCTTGGAGGGAGTCGCATTCCCAAGATCTGCAATCTTGACAAGGACGGGGTGGAAAAGGGGCGGATTTAGAGACGGGGAACTATCGGATGATGACGAAGAAGAAGAAAGCGGAGATGAGGGAGATTCGGAAGAAGAGGAAGAAGAGAAGGAGCCGTTCCGAGAAGGTTTGGGATCATTGGAGTGAGAAGGTGCTGTCTGCGTCAGCAACGAAGGTCTTGGGGGCATGACGCGGGCAGATGGGCCCTCGTGTGGCTCGATATGGAGGACAGCATTCGTTCCTGTTGGGCGCTCCGGTGACGTCAACTTCAACTTGGACATCGCGCTGCCTAGGCTCGTCGCTGGAGAGGAGAGAGAGGAGCTTGGGCGTAGCAAAGAGTCGGTGAAACTGCTGGCACCCAAACTGGCACTAGATCCAAGACGAGAATGAAGGCGGCAGTGATCGGGAGGGGTGAATAGAGGCTGTGACTCTACAATGTGAACCGAGCGGCTCGGAACCGAGACTACATGCGAGGTGAGGGAAGCCACGCGGCGGCTGCGGGGATTAGGAGGGATGGGAAGCTTATGCATTTGGGGTGGAGGACAAGTAGAAAGCTGGGTAGTGATGTGAGACTCGATGCCTGGTATGCACATCACTAGATGAGACGAAACAATTAAACTCGTGTCTGGTGCAAAGGGGCAACGTGTGACTTACTAATGTTCTCTGGCTTGATGTCCGTGTGCACGAGGTTGCATTCGTCGTGTAGATACTGCAAGCCAAGGAGGACTTGCTTGGCTATGCTTTTGACGACGCAAGGGGGAACGCCTTTCCTGCGATTCTTCTCAATGAGAGAGAGTAGGTTCGCGCCGAGGGGCTCAAAGGTGATACATATGTGGGTCGTGGAGGAAACCGCATGGGTGAAAGAATCGAGAAAGGAGACGATATAAGCCCTCCCTGGATGAGACGGGGATGCGTTGGTTATCTGGCGTAGTAGTTTTATTTCATCCCGAGCTGTCTCTGAGTATCTTCCGGCGGACTTGATGATCTTCAATGCCGAATGACGCTTCTTCCTGTAGCGACAAGTTGAAGTAAATTCGGAAACGGAGAGAGTGAAGGGTCAAAATGACGTACAGAGAGTCCTTGACGAGCCATACGGTGGAAAAGTGGCCCCAACTAAAAGCAAATTGAGACGGGCCGACGACGAAAAAAGGGGAAAGGGAAAGGGAACGTACCCGAGTTTCCTAACGATGGTATATCTTCCATCTTTGAACGCGTCGCCTACTTTCACTTGGAGATAACCACCGTAGTTGTAGTCTGCGGGTGATTCCTCGTCCTTTGGGTACATTGAGGAGATGAGATGAGGATGAAGTAGAGCGGGTAAGTGCAGAACGGTTTAGGTGAGGCAGAAAAGATAAGAAACGCCTCGAATCACGTGACATAGCCTGGTTTCTGGGGTCGATCGCACCCGTTCCCGTTCCGTTCCGTTGCCATTAGCGTTAGCGTTATCAACCGTATCAGTCCTGTCCTATGTCTGCACTCTCACGCTCCTCTAACTTTCTCGTTGCGCCAATAGCACCCTTCATCGGTGCTGTCAAAGACGAATGGCAGCTATATAGGTTTGTTTTCACCCCCTTTTCACCCCTCTTCAATAACAAATATCTCAACAGCGACCGCGCGGAAGATTACACCCTCGGACCGCCCATCGGATTTGGCTCATCTTCTATCGTCTACCACGCAACATACCATCCGAAGAATTCGCAAGGCACGCCTATACCATGTGCCCTCAAGGTTCTCGACCTCGACAAACTTCCTCAAGGATCGTTGCGCCTTCTTCAGAGGGAGACACAATTGATGTCCCTTTCGAAGCATCCAAACGTCCTTCGCGTACGAGGCAGCTGGTTGGATGGTCATAAAATACACATTGCTCTCCGCCTTATGAACGCAGGAAGTGCCGCCGATGTCATGCATTACGCATGGCCCGGCGGAATGGAGGAGGAGGTCGTACGTTGCATCCTCAGGCAAGCCCTCGAGGGCCTCAAGTAAGCTTATTCATCTCTCTCATCTCGTTCTTATTAATTGTAAACTCGCCCCTCCTCTATTTATTTATAGTTATCTGCACATCAACGGTTTTATTCACCGGGATATCAAAGCCGCCAATCTCCTCATCGACGATGACGGCACCGTACTCCTTGGTGACCTTGGGGTCGCCGCTCCACTGAATGACGAGGACCACACTCACACGCACAACCACGTGAATGAGTACTCGATGGCTTTCCGGGCCGTTATCTTTGATTCGGATGTCAAGCCTGCGCCACGACTTTCCAAGGTCGGCAAGCGGCGCTCTTTCGTTGGCACGGTTCGTTTGTTCCCTTGGAAATCCGGAATATCACAGGACCCTTATCAAATCTATCAGCCATGCTGGATGGCTCCAGAGCTTATTTCCGGTATCCAATACGATTCGAGCGCCGACATCTGGTCCTTCGGCATCACAGCCCTCGAGTTGGCGCAGGGCCGTGCCCCTCGATCACGAGAACCGTCTCGCACCCTCCTTTCTCACATGTGAGTGACCATTCCGCGTTCCGGCCACTCTGTTACCCTCACGTGGTTCAACCCCTTGGCCATCTTCTACCAAATCTAGGGCGAATTATCTACTTTACTGAGCTTGAGCTGATCGTCTGTTTGCTGACAGTGTGGAAGCCGCGCCACCGACCCTCGATCGCGATGGCGGCGTGCACAAATACTCCCGAGCGTTCAAGGAAGTCGTGGAGCGTTGCCTGGTGAAGGACCCTTCCCTCAGGTTCACACCTTCCCCCTTCCTGCAGGTCCGCTAGGCACTGACAACGCGTTGCGCAGGCCAACAGCCGCGCAGCTCCTCCAGACTCCGTTTTTCAAAAACGCCAAGAAAGGATCCTACCTCGTCGGAACGATACTCCGTATGCGCACGCTCGCTCTTTTCCTTTTCTTTCTCACCCAACTTTCCCTGATTGGGCCCTTGCAGGCGATTTACCCCCGCTGACGCAGCGTATTGAACGCCGTAAGCAAGCCACACTCCTAGCACACGGCACGATCGACTCTTGGGATTTCCCGACGGCCTTGCTGGCCCCTTCACCGACCCATTCGATATTCCATCGCTCTCACCTGACGAATCGTGACGGCCCGAGAGGCATAGACGAGCAGGACGAGAGAGAGAATGTAGTACCGGAAGTGCAAACAGGTGACGCCACTGTAGGTGACAGCAGCAGCGGCTCGGGTCCGAGCTCAACGGATCGAATACAACGAGCTGCTGCACGCGGCGAAGGGTCTTTGTCTCCGTCGACCGCCGATCCAACATCGCCGAGCAAGCGTTCTTCTGATGCCGGCGATGCGGTCTCGACTCTTAACTCCGAGTCCCTGTCCGCCAAGCCTTCGACTGGTGCCGCATCATCCTCTATAAAGGCGACATCTACTTCAGCCCCGGTTTCGCCGAGCGGTCTCGTGTCTCCGCCTCCCAATCACGGCCTATGGCGTCGCTTCCGAAAGTCTACAGGCCATGGCAAAGAAGCTGTTCAGGAGCGAAACAGCTTCATTAAGAGCATACTCCACCGTGGAGCGAGAGGTAGAGAGGCCTCACCTTGATACCTTCCCTTGATTGTGACACTCATGCAAATTTACCGTTTTATCATCGTTTTGACTAGTACCATAATCGCTCGCAGGAACAAGCCCTGCATTCACAGCTAACATAGTACCATCTTGTATACGGTATACCACACAATGCATACGACCTTTACCACCTGGAACACATTCTCTGCAGTGATCTTAGATTCATAGCACGAAATTCTGGGTCAACGATGTAGGTTGACTCAGTGCTGTGATCATCTCAACGTATTGAAATTCAAATTGAGCTGATCGTGTGAAATCCGAAGACCAGCTAACATTACCATGACGTTACGGGGTTGAAGGAGCAAAGTGAGAGATAGCAGCTTTCGTCATGGCCACGCGCAATTAACCAGTACTACGCTGAGGATGATAACCAGCGTTCAACGTTCAAATTCGCGGAAAAGAAGGGAAGGTAGGATTAAAACGTTAAGCGCATGTAAGGTGCTGTACAACAGCGGAGCATGTCCATGGTATCTTATGTTGGTGGGTGTAGTGAGTAGCAATGTTCAACAAAGCAAGGACTCCAACTAGAAGTACAGCCTAGAGTGTGAGTGCCATGGCACCGAGCATGGCGGTGGCAGTAACGACAGCGAGTACATTCATCTTCGCAATGGTCGCGGCGATGGCTCCGTTCTCCTTAGAACTACCGCTTGACAAGGAACCTCCAGCAACTGTAACGTTTATCTATGAGAACAAAAAACTCGTCATCAAGAGGCAGGGACGCACTAATGACCGGCAGGGGGTTCGTGGTGTTGTCATTTGTTTCAAGGTAAGCATCGCCTGGCGGTCGGTTCAGGCAAGTATTGACCGTAGTGATATTCAACGCAGGCTTGCGCGCAAGAGCATCCGGAAGGATATAGCCAGTGGCGACTTCAACGCTTTGTAGGAACAGATCGTGTTCTAGAACAATGAAGCCGGTGTTCATGCTCTCGACATTTTGCATGATGTTCTCCCACTTGGCAAGGACCTGCTGAACGCTTGTGATACCACTATTAATGTCGAAGTCTTCATGCAACATGTCAGTAACAGTTGAATTGGAACGATAACTGCTCACCGCCGGTGTCAAAGGTCGTGGTAGCATTAAGGCGAGTCCAAATGACTGGGGTGAGGTTCATGGCAGCGCAAATGGCACGCACACGGTCGCTGAGTGGTGAAGGCATACATCAACTTCATAACACGTCACGCGAAAAGAGAAAATACACACTCAATATCACCATAGGGGGGTCTCATCGTGATTGGAGTAACACCAAGAACATCATAAATGACCTTTTTGGTCCAGCCAAATTCAGCGATTATTTGCTCATTTGTCAGAGTGGTGAGCGGATAATGGCTCCAAGTGTGAACGCCGATTTGATGACCACGAAGATATTCTTCCTGGACAAGAGTAGGGAAGGAAATGACTCGAGAACCCACAACGTACATAGTCGCGAGGAGGTTGCTTTGGCTGAGATATGAGAGGAGATCAGGAGTGTGGGCTGCAGGACCATCATCATACGTAAGACCCCATTGGTACTGATTGGGACAAGTGGTGACATCCGTTTCGCGAGTGCAACCACCACACGTCCACCAGCAACGGCTCGAGTCGGCTGCCGCAGCCGCGTTCGCAGGGCATCCACCAACAACATTAGGAGCGATGTCTGGGATTGTAATACCGGTATTAGCGACCTCCTGGATCCACGCCTGGACCTCAGGAGAATCCGTAGGCGGCGGCCTGTCAAGTGGTGGATAGTTGGCAGGAGCCAACGTGGAGACTAGTGAGAGGAAGAAAAAGATGGAGAAGTCAGATTATTTCGGTTGAGACATGTGTCAAGTGCTCACTATCAGGAAGACCAGGCGCGGTAGGAATGTTGGTGGGCTTCGAGCCTGCTGAGAAGGCCGACGGAAAGGCACTGGTCGGGGCAACACTGGCACCGGCGATGATGGAAGAAAGGGGAACAGCGGTTGGATTTTGTGATGCCAATGTGAAGGTCGGGAGCGAAGAGGTCGAAAGGTTCGCGCTAGAACTGAGATTGGGACCGGAAGGAACGGGACTGGAGCCGGCAGCGGGGACTCTGCTGCCAGATGAGGATGAGGATGAGGATGAGGATGATGCTGCAGAAGGGGCCGCAGCGGGGGCTTGACGGTTGTGGTTAGGACGGTTGCCGTGAGCCAAAGCAAGGACAGGGAACGAAAGGACAGGAAGTACGTGGGACGTGAGCTTCATGGTTGGGTATTCCAAAGAGAGGGTATGGAAAAAGAGAGGAAGGAGGTCGGGAGGGTAACCGGAGACGACGACCTCAGGGCAGGGAAAAACTTGAACTGGTCGCAAAAGAAAGAAGACAAAAATAAACCCAAGAGGATGCCGAGGACGGCATAGAATGAATGAAACTTTGGCAATCGACCGCCCGCGCCACGCTTGACAGCACTCAGGTCACATGAGCGTAAGGAACCCTTGGCCTTGGAAACAGAACACTGTACGACGACTAGAACTGACTGTACGGGCATACGAGCACAAGAATAAATCATAT
>Ga0307510_10001632_pt1 | contig 24871 bp, 18 predicted proteins | sample 12_EM_MG_FD_207224 | JGI IMG/M metagenome (GOLD analysis project Ga0307510, IMG submission 207224) | Populus trichocarpa ectomycorrhiza microbial communities from riparian zone in the Pacific Northwest, United States - 12_EM | ecosystem: Host-associated > Plants > Roots > Unclassified | place... | reverse complement strand
TCGACTGCCCTGCGGTGCGCGGTCTCGTGGCACGTCGCCGAACTCGCTCCGTTCGCTGCGCTCACTGCGTTCAGACAGCGGCGACGAGTCAGACCACGAAGCGCGCTGCGCGCGCCGCCACGAGCCCTGTGCTCCTCGGCGCCTCAGAGGCGCACCGTCGCCCGCCCGCAGACGCCATTGCCGGAGCGGCGCTCTTTCACCAGGCACATGCCACTGCGCCGGGCACCGCCTGCTGCGACTCTCCACAACACGAACCCGAGGACCGAAGTACGAACGAGCACTCACTTCAACATCCCCATGTATTGCGGCAACCACAACGTGATCTGCGGGATGTAGGTGATCGCCGCGAGCGCGAGCAGCAGCGGCACCAGCCACGGCACGATCGCCATCGTCGTGCGTTCGACCGACATCTTCGAGATGCGCGCGAGCACGAACAGCACCATGCCCAGCGGCGGATGCAGCAGGCCGACCATCAGGTTCAGCGTCATGATCAGCCCGAAGTGGATCGGGTCGATGTGCAGCTTCAGCACGATGGGCAACAGGATGGGCACGAGGATGGTGATGGCCGCGATCGTGTCGATGAAGCAGCCGACGAACAGGATCAGCACGTTGGCCAGCAGCAGGAAGACCCACTTGTTCTGCGTCACGCTCAGGATCCAGTCGGCCAGCATCTGCGCGGCCTGCGTCGTGGTGAGCAGCCACGCGAAGATGGACGCGGCGGTGACGATGAACAGCACCGAGGCGGTCGTCTCGATGGTGTCGAAGGTGGCTTTCGCGAGCGTCTTGAAGGTCATCGAGCGGTAGCGCACCAGGCCGAGGAACAACGCCCAGATCACCGCGGCCATCGCCGCTTCGGTGGGGGTGAACCAGCCCATCGTCATGCCGCCGATCAGGATCACCGGCGCCATCAGCGCCATCACGGCCGAGAAGTTGAAGTACCAGTCGAGTGCGAGCAGCCCCGCGAAGGCGCCGCCAGCGGCCAGGTTGACCGAGACGCCGGCCAGCGTCATCAGCCACACGGCCATCGGAAAGGCCAGCACGATCACGATCTCCAGCGTGGCCTGGCCCAGGCGCGACCACAGGAAAGGCGTGTCCGCGCCCCAGCCGTTTTTGCGCGCGAAGTAGGCCACCGTGAGCATCATCAGCAGCGTCATGAACAGGCCGGGCAGGATGCCCGCGACGAACAGCGCGCCGATCGACACGTTGGCCATCATCCCGTAGATCACGAACGGCAGCGAGGGCGGGATGATGGGCCCGAGCGTGGCCGATGCCGCGGTCACGCCGACCGAGAACTCGGTGCTGTAGCCGTGGTCCTGCATCGCCTTGATCTCGATCGCGCCCAGGCCCGCGGCGTCGGCGATCGCGGTGCCGCTCATGCCCGAGAAGATCACCGAGCCGATGATGTTGACCTGGCCCAGCCCGCCGCGCATCCAGCCCACCAGCGCGACCGCGAAGTCGTAGATGCGGCCGGTGATGCCGGCCACGTTCATCAGGTTGCCGGCGAGGATGAAGAAGGGCACCGCGAGCAGCGGGAAGGATTCGATGCCGGCGATCATGCGCTGCGCGACGACGATGTCGGGCACGCTGCCGGAGACGAGGATGTAGACCAGCGACGCGCCCGCCATCGCCACCGCGACCGGCAGGCCGAACAGCATCAGCGCGAGGAAACCGAAGATCAGGATGGCCATCGTGCGGTCCTCAGTCGTCCGCACCGTCGAACGCTTCGGGGCGTTCGAGGATGGAGTAGCCCTGGCGCCAGTTCAGCATGCTCACCTGCACCGAACGCAGCGCCATCAGCACGAAGCCGGCGAACGCGAGCCAGTACACATGGCTCTTGTTCCAGTCGATCGTCGTCATCGGTTCGTTGTTCACCGCCAGCGCGTAGCGCGCCACCAGCAAGGCCACGTAGGCGAAGAACACGGTGCGTGCGATGTCGACCAGCGTCGACAACACGCGCCCCGCGCGCGCCGGCAGGTAGCGGTACAGGATGTTGACCTGGATGTGCCGGCTCCGCCGCACGCACATCGCCGCGCCGATGAACACCACCGGGATCAGGCAGTAGACCGCGAGCTCCTCGGTCCACGCGAACGAGTCGTTCAGCACGTAGCGCGTGAAGAACTGCAGGAACACGAGGGCCGACATGACCCAGAAGAAGCCGAAGCAGATCCAGTCCTCGAACGAGAAGCCGGAGAGATCGACCACGTGGTGATCGGCCTCGGCAAAACTCTTGACCAGCTCTTCGGCGGCGACCTCGGCGTGCGGGTGCGCGCCGGCGCCGACGCTCTGGCCCATGTTGTCAGCGATGGCGGACATGGCGGGCGCTGCTTACTTGATCGCCTGGATCTTGTCCCAGTCGGCCTTCTGGTAGCCGAAGGATTCGAACGTGACGTTCTTCAGCACCGTGTCGCGGAAGTCGTTCTTGTCGACCTCGACCACGTTCAGGCCCTTTTGCTTGAAGATCGCGACCAGCTCCTTCTCGCGTGCCGCGACTTCGGCCGAGGCCTTCACCGAGGCTTCCTGCGCCACGTCGGAGAAGATCTTGCGGTCGGCGTCCGACAGCTTCTTCCACAGCCCGCCCGAGATCACCGTGTTCAGGTGGTCGACGATGTGGCCGGTCAGCACGATGTTCTTCTGCACCTCGAAGAACTTCTTCGCCTCGATGGTGGTGAGCGGGTTCTCCTGCGCTTCGACGGTGCCGTTCTGCAGCGCGAGGTAGACCTCGGCGAACGCGATCGGCGAGGTGTTGGCGCCGCAGGCGCGTGGCATTGCGAGGTAGGCGGGTACGTCGGGCACGCGGATCTTCAGGCCCTTCATGTCGGCGCACTTGGTGATCGGCTTGTTGCTCGTCGTGTGGCGCACGCCGTAGTAGGTGGTCGCGACGATGTGGTTGCCGCTCTTCTCCAGGTAGCCGGCGGTCAGCTCCTTGTAGATGTCGCTCTTGGTGTAAGCCAGCAGGTGATCGACGCCGCGGAAGGTGTACGGGTAGTAGGTCACGCCGATGCGCGGGTAGCTCTTGGCCGCGAAGCTCGAACCCGAGATGATGATGTCGACCGTGCCCAGCGTCAGGCCCTGGTTGATGTCGTTTTCCTTGCCGAGCTGCGAGGCGGGATACACGTCGATGTGATAACGGCCGGCGGTGCGCTTCTCGATCTCGGCCGCGGCCCACACCGACGAGGTGTGGAAGGGCTCGGAGGTCTCGTACACATGCGCCCACTTGAGCTTGGTCTGCGCGAACGCGCCGCTGCTCGCGGCGGCGAGCGTCACGACGGCCAGGGTGGTGAAGGTGGCTTTCAGGATCGTCTTCATGGCTTGTCTCCAGCTGTAGTTTTTCGACGGGAAGAAAGAAGAGTCGAGAGAGAAAGAGGTCAGTCGCAGACCACCTGCACCTTGGTGCTGCGCGTGCGGTCGGAGGCGAGCTCGAAGGCTTCCAGCGAGCGGCTCAGCGGGATCTGCGCGCTCAGCAGCGGGCGCACGTCGACGCGGCGTATGCGCAGGTACTGCACCGCCCAGTCGAACGCGTGCGCGGCGCGGAACGCGCCCACGTAGTCGAGCTCGCGGGCCATGATGCTGTTGGCCGGGAACATCACGCCGTCGTTCGGCAGCGTGCCGACCTGCACGATGCGGCCGCCCTTGCGCGCCGCCTTCAGGCAGGTGTTCAGCGCGGCGGGGCTGCCGGCGGCTTCGATGCACACGTCGGCCGAATCTGCCAAATGCGCAGCGAGTTCGGCGTCGCTCGCCTGGTCGGTGCGGATCACCTGATCGGCGCCGACGCTCTTCGCGGTCCGCAGCGGGCGCTCTGCGATGTCGCAGACGATGATGTGGGCCGCGCCGTTCAGGCGCGCGGCGATCACGCTCATCGAGCCTATCGTGCCGCCGCCGGTCACGAGCACCGTCTTGCCGGTGAGGTTGCCGGCGCGGTGCACCGCATGCAGGCCGATCGAGAGCGGTTCGGCGCAGGCGAGTTCGCCGAGCGAGATGTCCTCGGTGACCGGCGTGAGCTGGCGCTCGCCCATCACGAAGCGTTCGCGGAACATGCCCTGTACATGCGGGTAGACGCTCGCGCTGCCGAGGAAGCGCATGTTGCGGCACAGGTTCAGGCGCCCGCCCAGGCAGTAGTCGCAGCGGCCGCAGGCGTGCGACGGGTTGATCGCGACCTTGTCGCCGACCTTCACGCGCGTCACGTCGCTGCCGATGCGCGCCACCGTGCCCGAGACCTCGTGGCCGGGGATCAGCGGCTCGCGCATCACGAACGCGCCGACGCGGCCGTGCTGGTAGTAGTGCAGGTCGGAGCCGCAGATGCCGCCGGCGCCCAGGCGCATCTCGACATCGGTGGGGCCGAGCACCGCGGGCGCGTCGTCTTCGAGGCGCAGGTCTTTCGCGCCGTGGATTCTGCAGGTCAGGCTCATGGTGTGTGTCTCCAGGTTCAGGCGGCCTTGCGGCGCGGGGTCTTGCGCGGCGCGGTGGCGGCGCTGCCCGGCTCGCTCTTCGCGGGCCAGTTGGCGGTGAAGCGATCGTGCGAGCGCGCCAGGTGCGTGTTCATCGCCTCGCGCGCGGCGTCTGGCGAGTGGCTCGCGATCGCGTCGACGATGGCCTGGTGCTCGGCGATCGCGGTGGTCCAGCTGCGCGCGGTTTCGAAGTGATTGCCGAGCTGTTCGAACAGCGGGTTGTGGCGCTCGTCGAACAGCTCGCCGACCAGCCGCTGCAGCACCGAGTTGTCGCTCGCCTCGGCGATGCGCTCGTGAAAGAGCCGATCGCCGCGCGTCGGCATGTGGCCGGCGTCGACCTCCTGCTGCATCAGCGCGAGCGCGTTGCGCAGGCCGGCGATCTGCGCCTTCTTCATGTGGCGCGCGGCGATCGCGGCGAGCTCGGCCTCGATCAGCTGGCGCGCGCGTATGGTTTCCAGCGGGCCTTCGCCATGCGCGCGCCGCAGGTGCTGCTGCGGATCGTGCTGGCGCACATAGATGCCCGAGCCCATGCGGACCTCGACCAGCCCCTCGACCTCGAGCGCGATCAGCGCCTCGCGCACCGAGGGGCGCGAGACGCCGAGCTGCAGCGCGAGGTCGCGCTCTGGCGGCATGCGCGAGCCCACCGCATACTCGCCGCGTTCGATCAGGCCGCGCAGCTGGTCGGCGATCTGGCGGTACAGGCGGCGGGGTTCTATGGTCTGGATGGGCATGGCGGTGGGCCGCAAACTGGTCAATTGGTCTGACCAATCCGGTAAAGAATAGTTGACGCGGTCGAATCACGTCAACATCGGGTTTGCCCGGGTCGCGGGCGCTTGTCTGCGCCCACCCGGCAGCGCGCGCCGGCAATGCGGCAGAAACAAGAAACAATCAACGATGTGCTGGCGCGCCGCGCCGGGATCACACTGCACCCACCATGGACCAACCTGAACCCGTCACGCCACGCCCCACCGACGCGCCCGGAGCGCGACCGCGCCGGCGCTGGCTCGGCAGCGTCATCGCGATCGTCTGCCTGGCACTGCTCGGTGCGCTGGCGTGGTACCTCACGCATCAGCCCAAGGCGAGTGCGGGCGGTGGTGCGGCGGCGCAAGGTGGGCCCGGCGGACCGGGCGGGCCAGGTGGGCCAGGCGGCGGCGGCGGTCGGGGCGCGCCGCCGAGCACCGTGGGCGTGGCTGCGGCGCGGCAGGCCGACATCCCCATCGTCATCGAAGCGCTCGGCACCGTCACGCCGGCGGCCAACGTGACGGTGCGGCCGCAGGTCTCGGGCGTGATCACGCAGGTGCTGTTCAAGGAAGGCCAGATGGTGAAGAAGGGCGAGCTGCTCGCCACCATCGACCCGCAATCGTTCCAGATGGCGCTGACGCAGGCCATCGGCGCACGCCAGCGCGACGAGGCGCAGCTCGAGGCGGCCAAGGTCACGCTCGAGCGCTACCGCACGCTGCTCACGCAGGACTCGATCGCGCGGCAGGATGTGGACACGCAGGCCGCGCTCGTCAAGCAGCTCGAAGGCACGGTCACGATAGACCGCGCCAACGAAGGCACGGCGCGGCTCAGCCTGGGCTATGCGCGCATCGTCGCGCCGGTGTCCGGGCGTGTGGGCCTGCGGCCCATCGATGCGGGCAACTACATCGGCGCCGGCGACACCACCGGCATCGCGGTGATCACGCAGATCGCCCCGATCGACGTCGAGTTCTCGGTGCCGCAGGACCGCGTGCCCGAGATCCAGGCGCGCCTGGGCGCAGGCGCGCAGCTGCAGGCGAGTGCGTGGGACCGTGCGCGCACCAAACAGCTCGATGCGGGTTCGTTCTCGACGCTGGACAACCAGGTCGACACGACCACCGGCACCGTGAAGGCCAAGGCGCGCTTCGCGAACGCGGGCAGCACGCTGTTCCCGAACCAGTTCGTCAACGTTCGGCTGCTGCTGCGCACGATCAGCGGTGCGGTCGTCGTGCCGGTGACGGCGCTGCGCCATGGCCCGAATGGCGACTTCGTCTACGTGGTCGGCGAGGACAAGACGGTGGCGCTGCGCACCGTGACGCGCGGCGAAGCCGGCGTCGACAACGTCGTGATCGCGAGCGGGCTGGAGCTCGGCGAAGTCGTCGTGACCGAAGGCGGCGATCGGCTCAAGGAAGGCTCGCGCGTGCAGACCAGCGTGGAGCGGCCCGCGGGCGCGGGCTCTGCAGCATCCGGCGCACGCGGCGGGCGGCGCGAACGCGGCGCGAGTGGTGCGGCGGGCGCGAGCGGCGCGCATGCAGGTGGTGGCTGGAGCGGCGGTGCGGGCAGTGGGGCCGGCGCGGCCAGCGCGGCGCGCGTCGCGGCGCCGGAAGCGAGCGCGAGCGCTGGCAAGACGGCTGTGCCGCAGGCGACCGCTGCAACGCCGGTCGCAACGCCCGCTGCGGCTGCTGCACCGTTGCCGACGGCCGAACAACGCCAGCGCATGCTCGACGCGGTGAAGGGCGACCCCGAGCAACTCGCGCGTCGTAAGCAGTTCCTCGATGCGCTCGACCGTGGTGATCCGGCGGCCGTCGAACGCTGGCAGCAGATGGCCGCGCGGCGGCGTGAAGGTGGCGGCGCGCCGGCGTCCAAATGACGGCCTTGTCCATCACCGGATCGGCTGAAAGATGAGTCCCTCAAGTCCCTTCATCCAGCGGCCGGTCGCGACTTCGCTGCTGATGCTGGCGATCGTGCTCGCTGGCCTGGTCGGCTTCAAGTTCCTGCCGCTCGCAGCGCTGCCGCAGGTCGACTACCCGACCATCCAGGTGCAGACGCTCTACCCCGGTGGCAGCCCGGAGGTGATGAGCAACACCGTCACTGCGCCGCTGGAGCGGCAGTTCGGGCAGATGGCCGGGCTGGACCGCATGGCCTCGACCAGCGCGGCCGGCGTGTCCATCATCACGCTGCAGTTCTCGCTCGGCATCTCGCTCGACGTGGCCGAGCAGGAAGTGCAGGCCGCGATCAACGCCGGCGGTTCGCTGCTGCCGGCCGACCTGCCCGCGCCGCCGGTCTATGCCAAGGTGAACCCGGCAGATGCGCCGGTGCTCACGCTCGCGATCACCTCCGACACGATGCCGCTGACCGAGGTGCAGAACCTCGTCAACACGCGGCTCGCGCAGAAGATCAGCCAGGTCGCGGGCGTGGGGCTGGTGTCGTTGAGCGGCGGGCAGCGGCCGGCGGTGCGCATCCAGGCCGACACGCAATCGCTCGCGTCCTACGGCATTGGCCTGGACACGCTGCGCACCGCGATCACCGGGGCGAACTCGAACGCCGCGAAGGGCAGCTTCGACGGCCCGAAGCGCGCCTACTCGATCAACTCGAACGACCAGCTGCTGACGGTCGACGACTACAAGAACCTGATCGTCTCGTACAAGAACGGCGCGCCCATCCGCATGGTCGACGTGGCGCGCGTCGTCGACAGCGCCGAGAACAACCAGCTCGGCGCGTGGTCCGGCACGAAGACGGCCGTGACCGCGCCGCGTTCTGCCGCGTCGCAGGCAACTTCAGGTGATGCCGGCGACAACGGCGAGCGGCTCACGCCCGCGATCATCATGAACGTGCAGCGCCAGCCGGGCGCGAACGTGATCGCCACCGTCGACGCGATCAAGAAGCAGCTGCCCACGCTGCAGGCCGGCATGCCCGCGGCGCTGAAGATCGAGGTGCTGTCGGATCGCACCGCCGGCATCCGCGCGTCGGTCGAGCATGTGGAGATGGAGCTGATCCTGGCGGTCGTGCTCGTCGTGCTGGTGATCTTCGCGTTCCTCGGCTCGCTGCGCGCGACCGTGATCGCGAGCATCGCGGTGCCGATCTCGCTGATCGGCAGCTTCGGGCTGATGTACCTGCTCGGCTACTCGCTGAACAACCTGTCGCTGATGGCGCTGACGATCGCGACCGGCTTCGTCGTCGACGACGCGATCGTGATGATCGAGAACATCGCGCGCTACATCGAGGAAGGCGAGCCGCCGATGAAGGCCGCGTTGACCGGCGCGACGCAGATCGGCTTCACCATCATCTCGCTGACCGTCTCGCTGATCGCGGTGCTGATCCCGCTGCTGTTCATGAGCGACGTGGTCGGGCGGCTGTTCCGCGAGTTCGCGGTGACGCTGGCGATCACGATCCTGATCTCGGCGGTGGTGTCGCTCACGCTCGTCCCGATGATGTCCGCGCGCTGGCTCAAACCCAAGCATGGCGCCCCTGCCCCCGGCCGCGGGTACGCGGCCACCCCCCAAGGGAGTGCGGGGCCGCTTGGGAGCGGCCCGGCGCTGGCCCCGCGCCGCAACGGCGTGGCCGCCCGCGTGCAGCGCTTCTTCGCCGACGTGATGAACCGCTACGACCGTTCGCTGACCTGGGTCATCGATCACCAGGCGATCACGCTGATCGTGGCGCTCGCCACCTTCGCGCTGACGGCGCTGCTCTACGTGATGATCCCGAAAGGCCTGTTCCCGACGCAGGACACGGCGCAATTGCAGGCCCGCATCCAGGCCGCGCAGGATGTGTCGTACGACCGCATGGCGCAGCTGCAGCAGCAGGCCGCGAAGGCCATCCTCGCCGACCCGGATGTCGAGAACCTCAGCTCGTTCGTCGGCGTCGATGCGGCCAACAACACGATGCTGCATGCCGGCAGCATGCTGATCAACCTGAAGAAGAGCCACGGCGACCAGCAGGTGCTGATGGACCGGCTGCGCGAGCGCGTGCGGCAGGTCGCAGGCGTCACGCTGTACCTGCAGCCCACGCGGGATCTGACCATAGACGCCGAGACCGGGCCGACGCAGTACCGCGTCTCGCTCGAAGGCGTCGACAGCGCCACCATCACGCAGTGGATGACCAAGCTGATCGACAAGCTGCACGACGCGCCGCAGGTGCGCAATGTGAGCAGCGACGCCGGCGCGCAAGGCCTGGCCGCGAGCATCGACGTGAACCGCGACACCGCGTCGCGCCTGGGCATCACCGCGAGTTCGGTCGACGACGCGCTCTACAGCGCGTTCGGCCAGCGCATCGTCTCGACCATCTTCACCGAGACCAACCAGTACCGCGTGATCCTGGAAGCGCAGCCCGGGCTGGTGACGAGCGCGGCCGACCTCGGCAAGCTCAACCTGATCACCAGCGGCGGCAGCGCGACGCCGCTGTCGGCCTTCGCGAGCATCACCGAGAAGCAGGCGCCGCTGCAGATCACGCATGTGTCGCAGTACCCGGCGAGCACGCTGAACTTCGACACCGCGCAGGGCGTGGCGCTGGGCGATGCGGTCGATGCGATCCGCCAGGCCGCGAAGGACATCGGCTTGCCGGGCAGCGTGACCATGACCTTCCTCGGCGCCTCGGGCGCGTACGAGCGTTCGCTGTCGAACCAGTTGTGGCTGATCCTGGCCGCGGTGATCTGCGTCTACATCGTGCTCGGCGTGCTGTACGAAAGCTATGTGCACCCGCTGACGATTCTGTCGACGCTGCCGTCGGCCGGCGTCGGCGCGCTGCTCGCGCTGATGATCACCGGCAACGACCTCGGCGTGATCGGCATCATCGGCATCATCCTGCTGATCGGCATCGTGAAGAAGAACGCGATCATGATGATCGACTTCGCGATCGATGCCGAACGCAGCGAAGGCAAGAGCCCGCGCGAGGCCATCCACCAGGCCGCGCTGCTGCGGCTGCGCCCCATCCTGATGACGACGCTGGCCGCGCTGTTCGCCGCGGTGCCGCTGATGCTGAGCTGGGGCGATGGCGCCGAACTGCGCCGCCCGCTCGGCCTCGCGATCTTCGGCGGCCTGATCGTGAGCCAGCTGCTGACGCTGTTCACGACGCCGGTGATCTACCTCGCGTTCGACCGCCTCGGCGGCGGCAGCACGCGCAAGCTGGATGACGCGACGGAGGCTTCGGTTTGAATCTCTCAAGGCCATTCGTCAGAAGGCCGATCGGGACCGTGCTGCTGACGCTGGGCGTCGCGCTCGCCGGCATCGGCGGCTTCTTCGTGCTGCCGGTGTCGCCGCTGCCGCAGGTCGACTACCCGGTGATCTCGGTCAGCGCGGCCATTCCCGGCGCGAGCCCGGACACCATGGCCACCAGCGTGGCCACGCCGCTGGAGCGCCACCTCGGCACGATCGCCGGCGTCAACGAGATCACCTCGCAGAGTTCCACCGGCTCGACGCGCGTGACGCTGCAGTTCGACCTCTCGCGCAACATCGACGGCGCCGCGCGCGAGGTGCAGGCCGCGATCAGCGCGAGCCGCGTCGACCTGCCCGCGACGCTGCGCAGCAACCCGACCTACCGCAAGGCGAACCCGGCGGCCGCGCCGGTCATCATCCTCGCGCTCACGTCCAAGACCAAGACGCCGGGGCAGATCTACGACTCCGTCTCCAACGTCATCAGCCAGCGCCTGTCGCAGGTCGATGGCGTGGGCGATGTCGAGATCGGCGGCGGTTCGCTGCCGGCGGTGCGCATCGAACTGCTGCCGTTCGCGCTGAACAAGTACGGCATCAGCACCGAGGACGTTCGTGCCGCGATCCAGGCCAGCAACGCGAACCGGCCCAAGGGCATCGTGCAGGGCGACGAACGCCGCCTGCAGATCTACACGCAGACGCCGGCGCTGCGCGCGAGCGACTACGCACCGATGGTGATCGCCTGGCGCAACGGTGCCGCGGTGCGGCTGCAGGATGTGGCCGAGGTCGCCGATGGCGTCGAGAACACGCAGACGCTGGGCCTGTTCAACGGCCAGCCCGCGATCATCGTGCTGGTCACGCGCCAGCCGTCGGCCAACGTGATCGAGACGGTCGACTCGGTGCGCAAGCTGCTGCCCGAACTGCAGGCCGACCTGCCGGCCGACGTCACGCTGCAGGTCGCCTCCGACAGCACCAACTCGATCCGCGCGTCGCTGCGCGAGGTCGAGGGCACGCTGGTGGTGTCGGTGCTGCTGGTCGTGCTGGTCGTGAGCCTCTTCCTGCGCAGCGTGCGCGCCACCATCGTGCCGGCGGTCGCGACCGTGGCCGCGCTGCTCGGCACCTTCGGCGTGATGTACCTGCTCGGCTTCTCGCTGAACAACCTGAGCCTGATGGCGCTCACCGTGGCCACCGGCTTCGTCGTCGACGATGCGATCGTCGTGCTCGAGAACACCAGTCGCCACATCGAGGCCGGCATGACGCGCATGCAGGCCGCGCTGCTGGGCGCGAAAGAGGTCGGCTTCACGGTGCTGTCGATCAGCATCTCGCTGGTCGCGGTGTTCATCCCGCTGCTCTTCATGGGCGGCCAGCAGGGGCGGCTCTTCAAGGAGTTCGCGGTCACGCTGTCGGTCGCGGTGATGATCTCGCTCGTGATCTCGCTCACCACCACGCCGATGATGTGCGCGTGGCTGCTCAAGCCGGGCGGCGAGCACGAGAAGCCGCCGGGCCGCGTGGCGCGCGTGGCCGAGCGCGGCTACCAGTGGGTGCTGCGCCGCTACGAGCACAGCCTCGATTGGGCGCTCGCGAGCAAGGCGCTGGTGATGCTGATCCTGCTCGCGGTGATCGGCCTCAACGTCTATTTGTTCGCGGCCGCGCCCAAGGGCTTCTTCCCGCAGCAGGACACCGGCCAGCTCAACGGCGGCATGCGCGCCGACCAGAGCATCTCGACCAAGGCGATGGGCGAGAAGCTGCGCCAGGTCGTCGACATCGTGCGCGCCGATCCGGCGGTGGCCACGGTGGTCGGCTTCACCGGCGGCGGGCGCGCCGGCGGCGGCTTCATGTTCGTGAACCTGAAGCCGGCGAGCGAACGCACCGACAAGGGCCTCGCGGTGATCGCGCGGCTGCGCCCGCAACTTGCGCGGGTGACCGGCCTGCAGGTGTTCCTGAGCCCGGTGCAGGACGTGCGCTCCGGCGGCCGCTCGAGCAACTCCACCTACCAGTACACGCTCAAGAGCGACAACCTCGCCGACCTGAAGAAGTGGGCCACCAAGCTGACCGACGAGATGAAGCTGCAGCCCGCGCTCACCGATGTCGACAGCGACCAGGTGGAGAACGGCGTGCAGACCACCGTGAAGGTCGACCGGGATGCGGCCAAGCGGCTGGGCGTCACGTCGAGCGCGATCGACGCGGCGCTCTACAACGCGTTCGGCCAGCGCCAGGTCGCCACCATCTACACCGAGCTGAACCAGTACCACGTGGTGATGGAGTGGGCGCCTGGCTACACGACCAGCCCGAACGCGCTGTCCGACATCTATGTGCCGGCCACGCGCACCGTGACCAGCGGCGGCCAGGCCGTCACGGTCGAGAGCACGGCCGCCGCATCGACATCGAGCGCCGCGGGCACGTCGACCGCCGTGGCGGTCTCGGCCAACCCCGCGCTGCGCAACGCCTCCACCGGCAACGTGCTCAGCAACACCGCGACCAATCTCGTGCCGCTGTCGACGCTGGCCAGCTTCGCGGAAGAATCGACCGCGACCTCGGTGAACCACCAGGACACCGAGCTCGCGACCACGATCTCGTTCAACCTCGCGGACGGCGAAACGCTCGCCGATGCGCGCAGCGCGATCAGCACCGCCGAGGCCAACATCGGCATGCCGACCACGGTGCGCGGCGAGTTCGCCGGCAGCGCGCTGAGCGCGCAGCAATCGAACAGCCAGCAGACGCTCTTGATCATCGCGGCCATCGTCGTGATCTACATCGTGCTGGGCATCCTGTACGAAAGCCTGGTGCATCCGATCACGGTGTTGTCCACGCTGCCGTCGGCCGGCGTCGGCGCGGTGCTCGCGCTGCTGATGTTCAAGATGGAGTTCTCGCTGATCGCGCTGATCGGCGTGTTTCTGCTGATCGGCATCGTCAAGAAGAACGCGATCCTGATCATCGACTTCGCGCTCGAGGCCGAGCGCTCGCGCGGGCTGTCGTCGCTGGCCGCCGTGCGCGAGGCCTGCCTGCTGCGCTTCCGGCCCATCCTGATGACGACGCTGGCCGCCGCGCTCGGCGCACTGCCGCTGGCGATCGGCTTCGGCGAGGGCTCGGAGCTGCGGCGCCCGCTCGGCGTCGCGATCATCGGCGGGCTGATCGCGAGCCAGCTGCTGACGCTGCTGACCACGCCGGTCGTCTACCTCGTGCTCGACAAGCTGCGCCGCCGCGGCGCCGACGAGCGCCATCTGAGCCGCACCGGCACCGCCCCCACTCCCGACCGCGGCGCCGATCCTGCGCCGCCTTCCGTGCACGCCACATGAAAACACCTCTGCTCGTGATGACCACGGCCGCGCTGCTGTCCGCCTGCGCGGTCGGCCCCGACTACCAGCGCCCGACGACCGCGTCGCCCGCGGCCTTCAAGGAAGCGCCCGTCGCGGCCGCCGGCTGGTTCCCGGCCGCGCCGGCCGATGCGCTGGACCGCGGCCCGTGGTGGGAGCTGTTCGGCGATGCTGAGCTGAACAAGCTGATCCAGCAGGTCGAGGTCTCGAACCAGAACATCGCCGCGGCCGTGGCCGCGTATGCGCAGGCGCAGGCGGTGGTGCGCGAGCAGCGTGCCGGCCTGTTCCCGTCGGTCGGTGCAGACGGCAGCGCCAAGCGCAGCGGCGGCGGCGCATCGAACGGCACCGCGAACAGCTTCGCGGCCAGCCTCGGCGCGAGCTGGGCGCCCGACATCTGGGGTGCGCTGCGGCGCTCGGTCGAGAGCGCGCAAGCCGGTGCGCAGGCGAGCGATGCCGATCTGGCCGCGGCGCGGCTGTCGGCACAAGGCCTGGTCGCGTCCGACTACTTCGGTCTGCGCGATGCCGACAACGAACTCGTGCTGGTGCGCCGCACCGTCGAGGGCTACCAGCGCGCGCTGCAGATCACGACCAACCGCTACAACGCCGGCATCGCGCCGCGCACCGATGTGCTGCAGGCGCAGACCGCGTTGTCGAACGCGCAGGCCGACCTGGCCTCGCTCACCGCGCAGCGCGCGCAACTCGAGCACGCGATCGCGGTGCTGGTCGGCAAGGCGCCGGCCGACTTCTCGATCGCGGTGGCCGACTGGAACATGGCGGTGCCGGCAGTGCCGCTGGTCGTGCCATCGGAGCTGCTGCAGCGCCGGCCCGACATCGCCGCGGCCGAGCGCGCCGTGGCGCAGGCGAATGCGCAGATCGGCATCCAGCGCTCGGCCTACTTCCCCAGCCTGACGCTGAGCGGCTCGATCGGCAACGCCGGCAGCCGCGTCGGCGATCTGTTCGGCGCGTCGACGAGCTTGTGGTCCATCGGCGCCTCGGTTGCGCAGACGGTGTTCGATGCCGGCGCCACGCGCGCCCGCGTCGAGCAGGCCGAGGCCGGCCGCGATGCGGCAGTCGCCAAGTACCGGCAGACCGTGCTCGCCGCGTTCCAGGCGGTGGAAGACCAGCTCAGCGCGACGCGCTCGCTCGCCGAGCAGGCCGATCTGCGCCGCGCTGCGTCGGAGGCGGCCGACCTCACCGAGCAGCAGCTGCTGAATCGCTACAAGGCGGGGCAGGTCAGCTTCACCGAGGTCGTCACGGCGCAGGCGTCTGCGCTGAGCGCGCGCCGGACGCTGTCGCAGCTGGCCGCGAACCGGCAGACCTCGGCGATCGCGCTGATCCAGGCGCTGGGCGGCGGCTGGCACGCGCCCTGATCGAGCAATTCAGACGCGCAGCGCGGCCTTCATCGTGCGCGCGTCCATCGCGACCGGCCGCGCCGGCCAGGCCTTCACCAGCTCGACCATGCGCGCGTTGATCGGCGCCGAAAGACGCTGCGATGCGGCGAGCCGAACCACCTCGCCGCACAGCGCGTCGATCTCGGTGGTGCGCTGCTGCGCCAGATCGTCGGCCATGCTGGAGCGCGCCTTCGGGTCGATGCGCAGCATGCGCGCGGCGATCAGCTTGAACAGCGGTGTGGGCAGCCGCAGCAGCGGCGGGATGCGGTGCGGTGGCAGCGCGCCGACCTGGGCCGGTGCGATGCCCGCGCCGCGCAACACGCCGAGCGCTTCGACCTGCAGCGCGGCCAGGCACTGGCGGTAGCCGCGCTGCATCAGCTGGTCGCGCAGCGGCAGTCCGGAGAGCGCGTTGACGGGGTTGTTCAGGTTCAGCAGCAGCTTGCCCCATTGCACCGCGCGCAGATCGGCGTGCAGATGCAGCGGCAGGCCGGCGCGCACGAACGCGGACTGCAGTTCGCGCAGCGCGGGGTCGTCTTCCGCCGCGAGTTCGCCTGTGGTGCCGCGGTGGTAGTGGCCGGGTGCGAGCTCGGCGATGTTGAACGGCACCATGCCGGCGAGCCAGCGCAGCGACGGCGCCGTGGCCCGCGCGGTGCCGGTGTTCGACAAGCCGTTCTGCATCGACACGACCGGCGTGCCCGCGGGCAGCGAATCGGTGAGTTGCGCGGCGGCCTCGGCGGTCGCGCCGCTCTTGACGGCGAGCAGCACGAGGGCGGGCGCGAGCGTGATCGGCACCGTCTCGTGCAGCACGAGGTCGGCGGGTTCGATGCGGCGGCGCGCGCCGTCGAGGTCGGTCAGCGTGAGGCCGTGCGTGCGCAGCGCCGCGAGCACGCGCGGCCTGCCGACGAACACCACCGGCACGCCGGCCGCCTGAAGGCAGCCGCCCAGGTAGCAGCCGATCGCGCCCGCGCCCATCACGAGCACCGGCGCGCGCAGGACCGCGCTCACGCGTGCTTGCCGGGATGCAGATCGCGCAGGTGCGTCGGCCCGGCGCGGCGCACGATCTCGTCGTGCAGCGACTTGCACAGGCCGAGTGCGAACACGACTTCGGCGGTGACGAACATCGGGCCGATCAGCAGGCCCGCGAGGTCGTCGACGAACGCCGGCTTGCGGCCCTCGTAGTAATGGCCGACGAACTGGATCACCCAGCCCACCGCAAAGCTGCCCAGCCCCCAGGTCAGCCAGCTGGCGACGCTGCCGTAGGCCACGCCGTGGCCGAGCGCGACCAGCACGCCGACCACCAGCGACACCGCCGCGCCGACGATCAGATCGCCACGCGTGAGGTACCACGCGGCCGTGGCGGCGAACAGCAGCCATGCGGGTGTCAGCGCGAGGCCGCCCAGCATGAACGCGGGCCGCGCGAGCAGCACCGCGACGCCGAACACGATCATCGGCACGCCGACGAGGTGGGTCGCGATGTTGCGGCGGTCGCGGTGGTACTCGGCATACTGGCTCAGCAGCTCGGTGGCGTTGCGCATGGTTGTCTCCGTTCTGGGTATGTTCTCGATGCTAGGCACCGCGGGCGGCCGCGACTGTCAAAATCCGGACACTCTGGTTCCCGGGCCCGCCATGCGCCAAACCGCCGCCGTCACGCCGCAGCTGCAGCAAGCGCTGAAGTCGAACGCGTGGTTCGCGAGCGTGCCCGAGGCGCTGCAGGACATGCTGCTGACGCTCGGCCGCCTCGTGACGCTGGCCCCCGGCGCGCACTTGTTCGAGCGCGGCGACGCGGCCGAAGGCCTGTGCTGCGTGACCGCGGGGGCGTTGCGCGTGGGCTCGCTGCAGGCCGACGGCACCGAGTCGCTGCTCGCCTATGTCGAGCCCTACCAGTGGTTCGGCGAGATCTCGCTGATCGACGGCCAGCCGCGCACGCACGATGCGGTGGCCGATGGCGAGACCACCGTGCTCGTGGTCGCGCATGCGGCGCTGCAGGACTGGCTGCATGCGCATCCCGCGCATTGGCAGCACGTGGCGCAGCTCGCCTGCATGAAGCTGCGCCAGCTGTTCACAGTGCTCGAAGACATCGCCCACCTGCCGATCGAGGCGCGTCTGGCCAAGCGGCTGTGGATGGTCGCGCACGGCTACGGCGCGCGCAGCGGCGAGCCGCGGCGCCAGATCCGGCTGCCTCAGGAGCAGCTCGCGCTGATGATGGGCGTGACGCGGCAAAGCGTGAACAAGGCGCTGCGTGCGCTCGAGGCGCGCGGCTGGCTGGCCTTGCGCTATGGTGCGATCGAGTTGCTCGATCTCGACGCGCTGGGTGGCCGCAGCGTCGAAGACGACACGAACCGAATGCCCTCTTCCGGGCGATCTATCGAAAAACCCTAGGCGATGGGTGCCCGCCCTCCGTCAGAATCCGACGCAGTTTCCCCGGAGCATTTGATGGAAAAGACGTGGTTGAAGCAGTACCCCGCGGGCGTGCCCGCCAACATCGATGTCGAGCAGTACGGCTCGCTCGTCGCGTTGCTCGACGAGAGCTTCAAGAAGTATGCAGGCCGCATGGCCTACAAGTTCATGGGCAAGGCCATCAGCTTCGCGCAGGTCGACGAGGCCTCGCGTGCGCTCGCCGCCTACCTGCAGGCGCAGGGCCTGGAGAAGGGTGACCGTGTCGCGGTGATGATGCCCAACGTGCCGCAGTACCCGGTGGCGGTGGCCGCCATCCTGCGCGCCGGCTATGTGGTGGTGAACGTGAACCCGCTGTACACGCCGCGCGAGCTCGAGCACCAGCTGAAGGACTCCGGCGCCAAGCTCATCATCATGGTCGAGAACTTCGCGACCACGCTGCAGCAGGTGCTCGCGGCGGTGCCGACCAAGAAGATCATCATCACCGCGCTCGGCGACATGCTCGGCTTTCCGAAGTCGATGATCGTCAACTACGTGGTGCGCCGCGTGAAGAAGATGGTGCCGGCCTTCGAGCTGCCCGGCGCGGTGGCCTTCAACGATGCGGTGTCGCAGGGCCGCAGCAAGAGCTTCAAGCCCGCGACCGTCGGCCCGGACGACATCGCGGTGCTGCAGTACACCGGCGGCACCACCGGCGTCAGCAAGGGCGCGGTGCTGCTGCACCGCAACCTGGTCGCCAACATCCTGCAGTCCGAGGCCTGGTACCAGCCGGCGCTGAAGAAGATCCCCGCGGGCCAGCAGGTCATCACGATCTGCGCGCTGCCGATCTATCACATCTTCGGTTTCAACACGAACATGATGCTGGCGATGCGCATGGGCGGCGCCAACATCCTGATCGCCAACCCGCGCGATCTGCCCAGCATGTTCAAGGAGCTCGCCGGCGAGAAGTTCCACAGCTTCCCGGCGGTGAACACGCTTTTCAACGCGATGGCGCACCACGCCGAGTTCAGCTCGGTCGACTGGAGCGGCCTGGTCATCTCGGTCGGCGGGGGCATGGCGGTGCAGAGCGCCACGGCCAAGCTGTGGCTGGAGAAGACCGGCTGCCCGATCGTCGAAGGCTACGGCCTGAGCGAGACGAGTCCCTCGGCCACCTGCAACCCGGTCGACAGCACCTCGTACAGCGGCAACATCGGCCTGCCGATGCCCAACACCGAACTCGCGCTGCTCGACGACGACGGCAACGAGGTGCCGCTGGGCACGCCCGGCGAGATCGCGATCAAGGGCCCGCAGGTGATGGCCGGCTACTGGCAGCGGCCCGACGAGACCGAGAAGGTCATGACCGCCAACGGCTTCTTCCGCAGCGGCGACATCGGTGTGGTCGACGAGCGCGGCTACTTCAAGATCGTCGACCGCAAGAAGGACATGATCCTGGTCAGCGGCTTCAACGTCTATCCGAACGAAGTGGAAGACGTCGTCACGCAAATGCCCGGCGTGCTCGAATGCGCGGCGGTCGGCATTCCCGACGCGAAGGCCGGCGAGGCGGTCAAGCTCGTGATCGTGCGCAGCAACCCGGCCGTGACCGAGGCCGACGTGCGCGCGTACTGCGAAGCCAACCTCACCGGCTACAAGCGGCCCAAGCTGGTGGAGTTCCGCACCGAGCTGCCCAAGACCAACGTCGGCAAGATCCTGCGCCGCGAATTGCGGGACAAGGCGTGAGTGTGAGCTTGTGCCGCGGGCGGGGGCCCACAAGACCTTCGAAGTGTGATTGATCACGCGACCGGGCGCCTGACCCCTGCTACATTTCGCGCTGTTACGCAGCGGCCGGTCCAGGCCGCGCGCGCGTCGTTGATGGGAACTCATCCGTGATCTGGGGCAAGACTGAAGCCGGTCGATTGGAAATGCAGACGCGTGCGCTCGTGAAGGAGCGCGCGCAGCGCAACCTGCTGCTCGTGATCGACGGCATCAAGACCGAAGAGATGCTGCTGCAGGGCTTGGCCGGCATCTCGATGGCCGACTTCGAGGCCTTGCAGAGTCTCGGCCTGATCGCGCCCGTGCCCGGTACCGGCAACGTGCGCCTGGGCCGCGCGCCCGCAGCACCTGGCGCTGCGGAGGCGCCCACGCCGGCATCGTCGGCGGCGCCGGCACCCGCGGCACCGGCCGAGGCGGCTGCACCGCTGGACTACGCGCAGTTCACCGCCGCGCTCACGCAGATGATCTCGCAGGAGCTCGGGCTGCGCGGCTTCGTGTTGACGCTGGCGGTCGAGAAGGCCGGCACCATCGAAGAGCTGCAGGCCGTGGCCACGCGCACGCTGGCGCAGATCGCCGAACGCAAGGGCGAGGCGAAGGCGGCCGAGGCCAGGCGCCTGCTCTACGGCCGCTGAGGCCAGGCGCATGACGCGCCCCACGCTGGCCGTCGTCAGCGCGATGCACGAGGAGCTGCGCGCACTGCTGCCGCTGCTCGAAGACTGCCGCACGCAACGCCTCGCCGGTCGCGACTTCCACCTGGGCCACATCCACGGCCAGCCCATCGTGCTGGTGCTGTCGGGCATCGGCAAGGTCGCGGCCGCAGCGACCGCCGTGCTGCTGATGCAGGCGTTCGACGTGCAGCGTCTCGTCTTCACCGGCGTGGCGGGCGGCCTGCATCGCGACGTGGCGGTGGGCGACGTGGTCGTCGCGCGCCAGCTGCTGCAGCACGACATGGATGCCTCGCCGCTGTTCCCGCGCTTCGAGGTGCCGCTCACCGGGCGCTCGCGCTTCGATGCCGACCCGCAACTGTCCGATGCGCTCGCCGCCGCGGTGCGGCGCCTGCCGGACGTGCGGCTGCACGAAGGCCTGATCGTCAGCGGCGACCGCTTCGTCGGCAGCGCCGCGCAGAGCGACGCGTTGCGCGCCGTGCTGCCGGATGCGCTCGCGGTCGAGATGGAAGGCGCCGCGGTGGCCCAGGTCTGCGCCGATTTCGGACGGCCCTGCGCCGTGGTCCGCACGATCTCCGACCGCGCCGACGACAGCGCGCATGTCGACTTCGGCCGCTTCATCGAGGAGGTGGCCAGCGCCACCACGCGTGCGGTGATCGAGAACTGGCTGCGGGCCGAGTGATCGTCGACCACGCGTCGCGGGCCGAGCGCCGGGCCGCTCCCAAGCCGGCCCGCACCCCCACGGGGGTGGTGCGACGTACTCGTCGCACCGGGGGTCGTCGTGAGGCACACTCGTCGGATGCCGCCTCGTCTGTTCGTTGATGCCCCGCTGCGCGCGGGCGATTCGCTCTCCCTCCCGCCCGGCCCCGCACGCCATGTGCAGGTGCTGCGCCTGCAACCCGGCGCGCCGCTGACGCTGTTCGATGGCCGCGGCGGCGAATGGGATGCGAGCGTCACGAAGATGGGCCGCAGCGATGTCGACGTGCTGATCGGCGCGCACACCGATGTCGACCGTGAACTGCCGATGCGCATCACGCTCGCGCTCGGCGTGCCGGCCAACGAGCGCATGGACGCGCTGGTCGAGAAAGCGACCGAGCTCGGCGTCGCGGCGATCCAGCCGCTGATGTGCGAGCGCTCGGTGCTGCGCCTGGCCGGTGAGCGCGCGCAGAAGAAGGTCGCGCACTGGCAGGCGGTGGCCGTCTCGGCCTGCGAGCAGAGCGGCCGCACGCGCGTGCCGCAGATCGCCGAGGTGCGCACCCTGCCGCAGTGGCTGCAGGCGCTGCCCGCGGGCGCGACGCGCTGGATGCTGAGCTTTCGCGACGCGCGGCCGATCGCTGCGATGAGCTTGTCGCGCAGCGGCGAGCTGCTGTGCCTGAGCGGCCCGGAAGGCGGCTTGTCGCCGGCGGAGGAAGACGCCGCCATCGCTGCCGGCTTCGCGCCCGCGTCGCTCGGCCCGCGTGTGCTGCGCGCCGACACCGCGCCGCTCGCGCTGCTCGCGCATCTCGGGCTCGGCGCCGACTGAGTTTCACAATCCCGGCCGAAGCAGGGCGCAGAATGGTCTTCCCACATTAGGAGTTGATGCCATGAGCTTGCTTGATTCGGTGATCGGTGCGTTGGCCAACAGTCAGCCCGGCGTGCAGCCGCCCGCGCCCGGCGCGACGCAGGGCGAGCCCGGCTCGGTGCTGCTGAGCACGGTGATCGCGATGCTGGCCAACGGGCAGCACGCGCAGGGCGCCGGTGTCGGCGGTCTCGGCGACCTGATCGGCCGCTTCACGCAGAGCGGCATGGGCGACGTGATCGGCTCGTGGATAGGCCATGGCCAGAACGCGCCGATCTCGGGCGATCAGCTGTCGCAGGTGCTGGGGTCGGACGCGATCGGCAAGATCGCGGCGCAGCTGGGCTTGTCGCACGGCGAGGCGGCGGGCCAACTCTCGCAGATGTTGCCCGAGGTCATCAGCCGCCTCACGCCGCATGGCGAAGCGCCCAGCGGTGGTCTCGGTGACGACGTCGGCTCGCTGCTCGGCCAGTTGATGAAGCGCTGATGGAGCACCCCGCTCGTCGAGTACGACGAGCGACCCTCCGTGAGGGTCGGGCCTTGCTTGGGACGGCCCGGCGCGGCGGCCCGATCAGGCTGGAGCAGGTTTGCGCGCCGAACCCGCGACCAGATCGAAGCGAAACAGCCGGCATTCGATCGGCCCGTTCCACATCGGAACGCGGCGCGATTCCTTCAGGCGCATCGCGCTCGGCAGCTTCATGTCGGGGCTGAGCACGTAGGCGGTCCAGCCGGCGGCGTGCTGCGTGTAGGCGCGCTTCCAGTGCGCGGCCAGGCGCGGGAAGAAATCGCTCGGCGTGTCGCGGTCTTCCGCAGATTCGCGCGCGGCCTTGCCACCGACCTCGATGCGCTCGCCGTAGGGCGGGTTGATCATCAGCGTGCCCGGCAACGCGTCGGGCAGCGAAGGTGCCGGGCGCTCCAGCGCATCGCCACCATTGAACACGATGGCCGCCTCGACACCCGCGCGCTGCGCGTTGCGCCGCGCGAAGTCGACCATGCGGAACGACACGTCGCTCGCGAAGATCGGCACCGCGCTCGCGTGGATGCGCGCCTGCGCGTGGCTGCGCAGGCGTTGCAGTTCGGCGCGCTGCGCGTCGGTGGCGAAGGGCAGCAGGCGCTCGAACGCGAAGCGGCGCTTCAGGCCCGGTGCGATGCCGCAGGCGATCTGCGCGGCCTCGATCGCGATCGTGCCGGAGCCGCAGCACGGGTCGTGCAGCGCGCCGCCCTGCTCGTGCGTGCCGTGCCAGCCGGCGGCGGCGAGCATCGCGGCGGCGAGTGTTTCCTTCAGCGGCGCGTCGCCCTTGTCCTCGCGCCAGCCGCGCTTGAACAGCGACTCGCCGGAGCTGTCGATGTAGATCGTCGCTTCGAGCTCGCCGAGGTGCAGCACGATCTGCAGATCGGGGTGACGCGTGTCGACGCTGGGCCGCTCGCCGGTGGCGTCGCGCAGCAGGTCGCAAACGGCATCCTTCACGCGCAGCGCGGCGAAGTTCAGGCTCTTCAGCGGGCTGCGGTGCGCGGTGGTGTCGACGCGCAGCGTGTGCTGCGGCGTGATCCAGGCGGTCCACTCGACGGTGGCCGCGAGTTCGTACACATCCTGCTCGTTGCGGTACGAGCCATGCGCCACCTCGATCAGCACGCGCTGCGCGAGCCGGCTCTCGAGGTTGAGCGTCATCACCTCGAGCGGATCGCCTTCGAGCGCGACGCCGCCGCGCGCGGCATGCACGCGCGCCTTGGGCAGCACGCGCTGCACTTCGCTTTCGAGCAGCGCTTCGACGCCGGCGGCGCAGGGGAGAAAGAGTGGAAGCGTCATGAGTGCCCCTCGCCCACGGGGTACCGCGGTCGATCCCCCGTGGGGATGCGATCCGGCTTGGGAACGGCCCGGCGCTCGGATCGCACGCTACATCGCCTTGCGAAGTTGCGTCGGCGCGATCTTCAGCGCGTCGCGGTACTTGGCCACGGTGCGCCGCGCGACCTGGATGCCTTGCTCCTCGAGCATCTGCGATATCTGGCTGTCCGACAGCGGCTTGGCCGGGTTCTCGGCCGCGACGATCTGCTTGATCAGCGCCCGCACCGCGGTGCTCGACGCATTGCCGCCCGCGTCGGTGTTCAGCGACGAGCCGAAGAAATACTTCAGCTCGAAGGTGCCGAACGGCGTGTTCATGTACTTCGCGGTCGTGACCCGCGAGATGGTCGACTCGTGCAGCCCGAGTTCGTCGGCGATCTCGCGCAGCACCAGCGGCTTCATCGCGATCGCGCCGTGCGTGAAGAAGTTCTTCTGCCGCTCGACGATGGCCTGCGACACGCGCTGGATGGTGTCGAAGCGCTGCAGGATGTTCTTCATGAACCAGCGCGCTTCCTGCAGCCGTGCGTTCAGGCCCGGGCCGGTGCCGTTGCTGGCCGCGCCGCGCTGCTGGCGGATCGCGCTCGCGTACAGGTCGTTGATGCGCAGCTTGGGCATCACGTCGGGGTTGAGCGTGACCTTCCAGCCGCGGCCGCTCTTCTGCACGATCACATCGGGCACGATGATGTTGGCTTCGGCACGTGCGAACTGGCGACCCGGCTTGGGTTCGAGCGCGACGATCAGCGCCTGCGCCTCGCGCAGCATGTCTTCGTCGGCGCCGGTCACGGCCATCAGCTTCTTCAGGTCGCGGCGCGCGAGCAGTTCGAGGTGCTGCTTGCAGACGATGATCGCGATCATCTGCGCCTCGCTGCGCGGGTGCGTGCGCAGCTGCAGCGTGAGGCACTCGGCGAGGTCGCGCGCGCCCACGCCGGTGGGCTCCATGCTCTGCAGGAAGCGCAGCCCGCACTGCAGGCGTTCGAGGACTTCCTCGCGCTGTTCGGCGTCGCCGGCGGTGAGCTGCTCGGCGATGTCTTCCAGCGTGTCGGCGAGATAGCCTTCGTCGGTCAGCGACTCGATCAACACCATCACCGCGGCCGCGTCGGTCGGGCTCAGGCGCAGGCTGGAGAGCTGCGCGCGCAGGTGGTCCTGCAGGCTCTCGATCGCGGTGTCGCGGTCGGCGCCGTCGAACTCGTCGCCATCGTTGGAGGCGCTGCTCTTGCCGGGCGTTTCGCGGATGCCGTCGAAGTCTTCGCGCTCGGTGCCGTTCTCCCAGTCGTCGCGCTCGGTGCCGCCGAAGTCGGCATCGGCCAGCGGTGCGGGATCGGCATCGCCGCCGCCATCGGCGCTGGACTCGGCCGCGCGCTCGGTCTCGCGCTCGCCGACGCGCTCGGCCGGCGTCGTGCGCTCGACCATCGGCTCGAACGCGGGCCCGCCTTCGTCGTCGGTCTCGAGGAAGGGGTTCTGCTCCAGCATCTGCTCGACTTCCTGATGGAGTTCGAGCGTGGACAGCTGCAGCAGACGGATGGACTGCTGCAGCTGCGGCGTCAACGCCAGATGCTGCGACAGCCGAAACTGAAGTGTGGGCTTCATGATGGCGCCCCCCGGCCGAGTACGGCCGGCCCCCCGAGGGGGCGCGCGCGCG
>Ga0307510_10001631_pt1 | contig 24875 bp, 22 predicted proteins | sample 12_EM_MG_FD_207224 | JGI IMG/M metagenome (GOLD analysis project Ga0307510, IMG submission 207224) | Populus trichocarpa ectomycorrhiza microbial communities from riparian zone in the Pacific Northwest, United States - 12_EM | ecosystem: Host-associated > Plants > Roots > Unclassified | place... | reverse complement strand
TGCCGGATGCCCGTTATCTCGGACAGGAGAAGAAGAAATGAAGCGGAATGTAGTAAGTTCACGAGCTGTGTGCCGGCCGGCCCCAGTTCGCCAAACGACCGCATGCGGCGCACCCGTTCGCGCGATTCGGACTCGACGGTCCTCCATTGTTCCTCGCGGAGGCCGGTCATTTCGTCGATCAGAGCATCGAGGATGTTGGAGGAAATGAGGTTGTCGAGGATGACGTGGGGAAAGGGCGGCGCTTCGCGGTAGGTGACACTCAAGACGTCGATCTGGGCGGGCAGATTGACCCTATCAACGAATGATGCGAATGAATTAGTCGTATGTTCCAGTGACATTGGGGCCGCAACGCCCTTATTTCATTGTTGGCCCAGCGCTACCGTACTCCCGTTGGTCATCGCGCTGCAAGGGGAACTGCTCAGGCAACGTCTATCCTGAGTGGCATGACGGCGGAGGTATTCGATTGCATCAGTGCGTCCAGCTTCGCGATGGGATGAGCCTCGCGGAAGCGCCTGGCCTGACACGATGTCGGTTCGCGAGCGCTCATAACACGTAGATTCGTAGCTGCACTATTTGCACCCACTTCGAGCGCAAGCGCACCGTCTGGGATCATCCGAGGGATCGGAAACCGATACCGGGTTTGACTGCGAGGGTCACGGCTCGAAGAGACGATTGCCACCGCACCTGAAGGCCCGCGCCGCAGCCCGGCGAATGCTCCGCTCAGCTTTTTTCAGTGCCAAGATTTTCTTTCGGGCGAGTTGTTGTTCTAATAACCGGATGTTGCCAAAGCAATGTCGTCGATTGTGGACATCACCCCGCCCGTGCCGGGTCGTGACAGAACAATCCGCGTCCACCGGACGAACGTGAAGCCGCTTTTTTTTCGCATCATGATTGCGGCGGCCGCAGGTCTTGCGCCTTGGGCGCACTCGATTGCAGCAGAGGAACAACCGCCCAGGAAACTCGACTTCTTTGTAGGGACAGGAGTTCTGTACGACGACAACCTGTTCCGACAACCCGACGGTGCAGATCTGTCGGCGGTTGCGGCGAATCTGCATCGGGACGACCTCATTGAGCGGCTGTCTGCCGGGGTTGATGGGACCTGGACGCTCGCTCGGCAAACCTTCGAATTGCAGGTTCACGGCGACGACAATCGCTTCGAGCACAATGACCAGCTGAACAACGTTTCCGGCAAGGCCATGGGAAGCTGGGACTGGCGCCTCGGAAGCCGTTTGTCGGGGCGCCTGGGAGCCGATTACGCGCGCTCCCTGGCGGACTTTGCGAACAACCTCGTCCTGGTGAAGGATGTATTGACGCAGAAGAGCTCATTTGCGAGCGGCTCGTTTCTGCTCGGTAACCGCTGGACGATTACGGCGGACGCCCGCTGGGCATTCACCGATCACGGGGCCGAGGTCCGGCAAGTCGACGACGCCAATATCCGGACGCAGAAGTTTGGATTCGCGTTCAGACTACTGCCCAGCACCAGCGTGGGGTGGAACTACCGACACGCGAATGCCAATTTCGCGGGCGATCAGCTGGATCCGGTCACCGGCCAATTCGATCGGAACTACGACGAAAGTGCTTCGGTCTTCTGGTTGAAGTACGCCATGGGAAGCCAGACTGATTTCAACCTCGAAGGCGGGTACCTGCGTCGCAACTACCCCAATGCCGCCATCGGCAACTACTCCGGCGGCACGGGGCGGGGTACGCTCACCTGGCGGCCCGGTGCGAAGACGCAGCTGGTTATCACTGGCTGGCGTGATCTCACGGCGTACATTGATTCGGAATCCAACTATTTTGTTTCGACCGGTGCACGCATCGCACCAACGTGGGTGCCTACGGAACGGATCACAACGTCACTTGCCGCATCGTGGGAGAGGCAGAAATACATCGGATCCGAACCGACAGTTCTCGGCGATCCGCTCCGCCGTGACACAGTACGGTCGGTGCAGGCTAGCGCGACATACCTGCCCAGAGACCCGCTTCAGCTCGACCTTACGCTACGCCGTGAGCAGCGTGGCTCCAACCGTTCGGCGCTGACATACACAGACAACTTGGCAATACTCGGAGTGCGATTCGCGTTTTAAAGCAAGGCTGCTGCCTGCATCCGTGAAAAAAATTTGAGCGTATGCATGTTGAAAGGCGGGATTCCTCCAACCTGATAACATCACAGAACGGGTAGCAGATTAGAGGTGCTGCGAAGCATGTCACCGAGATTTATCGACGCCAAATGGGTGATAGCCTCACTTCTAACCTTCAGCGGTATGAATTCCGGCTGCAACGTAGCAAATGCCGCGCAGCGCCAGCCGTACGGTCAGACCGGAAAATTCAATCTTCTGAAGGACTGGACGTTCGGAACGAAGCGTCCGGATGCAACAATCCGCTCACGCGCGGATCTGGACAAGAATTTCTACTACCGCTACATCTTCGCGGGGGGGCAACTGGATGGAATTAACACCTACTGGTCCTACCATCGCGACTACCCCGACGGCGACCCTCGTTCGCTGCATGTCTTCACACCGGCCTCCCTCGTGCTGAAAGGACGCATTCCACCCAACGGAGGACTGCATCCGCGCGGCATAGAGTCCGGAATGTTGCGTGGGAAATTTCCCGTCACACCTGGAATGTACGTGGAAATGCGTGCCAAGCTGACAACCGGCATCGGTGCATGGCCGGCGTTTTGGCTGGAGCCGGGTGTCCAGTCCGACAATGGAACCTTCTCCGCCCTGCCCTGGCCGCCGGAGCTCGACATCTTCGAGTTCTTCAACTGGAAGTGGCGACCGCACACGACCACCATGACCGGCAATTTCCAGACAAATCACCACCCGGAGAATTTCGGCAATCCGCACGACATCTGGACTCTCTTCACAAAAGGTGAATACGCACCGGGCCCCGACTTCTCGGCGGACTTCCACGTGTTTGCCCTGGATTGGCGCGAAAACGAGCCCATCTGGGTGGTCGATGGCAAACCTGTCAAGCAAACCCACTATGAATGGCACGCGCCGCCGGCCCACATCCTGGTGACCAACCAGGTTGGCATTGCCTTCGCCGACATGACGGGCATGTCTGCCGATGAGTCCCAGTGGGACTACGTCATCGACTACATCCGGGTCTGGCAGGAGATCAGCGTACCCAACCCGCCGTCGAATCTCGCGACACATTGAGCGCTGCTGCAGATAATGCGCAGATGCCAGCCCCCGCGCATTAGCCGAAGCACCCGATGAGCTCAATCCACAGCCCTGGACAGGCCGCATCGGGTGTTCTGTGGTCGGGTATTTCCCAAGCGGGTCGCGTTCTGCTCCAGACCGGGGCGCTGGTGTTACTGTCCCGGTTGTTGCCACCCACGGATTTCGGCCTGCTCGCAATGGCCTCCGTCGTGACCGCATTGGTCAATCTACTGCGGGACATGGGAACGGCGTCAGCCGTCATCCAACGTGACGTCCTCGAAAGCGAGCTGCTCGATACCGTCTTCTGGTTCAACATCGGGCTCGGGATTACGCTGGGCGTCCTGGTGGCGCTGCTGTCCATTCCGATCGCGGCCGCCTTCAATCAGCCGCGCCTGGCCGGTGTACTGACCACCCTGGCCTTGAGCTTTCCAATAGCGAGCTCGGCAGCGGTTCACCAAGCGCTCATGGAAAGAGGGCTGCAATTTCGCACTTTGGCGCGGATCGAGATCAGCTCAGCGCTGCTAGCCCTCGCCGTCGCGGCAGTTGCGGCGCTCAGCGGGCTCGGTGTCTACAGTCTCGTGCTGAATGCTCTCATCGCGACTGTGATCTCAACTGTGCAACTGTGGTTCGCTTCGTCGTGGCGCCCGACTCTGCGCTGGGACCGCGAGCAGCTCAGACAACTGCGGGGATTCAGCGGGAATCTTGTGTCGTTCCAGCTGTTGAACTACTTCGCGCGCAACGCCGACACGATGCTGATCGGACGTTTTCTGGGGGCAGCCGATCTGGCGTGGTACAACATGGGGTACAAACTCATGCTGTTCCCGCTGACGAACCTGTCCGCGGTGGTGTTTCGTTCCCTGTTTCCGGTTCTGTCCCGTCAGCAGAAGGATGTTGCTTCATTCGGTTCGCTCTACCTCAGAGCGACGGGGACAATCGCGCTGTTCACAGCGCCTCTCATGGCCGGAATCTGGGTACTTCGAAAACCGTTCGTGGAAGTTTTCTTCGGTGAAAAATGGCTACCGGTTGCCGATGTTCTCGGATGGCTCGCGCCAATCGGATGGATGCAGTCAGTCCTGTCCACCGTCGGACTCATCTACCTGGGCGTCGGCCAGACTCGGACGATGATGAGATGGGGAGTTTTTGCAAGCGCAATGACCCTGCTCGGGTTCGTGGTCGGACTGCAATGGGGTTACCTCGGGGTCGCGCGCTCGTATGTCGTCGTCAATCTCCTGCTCTTCTACCCGGGGTTCGCCATTCCGTTGCGAATGCTCGGGTTGCACTTCACCGATCTGCTGAAATCCATTGCGCCGCAGTTGCTGACCGCCATCATGATGGCGGTGCTGGTGAGTGCGATCGACCAGCTTTTCACCTCCAGCGAAAGCCCCATGTTTCGTCTGAGCGTGCTGACGGCGTCCGGATTGTGTATTTACGCGACCGCGGCGTACCTGTTCATGCGATCAAACCTGCAGGCGCTGCTGGGCACCCTGCAGGGGATAGCCCGATGAGAAACGGCGATCAGTGAAAGACCAGGAGAATTGGAAGCCGAGCAAATTCGTGCGGGTGCGCGGCCGGTTGACGGGTACCCGGGACACGAACCAAGTGCCCATCAGCTCGCGACTGGTCACCGATCTGACTGCCCGCTGGTACGAGGCTCAGATTGCACAACACGTCCGTGGCCGATTGTTGGATCTCGGATGCGGGAAAGTGCCTCTCTTCGCGGCCTACCGGGAGTTTGCCACGGAGACCGTCTGTGTCGACTGGGGCAATTCTTTGCACAAAAGCGGCCACCTCGACCTCGAATGTGACCTGACTCAACCGCTGCCGTTCGCCGACGGCGAGTTTGACACGATCATCCTGTCTGATGTTCTGGAGCACATTGCGGAACCGCAGCAACTGTGGCGGGAAATGGCCCGAGTGCTGTCCACGCGAGGGCGGCTCCTGTTGAACGTGCCGTTTTTCTACTGGCTCCACGAGCAACCGCACGATTACTACCGTTTCACCGAACACGCCCTCGAGCGCTTCGCGACTCGGGCAGGCATGCGGATTACGCACTTGTCGGCCATCGGGGGCGCGCCGGAAGTCCTTGCAGATATTTTGGCGAAGAACCTGGCGCGCTTACCGTTGCTCGGACGCCCGCTGGCGGCCCTGATTCAGGCGCTGACCCATTTCTTTGTCAACACCGGGTGGGGCCGCGAGCTCTCAGCCAAGACGTCGCGGCAGTTCCCGCTGGCTTATGCGTTGGTGGCGGAAAAGATGCCCGCAGCGCAGGTCACCCCGCCGTAAGCTCATCGTACAGGTCCTCCAGCGCATGAGTGCATTTGCGTATATCGAAGGTCTGTACTGCAAATTGTCGAGCCGCTCGTGACATCGCGAGCGCCAGGTCGTCATCCTCCAGCACGGCACACAGCCGCGCGCTGAGCTGCTCCACGTCGTTTGCGCAGAACGCGAATCCGGTTACGCCATCGATGATGCCTTCGGTGGCTCCCCCGCGAGCCGATGTCACCACCGGAACGCCACAGGCCTGGGCTTCCAGAAGGACGATTCCGAGACCCTCAGCATCTCCATTGGCGGCGGTCAGGCTCGGCAGACACAACACCCGAACCTCGTTCAATGCGGCGAGCACCGCTTGCGTCGGCTGCATCCCCTGAAAGCTGACCGGCACATTGAGCTCGATTGCGAGTTGCTTTGCAGCCGACAGGTCAGGGCCTTCGCCTATCATGATCAATTCCGCCTGATCCAACCTGCTGCGCACCTGTGCAAAAGCCCGGATCAGGACCTGGGCGCCCTTCTTTTCCACCATGCGGCCCACGAACAGGATTTTGCGTTTGCGTCGCGAAACGGGCAGATCCGCGGGCCTGAATCGAGCCACGTCAACGCCGATATATCTGACCCAGATTTTCTCTCGCGGTATCCCGTATTCGATTGCGCGCGCCTGAATTGCTTTGCTGACAGCAATGAAATGAACACGCGGATCACGGGCAATTGCCCGGAGTCGCGCAGGATAGCGGCGACCCACATACCCCTCTTTTATCCAGTGCTCATCATGGATGTTGATGTCGTAGCCGTGGAGCGTCACCAGAATCGGCGCCTGCACACTCTTGAGCACGGGCCAAACAGCCACCAGATCGGTGGCAAAATGCACATGCAGCAGCGCGGGGGCCAGGTTTTGAAGTTGCTGACACATCCCTATGGGTGCCAGCTCCAATTCCCGCAACGGTGGCACGAGCCGCCGCGATAGTCGCCGTGGCAACCAGCCGGAGAGCAGACGGCAATGGATGTTCTGCAGATCCAGCCCCCGCACAAAGCGCAGTCCCGTCAACAGTGGGTCCCATCTCGTCAGGGCAACAATCTGCTCTTTGATGAAGGTTTGCGAAACAGGCAGCAGATCCTCCCGGAATACCACCACCCGCTTCATTTCAACCGCGGACCCTGGACAGAACATGGCGTACTTCCTCGCGGAACCGCCGGGACAGAGCATGGGAGGTTGATTGCAGCGAACGAAGGTCTCTGGTCGACAATCTGCCGATGACCTTCAGCGCCTCCGTCGTCCTGGCGCGCAAATGCCGCGGGAAATACAGATAGGCATACAAATAGGCCGCACCGGCGGCGGACACTTTGTCGCCTGATACATTGAACCAATGTAGAGTCGGAGCCGGGTCACGCTGACGCGAAATTCGCGTCAGATCGAGGTCATCACAATACACGGCGAGTGGCTCATCGCAGTATTCGTATTCGAAGCCGGCGCGTACCAGATTGAGCACGAGATCCCAGTCCTGGTGCCGCCTGAGCGTCTCGTTGAATCTGACGGTGCGAAAGGCGTGCGCCGGCACCACGAGCGAGGAGATCTGAAAGCTGTTGCCCTCGATCAGAAAATACTCGCTCAAATCCTCACCGTGCTGCGGAGCTCGCTTGTTATAAAGCGATTCCGAGCCGTCCATCTTGCGGGAGATGACATTACCGCAGATGAAGAGATCGGCAGTGGGAGACCGCCGCGCAATCTCGCGTTGCCGTTGCAGTTTGTCGGGAAGCCAGACGTCGTCGGAATCGAGGAACGCGATCCAGTTGCCAATCGCGCACTGGACACCCTTATTCCGCGAGACGGCACCTCCCAGATTCTCTTCACTACGGACAACGCGGATGCGCGGATTTATCCCCGCAAAATCAATCTGCGCCGTACCATCGGTCGACGCATCGTCGACGATGATGATCTCCGCAGCCGGGAGACTCTGGTTCAGCACGCTGTGCAGTGCCCTGATGAGCTTGCCAGCCCGATTGTAGGTCGGGATGACTACCGAAACCTCGAAGTCGGTGTCAGGCGGCGTGGCGCTCACACACGTTGTCCTGAAATGCCATTAGCGCTTTCTAACCCATTGCAATCCCGCAGCGAATTGCTGTTCGCTCACCGCAAAGTCGTACGGACTCGGACCGCGAGCGCCTGAGCGCCTTTGCCGCTCGCTTTTGCCGACCAGATAGCCGTAACGCAGACCGGCTGCTTGCGACAACGAGCAGTAGTAGGGATATATGTGGTCCGATGGAAGGAGCTCCAATACGGTTGTGTCCCGGGCACAAAAGGCGAGATCTGTGAGACCTGCCCCATGCGCACCGATGACTGCGGTGGCCTGAGAAAAATCCAGCCACGGCTCGCGTTGGAGGGCCGGATCGTAAAATTCGAACCCATACTCCATCATCAGACTCAGTAGCTCGCGTTCATTTGCAAGTTTGCGCGTACCGTTGCCCCGAGTCACGTAGAGCCGTCGCGAGGGCGCGGACACGCCTTTCGGCAGGGCGCTGCGCAGGAAATCGGGCACCCATCGAGGATAGTTTCGCCTCACACCGGGAAACGTCGGAGCGATGAGCCTGTCGAACTGTAGACCCTCGCCGTGGGTCAGGGGCTCAAAAATACATTTCTCAGTTGGCACTCCGTAACGCCCCAGCAGCGCAGCGCCCTTGGAAACATTCCTCACCGGGCAGTAGATGTGGTCCACGTCCTCGAACGAGAACCCTGCGCCTGTGAACAAATGGATCCGCGGGATGCTGTCGAGGAGCAGATGCCCGTAGTTCTCACACGACCAGTTGCTGGCCAACGTCAAACACGTGCCGCCCGATCGGCGCAACGGCTGCTGCGAAATTCGCGGACTCGCCTCTGCTGGACTTTCGCCATACCACGAATGGTCCGGCAGCCAGACCTTCGTCGCTCCGAATACCCATCCTTCAGGGCCGACGATGCATCCACCCTCCATCGCGAGCACTCCCGCGACAGGGAAACTCTTTGCCAGCTTCGACTCGAGCTCGCCGGCAGACATGTCGACGGACGCGGGCGGCAATCGCTGCGCCATCAAAGCCGGGTAGACTTCACGCCAATCCGCACCAAAGCGGTCTGAATAAGCTTGCGACGACATCGTCCCGAGTCCGAAGCGTGACGTCACGCTGGACCTCCAGCGAGACACCTGCGTTGCGAGATAGGCTACGACTGCCATGAAATCATGCTCTCAGGGTTGAAGCCTGACGAAGGAAGCCGAACAGCTGCTTCGTCAAGGTTCGTTCGAATAACAGCATGAAGCCCAGATAGCTCGTGAACCCAATGGCGATCTCAACAGACAACCGCGGCAACACCGGCAAACCTTGAAGCGAGCCCTGCCCAATCACGATGACCACGATCACCATGGCTATGGAGGCGATGAGAGGATCCAAAGTACCGGCAAACTGCTGCCCCAGACTCATTCCCGTGGCTCGCTTGAGCAACCATACATCGATGGGCGTCGTCACGAACACCCTGGATACCCACAAAGCCATCGCGTAGACAGGCCCGTACTTGCCAAAGAGCGCCATTCCCAGGACCAGATAGCCAATCTGGACTCCCAACGCGACGTTGGGTAACCCAGCCCGCCCCACCGCCTTGAACATCGGGCCGGAAAAAATGCGCGCAAAGAATTGCAGTGCGAGGGCGGCGCTAATGGACAAGTAGACGGGAACATCCATCCATTTGTCCCCGAATGCCACCCGGACCACATCGCTGGCACAGCAGGCCAGTAAGACAAACACGGGGCAGGCGACGAAAAATGTCAGGCGCAACGCCTGGGTGTAGACGCTGACGAGACGGGTAAAATCACTTTGCACGCGGGCGAACAAAGGCAACGCCAGCTGCGAAACGGCGCCGGACATCAGATCGCGCAGCATGTCGGTGGCGCGGAAAACCAAGCTGAAACAACCGACGATGTAGCTACCCAGGTAGGCCCCAACCAGTAACAGAAAGGTTCTTTGGGTTGCCAGGCCGAGAAACGTGGTCAGGGTGGAGTGCAACCCGAATCCCAGCAGCTCGCGCACGTCCCCGAGCTGAAATCTCAACCGGGGTCGCCACGCAGAGGCGATCCAAAGCGTCATCGATCCCAGGCTGACCAATAGAACCTGCTGAGCCACCAGCGCCCAGACACCATAGCCCCGCACGGACATTGTTATGGCGACAGCCGCGCCGATCCCGCGACCCACCAGCGATCGCAGAGCCAGTGCGCGAAACTGCAGATTGCGGCGCTGTTGCGCCGTCAGAATGCTTCCCATTGCCATACCGACCAGGCTAATGCTCATCCAAGGCAGGACGGCCGCCAGCTCGGGCATGTCCATCCTCCGGGAGAACCAGCCGCTCACGAGCCAGCAGCTGCCGCAAAGGATCACACTCATTACCAAGGTAACGCTGAACGCAGAATCGAAATGACTTTCCGTAGCGGTTTCACTGCGCACGAGGGCGTCGTGAAATAGAACCTCAATCGGAACATTCAGAAGCTGCACGACGCCCAATGCGATTGCCGCGATACCAAACTCCTTGGGAGACAGGTAGTGGGACAGTACGAGAAGAGTTATGAACGACAAGCCGGAGAGCGCCGCGCTTTCGAGCGTCGTCCAGGCAAGGGCTCGCGCCGCGACCTGTCGCAGTCCCATCAGCCGACCACTCCAGCCCACGGCCGAGCGCGAACACTGTCGTCAAACCAGGTATTTGCGTAGCCGGTTAACTTGCCATAGCTGTTGTCTGCGTAGCACACGGGCTTGTCGAGCAATGCCGCGAAAATCATCCCATGGAGGCGGCTCGTGACCACCTCGCCATACGCACGAAACTGCTTTTCCATGTGCGTATGCAAAATGTCGCTGTACCGAAACCAGACACGTTGCGCGCCCAGTCGGCGGCCGTACCGGCCCTCCAACTCGTGGAGACGCAGAATCCTGCCAAATATCCGGCAACTCCAGCGCGGGATGAAATCCAGCCAATCCTTGGGGTCCGAAACTTGTGCGCAGCGGGCTTGATCCTGCGACATCTCCAGATCACGTCGCATCAGCGCAAGTGTCCGGCCATTTGCAATGGGTTCAGGATCGAGCCCGTGCCACAACTGATGGGCCATGTCGGGCATGAGCACCGTGTTGTGTGTAAATCGCGTACCCACTCGGCGCACGGATGCGTGGTCGCGAAGGCACAGCACAACATCACCATGTGCGCGAAAGACTTCGGCGGACTGCTCCAGGGCACCAGCGCAAGAGAAGTAGACACTTTGCGGCAGGACGACGATCCGGTTGTCGGGAAACTGGCGGACGATCTGCTCGCGAAAGCGCTGATGAACGGGATACAGATCGCCAAAATTCCCGCCACCGTGCATCACAATGATCGTGTCGCCGGTAATGCGGCCCTTCAGAGAGTCGCAAAAGTTCATGTATGCGGCCCGCGCCTCGATCCTGTGCCCACAGTCAGCGAAGAACTGCTCAGTGCCTTTCATGATCAACAGATCACCGAAATTCAGGTGAACTGGATAATCGAGATAGACGAGCGGCCGCTCGACAGGCAGGAATGACAGCAATCCGGATAAACGGCCTTTCAGGTCATCCATCGAGCCTCGATGATCGACTTCGACCGGCGGGGATGAGGCAACCGCGGCGGACAACTCGCTCATCCTCTGCTTTGATGCGGCAAGGGTGTCAGCAGCCGACGCAACTTCGTCACAACACTCTGTTGGCGCGAAATCTCACAACTACGGATGTATTCCCGTGTCGCCGCCGACAGTCGATAATGCCGTTTATCCTGCGGTGAGCACGCGAATTCGCGACTCAATCTGATACTGCCGGCGATTGCGCGCAGGGCCTGGCCGGCAATCCCATTGCGAGCCCCTTTCAGCACAAAGGATATTGCTGCCAGCAGCAGGCGGCTGCGAGGCGCACCGAACTTGTAAAGGCTGTAGAGCGCGTTGCGGGCCGTGTAGTAAAAGCGGCCTTTGTCCCAGAAAACCCGATGCTGCGGGGACACCTTGTGCAGCACTGCAACGTCCGGGCAATAGTCGATTCGCATGCTGAGATTGAGCATTCGGTACGACAGATCCAACTCTTCACCGCAGAAGAACAGGCGCTCGTCATAGCCGCCAACCGCCTCGAATGCGGCGCGCCGAATCGCGTGTCCGGCACCTATGAAACGGGTCGTCGCGAACCGGCTGTCCGCAGCGCCTCGCCCTGCGTAGTCCCATGACGTATCGTCATTGCGACCGGTGAAGAAATTCTTGATGTGAAAACCTATGGCGCACAGCTGCGGATCATGCTCGAGGTGAGCGACAGCGCGCGCAAGCGTCCACTCATCTTCAAACACAGCATCACTGTCCAATGCGACAACAAATGGGGCTGTACCCATCGCCGTCGCTATATTGCGTCCACCTGCGACTCCAGAGTTAGACGACAGCTTGCGCAATTGTGCGTTGGGCAGGCGCGCGACGAGAAGATCCAACTGTGACAAACAGTCCGGAGTGCTGCCCTGGTCGACAATGAAAATGCGGGTATCGACGCCCCGCTGAGCCGCGGCACTCTCGATAGCGGCGATTGTGTCATCGACACGGTTCCAGGAGAGAATGATGACATCAACGGCTAATGGGGCGGTCATGTACCCACTCCTTCCGGTGCAAGCTGTTGCTGACGGCGCAGGTACCACTTCGCCAATCGATAGAGGGGCGGCCGCAGCGTCTCCCGATAGAAGCAGAATACCGTGAAAAGCGCCATGGCAGCCCACCGGGGCGTCCTGACACCGGTGCGCCGCGCATACTGTTCGTAATACTTTCCAAAAAAGTAATGCGTGTAGTAGAGCGCCCACCGGATCCGCGTCGAGGCGGGCGCCCTCTGCCCGCCTGTGCGCACCTGAGACAGAGGCAGGTGAAAGCTGTGCCGGTCGTTTGTCACATAGATATCGTACCCGCTCGTAAACAGATTCATCTGAAAGTCAGATTCCTCACGATAGCCATTCCCCCGGGCGTAGTGAGCGTCGAACGGGAATCGTTGCAACAGCGCCTTGTGCGTCAGGATGATCGCGTTGGTGATGGGAAGTTGAATGTCGCCGGAAAACTTTGCGGCATTCACATACTCACAGATGATGGACCTGAATGGCTTGCTCGTGCGCAAGCCGTTGCCGAAGCGGCGCAATGCCTGCATCGGGGTTTCGCCCGGCTCGAGGTATATGCGCCGCCCGGATACGGCTCCCGCGTTCAGCTCGATCAGCTTGCGCAGGCACACCCGTGCATAGTCGGCCTCGAGGTATTCATCGTCATCGCAAAAAAGGATGTAGGGATTGCTCGCCTCACGAATGCCCACGTTGCGGGATTCGCTGGCCCCGAGGCGCTGGGCATTGGTGAGCAGACGAGTCCTGACGGCCGGATATTCCCGTCCGAGCTGATCGATTACGGCAGGCGTCTCATCGGTACCTGCGTCATTCACGAAAATGATCTCGGAGACGTCGACCTGCTGAAAATAACTCGGAGCGACGATGCGAAGTGTGTGAGCGCGGTTGCAGGTGGGGACTATCAGGGTGATCACGGCCTGACCTCCAGGACGCAATACCAGGCAAAGTTCTTCACAAAGGGAATACGACAAACCCACCGATCCACCCACCAGACGAAGCGGGTAATGGGATTGCCGGCTCTGGCCTGCCGCGACAGAAGGCCCAGAACCGGTGCGACGAGGCCGAAAAACGTAATGCGGCTCGAAGAAAAGTCGCGCGCCACTGCGCGCAGGTCGGCCATTGTCAGCGGATGTTCATCGGGAGTACGCAATTCCGGGGTTCGCTGCCGATACCACTTCACAAACGGATTGTGGTCGAGGGGCTCTGCGAAGATAGCCACTCCGCCCGGGGCGAGCACGCGACGTACTTCCTGCATCGCTTTCGGGATATCCAGGTGATGCACTATTCCACTGCCCGCCACCACGTCGAACTGATGTCCGGGCAACCCCATTGCCTCGGCATTCTCGACGCGGAAATCGACGTTGGTGAGGCCTCGCTGACCGGCGCTCTCATGAGCGTGCTGTATGGCAACATCTGAGATATCGATCCCAACGACGTGACTGGCCTCACCGGCCAGATCGAATGCGAGGCTGCCTGTGCCGCAGCCATATTCCAACACACGGTGGCCTTTGGCGGCCTCACTCACCCGCTGGCGATAAAGATCGAAGCCATAGCTGATTGCGCAATAGAACCTCCCGACACGTTGCTCGCGCTCCGTATCGTCTGCGAATCGTTGGTTGTGATAGTCACGTTCCCGCTCGATGCGGTCCACGTCGTTCATGCTATTGCCTCGAAAGAGCGCCGATCAGGTTGCGGCCACGGTCTGGCCAGCTGAACCGGGCGCTGCTCAGGTTGAAACACTGCTCCTGCATTTGATTCAGCTCATCGAGCCGATCGATGTGGGACACAATCGATTCCACGAGTTGCTGGAGACTGCCGGAGGAAAGAGTCTGTTGGCGCACTTCCTGAGGAAGACCGGCGGCCGCCTTGGTCAGAGTTGCCACAGGCACACGTGCGAAGAAGTAATCCAGGAATTTCAGTTTGAATCCGCCACCGATGGCCTCTGGAACGACGGCAATACGCGCACTGGCGAGGAGCTGCGACGCATCCTCCACGAATCCATGAAAACGGGTAGCCCGCACCTGCCGCCGCAATGTTGACAGCAGCTCGTCCGGCACATCGCCCACAACATCCAGTTCAATTCCGTGCTGACAGAAACTGGCGTCGGCGAGCTCAATGAAACGACTGAGATTTTCCTGCTTGACGACCCAACGGAAGGATCCCATCAGGACCACGCGCCGCGGAGTGCTCGCACCGATGCGCCGCTCCTGCACAATCTGACCGTCGTATCCCGGAGTCAGAGTCAGTGTGCGCGCAACCCCTGCCTTTGCTCCTAACGACTCCGCGTCCTCATCCGTGACTGTTGTGAGCAGGTCGGCCGAGGCAACGATCTGGCGCTCGAGCCTGCGCACTTTGCGATAGTTCTGCCAGAGAGCCCACTTTCGAAGCGGCGATGTACGGCTGTCCCAGACCATCGACCGCCAGAGGTGTTCCTCGTGATTGTGTGACACATGAACCAGGCTGACGGCGCCATTAGCGCGTCTGGCCCGGTAGCGCGTACAAAGATCGAGTGCCCAGCCTGTACCGTAACCATCGAGGACGATCACATCCCATTCTTCGTCCAACTGCTTTTGCACAGCCCGGGTGTATGCGTCGGTGGCATCTACGGCCGCGGCGTTCGGCAGTCGGCTGAACAGCGCCCGCAGGTTGCTGCGCCGGATGTCCCCGATCGGAATCCAATCAACCTGAGAGCTGCTGGGCGGAATGCTGTCCCTGTCACCGATTCCCAGAAAGCGCACCTGCGCGCCCTGTGCGGCCAGGGACTCGGCCAGTTTCGCCGAGTAGACCTTTGCACCGGCATCGAGTGGGTACGGAATGTAACGTGCGATCCACAGGCATCTCGGCCTCTGCATCGGGACTGACGCGCGCTGCGAGATGGCGGCCCGGACAGTCGAATCACGCGGCACGGGCGACCTCCTCCAGCATCAGTCGTGGCGCAAACCGACGGCGCATATACCGGGCCAACGCAGTCTCGAACACCCTCCACGACGCCCACGCCAGTGGCAGCGATATCGCCAGGCATCCGATTACAAACAGCGCGAATGCTTCCCAGGTATGCCCAGAGGGGATCACGATGCTCACCACCCGCTTCACGGCGGCCATGACGAGCCCGTGCCACAGATAAAAGCTGTACGAGATGTTGCCCAAAAACTGAAATGTCCGCGAGTTGAGAATACTGAACTCGCCGCGAGCGTTGAAACAGGCGCAGCCGAACATATGCAATGACGCTACGAACGCAACAACAGCAGCAAGCCACCGTCCGTCGCGGAACCAATCGAAAAAGGTGTCGCTCAACTGGGCGAGATTCGCCTCAGTCAGCTTCCAGGACAGCAGGAACACGAACAAGCTCACCAACGGAAAGCGCAACCAACGGGAATGGCGCTGAAACCATTGCCGTTGCGCAAACACGAGAACGCCCGTGAGGAAGAACAGAGCGCGAGGAAAGAGACATACAAATCCAACGGCCACTATCAGCCAAACTACAAACGTCAGGCGATGCGGCGATTTGCCGCGCAGCACGAGAGCGCCGGTCGCCGCCGCAAAGTAGAACATCCACTCGTATGTCAGACTCCATGATCCGAAATGGATCATGGGCAACGGGATGATAGGCGGTAGCAACAGCAGATTGGCGATGAAGAGTCCCAGGCGCTCCAGGATTCCCAGATCTGCCAGCATCTTCAGGTTGAGAGCGCTGCAGACCACCGTCACGGCAATCAACGCCGGAACCCACGCGGAAAAAATCCGGATGAAGCGATCCTTGAGAAATTCCCCTACGCTGGCATGGCGCAACAGACTGCCCAGAATGACAAAGCCACTGATCATGAAAAACATCTCGACGCCATAGGCGAGAGAGGACCAGAGGTAGCTCAGACCGTCACTGACGCGGTCACCGTGCGGCAACTCGATCACTCCGGCACTACCGACGTGATAGATGAACACCAGAGTCGCGCAGAGTCCACGGTACCCGTTCAACGCGGCGTTGAATCCAGCCTTCTCATTTCGCGGGGCAGGCGTGACCGGCATCACTGTTGCTTACCTTCGGATCGACGCCGCCGGCGTCCAGGTCTGATATCGCTCACCGCGCACCGAGCGCCAGACGCCCCAGCCCGTGCCGATGAAGGCGGCTAACACGTCAATGAGTTGTACGAAGGGTCGTGCGGCACCGAACCATCCGAGTCCGCAGATCACAATCATCAGCGCGGGTATCACCGCAGCGAGAACGAGATGCCCTGCAAGCAACAGTGCCCCGTCGAGCGCCAGCGCCGCCAGGATGAGAAAATAGATGGTGAACCAGCGTATGAGCTTATGCGATATGTACTTGTAAACGTTCAGCGCATCGAGACGCCGCAGATGGGGCCAGATCAGTCGATGCACGTTGAAGGCCTGGCATGCGATACGAATCTTGCGCCTGAATTCCTCGCGGCCCGACGGAACAGACTCTTCAAAAGCTCGCGCATTGCTCGCCTGGACTACGCGGGCCCCCTGCACCAGAACCATCAGTGATACGTACATGTCGTCGATGATGTGATCGGGCGGCGGCAGCCGCAGCGAACGTCTGACGGCAAAGATTGAGCCATCAGCCCCCATCATCGAGCCGGTTTCCACTTCCAGCCGCTTCAAAGCCTCTTCAAACTTCCAGTACAGCGAACCCGAAGAGGCCGTTACCGATTCGGCATTGTTGGTGTAAACGAGACTGCCGCAGACGCAACCGATCTCGGGATCGCGGAAATGCTCCTGCAACTGCGCGACACAGCTCAGGTCCATGGTCACATTGGCATCCGAAAAGATGAGAATCGGTGCGGTGGCCCTGGATGCCAGCAGATTCATGCCGTGCGTCTTCCCGGCTCTTTCGGTGGCGAAATGGACGTCGATCCGATCCGCGTAGGCGCGCAGGATCTCGGCAGTCCGGTCGGTGGAAGCATCAACGTAAACAAGAAGTTCCAGATCGGGATGGCGTGCGCGAAGCGCGAGCAGATTGCGAATCTTGGCCTCGATGGCCCGTTCTTCGTTATAAGCGCAAACGCAGATGGCGCAACGCAAGTTGTCAGTCGTCGCAGAGTCCTGAGCTCTCCTGCGTTTGCGATCGAACATTCGCAGCAGCAACAGCGACAACGGATACGTGATGAACGGATGAATGGCCACCGCGAGACTCAACAGACCGATCACCGCCAACAGCACGATCATATCGGACAGCCCTCGCGATTCTCCCCGAGAACTGACGGCGTGAAGGACGCATTGCGTTGGCGCCAGGTATCAGCGAACGGCCAGATGAGCAAACCCAGGGCCAATGCCTGGCCGAAGACGGCGTAAATGCCGTTGAGAAGAAACGCAATCAGGATCGCCAGGACGAGAATCTTCGGTGCGGGCGATGAGAACAGAAAGTAACCGAGGACCAGAAAGTAGCACAGCGCTCCCAGCACACCAAACTCCAGCACCATCTTGAACAAAGGCATTTCGGCCACGGCATAGTGAGCGCGGCCCGCATATTCGCTGAACGAGCCCGCCCCGAAGCCAAACAAGGTGCGCAAGGGATCGTCCCAGAGAAACTGATCGAACAGGTAGAACCCGCCGATGAAGCGCGCGAAGGCGCTGGATCCCACCGCGTCGAACTCGCCGGCCCTGGAGGCGAGATGACCTACATAGGTGCTGCTGCCGAACGCGGCAACAGCCGCGATACCGGCTATCCCGATCAAAAGGAGATCCCACCGGCCCCGCCTGATGAGCAGCAGAGGCACACAGACAGCGACAATCATGACCCCGGTACCGGCACCCGCGGTCAGCAGCGCGACTGAATAGATCGCGAGCCGCAGCCAACGCCCCTGCATGCAAAGCTCGAGCACAATGGCAATTCCCATCAATTGACTGAAATAGGAGGGCTCGGGCAGAAACACGCCGTTGGCGCGATAGGTGCTCGATCCATACTCCAACACGCCCTGGCTGTTGAAGTGCTGCATGACGAATGCGGGAGGAACAAAGTTCTCCATGGGGAACAGAAATCGCACCGGAACCACGGATTGCAGAAAAAACTGAAGCATTGCGCACACGCCGATGACGAGGGCAAGGTTCAGAAAGAATTCGTGAATCGGGGGACGTCCGTCCGGGCGGGCGACCTGATTCCCGGCGAAAACGAATGGCAGATGCAGAACCACGAACATGGCCATGGAACTGACGGAGAACTCCGCGACCCCGAACAGCGAGGTGATGCTCAGCACACCCGCCAGCAAAAGAAAGAGAGACAGACGGACAGGGTGCAAACTCAGCAGTCCCGCCGCGAATCCGACGCAAGCGGTGACAGGCAACAGAAACAGGGCGATGCCGATTCCACGGTCACCGAATGGCGGTACCGAAACCTTCGACAACACACTCGCGCAGAACAGCGCCATCGCGCAAACCAACGCGACACCGTTCCGCTTCAGCCAACTGCTCGCGTCAGCATTCGGTGCCAACGCGGACACATTGCCATCCAGGGGGACTGTGGAGACGGTCTGCATCTTCAGTGGCGACTCAACCTACGATTGCCGTGCCCAGCAGCGCCGCCCGGGTCGGCGCAAATTTCTCTCTTGCGCGCTCGATGTCGGCGACTCGCGTTCTGTGCCTGCGCGCCGCAAGCAGACAGCCTCCGGCGGCAGCAACGACGATTTGCGCGTCTGAATATTCGAGAATGGGTGGAGTGTCGAGGATGACCACGTCAAAGTTGCTGGCACTGGTCTCCAGGAGATATCTGAACGTCACCCGGCTGAGCAGCTCCTGCGGATTAGGGGGCTGCGTACCAGCGAAAATGACCTTCAGGTCAGCGAAAGGAGCAATGGGCACTAGCGCTTCATCCAGCCCACATCGACCGATCAGCAGATCGGACAAACCGGCCGCAGGCTCCGCGTTGAACCAGCCTCGTTGCGACGGGCGGCGAAAGTTGGCATCGATGAGCAACGTACGTTCGCCGAGCTGAGAAAATGAAATGGCCAGGTTTGCGGCCAGGTGGCTGCAACCTGAGCGCTTGCGAGGTGCGCAGATCGCGAGCGTGTGCTCCTTTTCGTTGAACCAACGCAACTGCAACTGGCTGCGCAGTTCGCGCAAAGCCTCTGCTGCTGCACCGAATGGCTGGTGAGCGGCGAGCAGCGAGGGATCCAGACTCGAATCCGGGGTCACATAGGGGTAGCCGAACTGCAGCGCGAGCGCCTGTTGCACATCCTGCTGGGTGACCAGCCCCAGGCGCACGGCGGTCTCACCGAAGCGCAGATTCTTTTTGCGCTGTGCAACAACGACGCGATTGACGTCGATCTCGGTGAGCTTTCCGGCATCGAACAACAGCCTGCCGAGCAGAACGCCCCCGCGCTCAACCGCGCTCGATTCAATCTCGGGCACGAGCTCGCCGCGGGAGCGGCGGGTGAAAACACTATTCATATTGGATCGGCCCCATATTGAATGTTACGTAGCGTGCCGAAGAGTGGATACCACCGCCGGCTGCCGGCCACGGCCACGGCCACTCGACTGAGCCGGCCTCGCCAGGCTCAGGCCGCGAATTTCCCCGAGCACCGGCAGCGCGCCCCCGCCGCTCAATTCGAGCAGATCCGCGCTGGAGCGGACTCTGCGATCAATCAGCTCCAGTGTCAGCGCGGCGCCGACAGCCAGCAGAGTCCCCGTGATGATCGAAAGGATCACATTTCGCAACAGCTTGGGACCGGCGGCCTTCGCGGGCGGCGTAGCCGCCGTCAGAATCGCGATGTTGGTCTGATTCAGACGGCTGGTCAGCGACAGCTCGTTGTTGCGCTGCATCGCCGCGTCATAGGCGCGCTGTGCGCTTTCAACCTCCCGGTTGAGTACATCCAGCCCATCCCGCTGCTGCCGCAGTTCCAGGATCTTGTGCTTTTGGGCATCCAGCGCCTTCTGCTCCTCGGCGGCACGCTGCCTTGCCAACTGCGCGGTCTGATCGATGGAGCCTTTGACGGTAGCTACTTCTGCGGAGAGTTTGTTCCTGAGCGTCTGCACCTCGGCGGCCGCACTGACATTCTCCGGGTGATTCTTCCCGTACCGTTGCGCAACCTGGGACAGCTTGCCCTCGGCGCGCACGAGCTCGGCCTTCATGTTCTGCAGCAACGCGTTGCCGAGGATGTCGGGCAGCTCTTCCAACTGATGCTTCTGCAGCGCCTGATTCATCTGCTTCTGCCGGCTGTCGGCGTCATTCACGGCGGTCTGGGCCGTCACCACCTGGCTGGAAATCTCGTTCAGCTTCGCCGTCTCGACGTCGAGCTTGTCGTCCGTGCCGACAATCTTGCGCTGCTGCTGGTATTGAGACAGGTGTTGCTGAGCGTTTTGCAACGACGTGCGCAGCGACTGCACTTGATCGTCGAACCATTGGTTCTGGCGCCTGGCCGGATCGGTCCGCAACTCGAGCGTGGTTTGAATGTAGCTGTCGGCGAAGGCGTTCGCGATCCGTGCAGCTGCCAGGGGAGTGCTCGCCTCGGCATCGATATTGATCACGTTGCTGTCGCGTGTGGATCGGACGGTGAGCTTCTTCAGCAGCCGGTCTGCGAGCCAGTCCTCGATCGCACCGGTCGCGTCACCGTCGTCAACAAATTCCTGCTGTGCGATGGGGTCTGCGGCCAATCGCAGCCTGTCAACCACTTTGCGCGCCACGGCGTGGCTCGAGATGACATCGGCCTGAGTCGCCTGGACTGTCGACTGCATCTGTTGCGGAAGGACGTTGCCCGTCACAGGGTCAGTATTCTTTGCATCCACCAACACAGAGGTTTCCGCGACATAGGTCTTCGATTTGAGCAGGCTGTACGCGGATGTGCCGCCCACCACAGCGATCAAAATGAGTGCGACCAGCGCGCGTCGTGCCCAGCAGACTTCAAACAATTGCGTCAATTTCATAGATGCCTCGCGCGCTTCAGATCCAACCTTGCTTAACGTAGATCACATCGTCCGGCAGGATCGACGAGCTGCCATCGAGCGACAGGGTGCGCTCTTTACCGTCCCCACCCCGGCGCTTCACGACCACTCGACGTTCAGAGCCTTTGGGCGTGAGGCCGCCCCCGGCTGAGATTGCCCGCGACAGCGTCATATTGCGCTCGAGGCGGTACATCCCTGGCTTCTGCACTTCGCCGTAGATGTAGAACTGCGGTGCCCGCGGCACGTAGATCGTATCGCCGCCACTGACAGTTGGGTTTTGAGTCGGATCGCCATCGAACAGGGACTGCAGATCAATGACCGACTTGCTGCCGTCCTTGCGGATGAGCGTCGCCTGGTCAGCGGCTGCCAGGGGCACAGCGCCGCCCGCCGCCGCCAGCAGATCCAGAACTTTCGCGCTCGAGGTCAGCGGATATTGACCCGGCTTCGCGACCTGACCCATGACCGAAATCTTCTGCCCCTGGTATTCCGATACGAGCACAGTGACCTGGGCGTCCTGGATGAATCCGCCATCGCCCAGACGTTTTGAGATGGTCCCTTCCAGCTGTTGAGTGGACAGGTTGGCCACCTTCACCTCGCCAATGAAGGGATAGGTGATATTTCCGCTTTCGCTGACGCGTACATCCGTGATCATTTCCGAGTATCCGGAGACCGTGATGTGCAGAAGATCTCCGGGTCCGAGGCGATAGTCACTGCCGGGAGCCGCCGTGGCGGGTGCCGCCACCGCGGCCACCGCCGCAACAAACAGCAGAAGTGCCACCCACCAGTTGCTCAGCAGCGGGGTTTCGTGACTAGTCAAAGGCGGCTGCCTGCAACTTGGTGGAACCGTCTGAGCGTGCATATGAGACATTGTCTGCGGACCTGGCGCGGTGCAGATATTGAGCCAGAATTTCGTGATTGCGAGCGTCCGCGAGGTATTGCCGGATCTGCGGATCAGCGTGCTCCAGGTCGACTGGGCTGTCCTTTACGCCCACGATGCAAATCAGCAGTGCGCGCAGGCCCTGGGGAGGAGCCGCGATCAGCACGTCACCGCGGGCGGCCTGTGCGAATTGCGGAAGCAGGTTCACTGGGATTTCTTCCGCCGCACGTGTCATCTCCACCGCCTCAAATGAGATTGAGCGGCGATCCAGCAATTGACGCACGCTCATCGCCGACCCTGTGTGGTTGAGCGCGTCACGCAAAGTCCGGGTCAGATCCTCTTTTGCGATATTGAAGGTCATGGTGCGGTAAATGCGACGGTGCGCGAACAGCGCCGGGTGCGAGCGGTAGTAGTCCAGGGTTGCGGATTCGCTGACCTCGATCCGGGGCAACACGCTGCGCTCATAGGCTCGCGCCAGAATCTGGCGCCGTGCGCGCTCGATTTCCTCGATAACCGACGGATCCCGGTCGAGATGATTCGACAGAGCACCCTGCATGAGCAACTCCTGGTCGATTACAGACTCGATCAGCGTGGTGGAATCGGTGCCGGCCTGGTTGGCCGCTGCCGCGAGCTGGCCGACCGTGATTTCCCGACCGTTTACCTTGGCAACCACCTCATCACTTTGACGGACCGCAGCATGACGGCTGCAACCTGTCAGCAGGACGATGAGAGCACCAACGGATGCACCATAAACGGCCGCTGCTCTCAATATGCGCTCTGGTCCCGCCATACAATCGCCACAGTTCTGAAAAGAATGGAAAAATCGAGCGCCAGCGACCAGTTGCGCAGGTAGTCGAGATCAAATTCGATGCGCTTCTTCATCTGCTCGAGGTCATCGCCGCCGCGGTAGCCATGTACCTGGGCCCAGCCGGTGATTCCCGGTTTGACCTTGTGACGAATCATGTAGCTGGGAATCAGCCGCCGATACTGCTCGTTCACCGCGATGGCGTGCGGACGCGGGCCGACGATGCTCATGCTGCCTTCCAATACATTGAAAAGTTGGGGCAGCTCATCGAGAGACATCCGACGAAGGAAGGCGCCGATGGAAGTCACGCGCGAATCGCCTCGCGACACTTGAGTGTAACTGCGTTGCCCATCCTCCGTGACGCTCATGGACCTGAACTTGTAGACAATGATTTCCTTGCCATCGAGGCCATAGCGCTTTTGCCTGAAAATGACCGGGCCCACGGATGTCAGCTTCACGCCGGTCGCAATGAGGACCAGCAGCGGAGCCAGCAGCGCAATCAGTGCTCCGGCGACCCCGATATCGAAGAGGCGCTTCGCCGCCCCTCTCATTCCATAGAAGGGCGACTCCCGTACGGCGACGAGCGGAATTCCATGAATCTGGTCGAAGCGAGCCTGAATCAGGTTGCAGAAAAACAGGTCCGGGACGAAATACACCGAGGCCGTGCAGTCCCGCAGTGTGTCCAACAGCTGCAGAATCCGTGTATCCCGCGACATTGGCAGGGTAATGTAAACGACGCCGACCTCCTGTTGGGAGATGAACCGCGCTGCGTCCGCGGCGCGCCCCAGGATCAACTCGCTTTCGTGGGCCGCCACCCGGGCCGGATCCCGATCCTCAAAGAAACCGAGGACATCGGTGCGCAACAGCGGATCCCCCCGCAATTTACCCGCCAGGCTTGCACCCAGATCCGTCAAACCAATGATCACGGCCCTGCGCCGAGGGATGCCGCGCTCACCGGCATTCACGAGAAGCCAGCGGGCTGCGATCTGACCGGCCCACAACACGACCGGTGTGAGAAGCGCCCAGCTCGCGATCACGGACTCCCGATAGCGGCCGGCGAAGCCCGACACGCACAGCAAAACCCACAGAAGCGAGACAACCACACCCCAGCGCACGGCGATGTCGAATAAGAGACGCAGCAACGGCCCCAAAGTGGTCCGATTGCCGCGTAGAGGAACGATGTCGAAAAATTCTGCCGAAGTGATGAAAGCCAGGACCGCGAGCAGGAAGTAGGGACCCCTTCCAGATTGCTCTCCCCCCCACCAGATGCAGGCGCCCAGCGTGGCGACTACTCCCAGCGGGTACAGCAGCGATTTGACTACGAATACAGCGGACGGATCATTGGCCGTCACGCTCGGAGCAGCTTCACTGTGGTTGTGCTTGAAATCAAACAACGGACGGCAACTCCCCGTAGATCAAGATCTGATCAGGGATTGCTTCAACGACTTGTGTTTGCGTCTGAGTTGTTGTGCTACCAGAATCGCGCCGACGACGAGCATCGCGCGAAAGTCGTCCTGTTTGACCAGATCGATCGCGAACTGATCGGCCCGCAGCGCTGAATCCGCAGCCGGCAGCTCCCCGCGCGCCAGGCGACGCCCTTTTCTGTAGAGCTCGGTCAGAGCGCCCGGCATTTGACTGTGGGCTCGGCCCGAAACCACGTAAGGTTCGGCGCCGTCGATCAGGTACTGCCCGTGCTCGGCAAAGACGCCCGCATCGTACGAGCTCACGTCAATTGTCTTCGCCTCGACGCCGGATACGAGGCCAATGGCCGCCAGTTGACCCGTCAATATCAACCAACCGCGTACGCTCATTTTCATATGCCTCCTCCCCTGCTTCGCCGGCAAACGTCCAAATCCCGGCAACCAACTCCTGAAACCCGAGTACGAAGGACCCGGAGCCGCCAGGCGCCTTCGCATTGGGGGCGGGTTTGCTGAGTGCAAATCCCATTCCAATTCGCAACATCGGGTTTCGCGCCCAATCACCCGCAATGCCGCACGGAGCAAGTGCCGTCTGTTACAACGGGGCGGAAGTATTTACTCGGAAGTGAAGTTGCAGAAAAAACAGAGCCTTGGTGACTCGGGAATCAACCCGGCCGGGCCCTTCACTACGCAGCGGCATCGTCTTCGAAAACACGTCGCTGCAGAGCACGAAGTTCCCGCTTCAACCCCGCGATTCTGCACCAGATTATCACAGTCGCGGGAATTGTGAACTACGTTGGTGCGGATT
>Ga0307510_10001630_pt1 | contig 24885 bp, 21 predicted proteins | sample 12_EM_MG_FD_207224 | JGI IMG/M metagenome (GOLD analysis project Ga0307510, IMG submission 207224) | Populus trichocarpa ectomycorrhiza microbial communities from riparian zone in the Pacific Northwest, United States - 12_EM | ecosystem: Host-associated > Plants > Roots > Unclassified | place... | reverse complement strand
GCCGTTCGACATGGCGACACCGATGGAGGTGTTCGGCCGTACCCGGCTGCCGGACGGGCGGAACGCGTACCGGGTGCGGGTGTGCGGCGAGACGCCGGACGTGCGGACGGACGGGTTCGCCCTGCGGGTCGACCACGGGCTCGAAGCGCTGGCGGAAGCCGACACCGTCATCGTCCCGGGCCGCTCGGAGCGGGCCGCGCCGCCCTCCGCCCGGGTGCTGGCGGCGCTGCGGGAGGCGGCAGCGGCGGGCACCCGGATCGTGTCCATCTGCGTGGGCGCCTTCGTGCTCGCCGAGGCCGGCCTGCTGGACGGGCAGCGCGCCACCACGCACTGGGTGGCCGCCGAACTGCTGGCCCGCACCTACCCGTTGGTCGAGGTGCAGCCGGACGTGCTGTACGTCGACAACGGGCAGATCCTCACCTCGGCCGGGGCCGCCGCCGGTCTTGACCTGTGTCTGCACCTCATCCGGCGGGACTACGGCTCGGCGGTCGCCGCGGACGCGGCCCGGCTCTCGGTGATGCCACTCGAACGTGAGGGCGGCCAGGCGCAGTTCATCGTCCACCAGCACCCGCCGGTCCCCCAGGGATCGACCCTCGAACCGCTCCTCCACTGGATCGAGGACAACCTCTCCCACGAGGTCACCCTGGGCGCGCTGGCGACGCGATCGGGCATGAGCGAGCGGACGTTCAGCCGCCGTTTCCGCGAACAGACGGGCAGCACACCTCTTCAGTGGCTGCTGCGGGCCCGCGTTCGACGCGCCCAGTACCTGCTGGAGAACAGCGACCACACCGTCGAACGGATCGCCCAGCAGGCCGGGTTCGGCTCCCCCACCGCGTTCCGCGAGCGCTTCCGCCGGGTGGTCGGCACCAGTCCGCAGGCGTACCGCTCGGCGTTCCACGGCAGGACCGTCCCCGAAGTGGCGCTCTCCTGACGGACCTACGCCGCGGCACGGCCGTCCGCGAGCCCGCTCCCGCGCGCCGTTGCCAACAAGGCGTCCGCCTTGACGATGGCTTCCCGGATGCCGGTGGTGCCCATCATCACGCAGAGGGTGTAGACGACGTCGTTCAACTCGTCGGCCGCCTGCGGTCGGTGGCGCTCCGCCTGGGAGATGCGCAGCACCGCATACCGGGTGAGCAGTTTTCTGACGGCCTTCGGGTCCGGCACGAGCACGGAGCGCCCCTCTCTCGCTTTTCGCTCCGTGTGCCCAGCCTGCGCAGTTCCAACCGACCGGCCGCGAGATCCGGTCAGGCGACCTGCCCGCTGTGCAGTGCCGTGTACGCCCCGCCCCGGCGCAGGAGTTCGTCGTGCGTGCCGACCTCCAGGATCTCCCCCTCCCCCATCACGACGATCCGGTCGGCGCCACGGACGGTCGACAACCGGTGCGCCACCACGAAGGTCGTACGGCCGCGCAGCAGCCGGGCGAGGGCCTCCTGGACGAGAGCTTCCGAGCGGGTGTCCAGTGCCGAGGTCGCCTCGTCCAGGACGAGCACCTTCGGGTCGCGGATCAACGCCCGTGCGATGGCGAGGCGTTGACGCTGACCGCCGGAGAGCCGGGCGCCGCGTTCGCCGACCAGGGTCTCCAGTCCCTGCGGCAACTTGTCCACGAACTCGAGGGCGTTGGCGTCCCCCAGCGCCGCGCGCACCGCATCCTCGTCGGCGTCGTCCATGCCGTAGGCCACGTTGTCGCGGATCGTGCCGTCGAAGAGGATCGACTCCTGGGGGACGACCGAGACGAAGCGGCGGTAGGTGCGCAGGTCGAGGGTGTTCATGTCGGTGCCGTCGAGGAGTAGTTGGCCGGTGGTGGGACGGATGAAGCCGATGACGAGGTTGAGGACCGTGGACTTGCCCGCACCGGACGCGCCGACGAGGGCGACGGTCTCGCCGGGTGCGACGGTGAGGGTGAAGTCGTGCACGGCGGGGCGGAGTTGCTCGTCGTAGGTGTGGCCGACGCGCTGGAAGGTGACGGCTCCACGCACCTCGGCGACCTCCGTCCTGCCCTCGTTGTCCTCCAACTCGGGTGCCTGGAGCACCTCGCCGACCGAACGGACCGATTCCAGGCCCTTGGTGATGACCGGGGCCAGGGTCGTGAGGGTCGTGGTGTTGTTGGTGAGCGTGGTCAGGAAGGCGCTCAGCATCACGACGTCGCCGGCGGTGACGCCCCAGGCGCCGTAGTACGACACCAGGGCCGCGCCGGCGAGGACCAGGACGCCGACGACGTTGAGGACGACCCAGGCGAGCGAGCCGAAGCGGCCGTTGAGGAGGTCGAGGCGGTTTCCGGAGGTGAGGAGGCGGCGCAGGGTGCCGTCCATGCGGCGCAGGGCCTTGCCCTCCAGGCCGTGGGCGCGGGTGACCGGGATGAGGCGGGTCATCTCCGTCACGCGCGAGGACAGGGTCTCGACCTCGTGGCGGAACTGCTCGTTGTGGGTGCGAAGGCGTGCCTTGAGCCGGGAGACGAGCAGCGCGGCGACCGGTACCACGACGATGAAGACGGGCACGAACTCCGGTGTGCGGAAGCCGATGATGACCAGGCCGCCGGTGAGCACGGTGATCGCGCCGAGCCCGGTCTCCGCGGTCTGCTGGACCATCTGCTCGACCGTCTCCACGTCCCGCACGACCTTGGCCTGGAGCACCCCGGCGCTGACCCGCGAGTGGTAGCCGATGGAGAGCTGCTGCATGCGGGTGCACAGTGCCGAGCGCAGGTCGGTGCCCATGCGGCGGACGCTGCCGTAGAGGAGGCGGACGTAGAGGACGTGCAGGGGGTAGTTGATCAGCAGGATGAACAGGATGATGCCGGTGCTGATCCAGAGTCTGCTGACCGGCTGGTGCTCGACGACCGTGTCGATGATCGACGCGGTGATCAGGGGAAGCAGCCAGATGGGGCTGTGCTTGACCGTGAACACGGCGACGGCCAGGGCCAGGCGCCTGCGGTCGGCTCGGAAGAGGTAGGCGAGGGTGCGGATCGGGTTTTCGTCGCGGTAGCGGTGGTCGAGCGGTTTCTCCGTGGATGACGCCATGGGCAGTGATCCTTCCCCTGCGACCGGGCGGCGGGCAAGCGCTTTCCATCCTTGCCCGCCCCGACGGCACCTCAGGCGTCACGGCCTTCTCAGACGGCGTCCAGCTCCGCGATCTCCTCGGCGGAGAGGGCGAGTTCGGGTGCGGCGGCCGAGTCGCGGATCGTCTCGGGGCGGCTGGCGCCCGGGATCGGTACGACGACCGGGGACTTGGCGAGCATCCAGGCCAGGCACACACGCTGCGGGCTGACGCCGTGCTTCTCGGCGATCCGGGCGAACGGCCCGTAGGCGGAGCCGAGTTCACCGGCGCGGGCGATACCGCCGAGGGGGCTCCAGGGCAGGAACGCGATGCCGAGTTCGTCGCACAGGTCCAGCTCCGGCTCGCTGGAGCGGAAGGCCGGCGAGAACTGGTTCTGCACGGAGACCAGTCGGCCGTCGAGGATCTCGTTCGCCAGCCGGATCTGCTCCGGGTCCGCGTTCGAGATGCCGGCCAGGCGGATCTTGCCCTCGTCGAGCAACTCCCGTACCGCGCCCACGGAATCCGCGTACGGGACCCTCGGATCGGGGCGGTGGAACTGGTAGAGCCCGATGGCCTCCACGCCGAGCCGGCGCAGGGACGCCTCGCAGGCCTCCTTCAGGTAGCCGGGGCTGCCGTTCAGGGTCCAACTGCCGTCCCCGGGGCGGAGATGACCGCCCTTGGTGGCGACGAGGACGTCCGCGCCCCGGTCGTGGGAGGCGAGGGCCTTGGCGATCAGGGTCTCGTTGTGTCCGACCTCGTCGGCGTGCAGGTGGTAGGCGTCCGCGGTGTCGATCAGCGTCACGCCCGCGTCGAGCGCGGCGTGGATGGTCGCGAGGGAGCGTGCCTCGTCCGGCCGCCCCTCGATCGACATGGGCATACCGCCCAGGCCGATCGCACTGACCTCGACGTCACCGATACGGCGGGTGTCCATGCTGGTGCTCCTCCTCCGGCTGTCACGCGGGACCGTGCCGTCCCGCACCGCCGGAGCCGGATCTCGGATCGCGGATCGGATTCCCGACGGGCAGGACGCATCGTCCAGCCTCTCCGGCCCGGGTCCCCAGGTCCAATAGAAGAAATCGAACGCATCCAGCACCGGGGCTGCTCAATCGGAACCGCTGGGTCGGGAGCGCCGGGTCGGGAGCGCTTGGCCGGGAGCGCTCAACGGGCAGTGACCTTGGTGATGAACGCCGTGAGATTGGTGACGGTCCGCTCGATCTTCTCCTCCAGGGTGAGCGATTCGGGCAGCCGAGCGCCGATGCCCGCATCCTTCTTTCCGCGCACGTACAGCGGGCAGGCGAGGTCGCTGCATATGTAGGCGCCCACGGAGTTGCCCTGCTGTCCGGCCCTGCCCGCCTTCGCGGCGGTCATCAGCGAGACGCCTCCGGTGTGCGTGGTCATGCACATCGAGCACATGCTGCGCCGGGTCTGCCAGGAGGCGGCGCCGGGAGAGCGCAGAGCGATCGCCGTCGGGCGGCCGTCCAACTCGATGGCGAGGTAGGCACGGCCGGGGGCCTGGGGGTCCCGCCAGCCGAGGAAGTCCAGGTCGTCCCAGGGCCGTTCGGCCAGATCCCGGGGGACGGACAGCCGCTTGGCCTCGCCCTTGGTGCAGTTCACGAAGGCGGCGCGGATCTCCCGCTCGGTCAGTGGTCTCATGAACGGCATGCTAGTTTGCCTAAAACCTTTAGGCAAATACATAATGGCTATCGTCGAACGGGAGGAAGGTTATGGCCAGAGCAGGACTGACGCCGGAGCGGCTGACCCTGGCGGGCGCGGAGCTGGCCGACGAGGTCGGCTTCGACCAGGTGACCGTCTCGGCGCTCGCCCGACGGTTCGACGTCAAGGTCGCGAGCCTGTACTCGCATCTGAAGAACTCCCACGAACTCAAGACCAGGATCGCCCTGTTCGCGCTGGCGGAACTCGCCGACCGGGTCTCCGACGCGCTGGCCGGGAGGGCCGGCAAGGATGCCCTCTCCGCCTTCGCGGACGCCTACCGCGACTACGCCCGGGAGCACCCCGGCCGGTACGCGGCGGCACGGCTTCGGCTCGACCCCGAGACGGCGGCCGCCAGCGCCGGGGTGCGGCATTCACAGATGATCCGGGCGATCCTGCGCGGCTACGACCTGGCGGATCCGGACCAGACACACGCGGTCCGGATGCTGGGCAGCGTCTTCCACGGCTACGTCAGCCTGGAGCTGGCGGGAAGCTTCGACCACAGCGCGCCCGACACGCGGGAGTCCTGGGCCTGGATCGTGGATTCGCTCGACACGCTGCTGCGGAACCGGGCCGCGCCCCACGTCTGACGTATTCCCGATCCGGCGCATCCCGATCCGGCGCATCCCGGCTCCGGGGCTGACGTACTCCGGTTCCAGGGCCGCCATCCTCCGGTTCCGAGTCCGATCTGTTCCGGACACCTCGATCAACAGGCTGAGGCAATGAGCACCGAGCACGACACGATCACGACACCCGTAACCACCGACATGCTGCGCGGCTTCCTCGACGTGGAGGCCACCGCGCACGGTCTGCTGCCGCACCGGCTGCCCGCCCGGGCGCGCCGGCAGATCCCCGACGACCAACTGGCCGTGGCCGAGGCGCAGCCCTCCGGTGTACGGGTGGTCTTCCGCACCCGGGCCACCACGATCGAGCTGGAGGCGCTGCCCACCAAGCGCGTCTACCTGGGGTTCCCGGCCCCGGCGGACGGTGTGTACGACCTGCTGGTCGACGGCCGTCTCACCGCCCGGGCCACGGTGGCCGGCGGCAATGTGCGCACGATCACCGACATGGTGACGCAGTCCTTCGAGTTCACGGAGGGGCAGCCCGGCACCGCCCGGTTCGCCGATCTGCCGGCCGGTGACAAGGACATCGAGATCTGGCTCCCGCACACGGAGGCCACCGAGCTGATCGCCCTGCGCACCGACGCCCCCGTCGAGAAGGCGCCGGACAACGGGCGCAGGGTGTGGCTGCACCACGGCAGTTCCATCAGCCACGGCTCGAACGCCACGCATCCGACCGGCATTTGGCCGGCTCTGGCTGCCGCCCAGGGCCAAGTGGAGCTCGTCAACCTCGGGTTCAGCGGCAGCGCGCTGCTCGACCCGTTCACCGCCCGGGCGATGCGGGACACCCCGGCGGACCTGATCAGCGTGAAGATCGGCATCAACATCGTCAACGCCGACGCGATGCGCCTGCGCGCCTTCGTCCCGGCGGTCCACGGTTTCCTCGACACCATCCGCGAGGGGCATCCGACCACACCGCTGTTGGTCGTGTCCGCCATCCTCTGCCCGGTCCAGGAGGACACGCCCGGCCCTCTCATGCCCGACTTCGAGGGCGGGACCGCGCGGTTCAGGGCGACGGGCGACCCGGCCGAACGCGCCCTCGGGCGCCTGACACTCACCGTCATCCGCGAGGCACTCGCCCGCGTCGTGGAGCAGCGGGCGGCCGAGGACCCGAACCTGCACTACCTGGACGGTCGTTCCCTCTACGGCGAGAAGGACTACGCCGAACTCCCGCTCCCCGACTCGGTCCATCCCGACCCGGCCGGACACGTGCGCATCGCCGAGAACTTCGGGCGGCTCGTGTTCGGGGAAGGCGGCCCCTTCGCGACCGGGACTGGGACCAGGACTGGGACTGGGACTGGGACTGGAACTGGAACCGGCTGAGGCTTTCACGCACCGGCTCGGACCGGCTCAGCAGGGTCACGGTTGCGCCCCAGCCTAACTGCGCGGTCCCGAGACCGACTTCGAAGCGGTCCGCAGAACCGGTCGAAGACGTGGACGGTCTCTTTCCGCACCGGTGAATGAGGTGAATGGGCGGTCGAGGCTGTTCAGAACGTGCCGTCGTCGCGCGTGTAGTTGGGGCTGAGTTGCAGCAGGGCGGCGACGGCGGGGCTCGGTTCGCGGCCCGCGCGGACCGCGAACGAGAGAGCGAGCGAGGGTACGGGGCCGGACACCGGCTTGATGACCACCCCGGCCGTACTCACCGGCTCGTAACGGGGTACGACGGCGGCGCCACCGATGGCTCGCACATACGACGCGGCCGAGGCTATGTCCGTGATCTCGACGGACACGCGGCGCGTGATTCCGAGTTCGCCGAAGGCCCGGTCCATGGCGGCGCGCGACCCGAAGCCGTTCGCCCCCGAGACGAAGTTCTCGTGGGCGAGGTCCTTCAGCGCGATGTGTTCCCGCTGTGCCAGCGGATGCTCGGACGGCAGGATCACCACGTACGGGATGGTCGCGAACTGCCGCAGGTCGAGGTCGTGCGCGTCGGTGGCGGCCAAGGCCACGACGCCCACGTCGAGGCGGCCGCGTCGCACGTCCTCGGCGATTCCGCCCGCCCCGGATCCGGAGACCTGGATCCGTATGTCCACCAGGGGGTGGCGTTGGCGGAAGGCCCCCACCAGGCGTGGCAGGTCGAGGGCCGTGATGCGGGTCATCGTGCCGACGCGCAAGCTGCCCCGCAGGGTTCTCGACGCCTCGCCGACCACTTCCCTCGCACGTTCCGCGGCCGCGACGACCGACTTGGCCTCCGGCAGGAACACCTCGCCCGCCGAGGACAGGGCCACTGTCCTGGTCGACCGGTCGAAGAGCGACGCCTGGAGCTCCTCCTCCAGGGCGCGGACAGCTGCCGACACCGTCGACTGAGCTGCGAAAAGGCGTGCTGCGGCGCGAGTGAAGCTGAGCTCTTCGGCCACGGTGATGAAATAGCGTAACTGCCGTAATTCCATCGGCGAATTATCGAATTCTTCGATGACAGCTGTCAATATTTTTCGCTGGACTCGATATACCTTCTGCGCCAGGCTTTCAACGGCAGCAACTCCCGCTGCCTGACGAAGGGATGGTCATGAGCAAGCAGGTTCTGATCGTCGGAGGCACATCCGGCATCGGCCGCGAACTGGCCGCGACTTATGCCCGGCAGGGTGCCTCCGTGATCATCGCCGGCCGCGACAGTACGCGCGCGGAGAAGGTGGCCGCGGAACTCAATACCGAGGTGGATTCCCATCATGTGCGAGGCATCGAGGCCGATCTCTCCAAGCCCGAGTTCCTCAAGGAGGCGCTGAGCGGCATCGAGCACGTCGACTCGATGGTCCTCGCCGGTATGCGGCGTGACAACAACACGATCGCCGACTACGACATCGCCGGGGCGACAGAGTTGGCGATCACCAAGATCGTCGGTTACACAGCGGTCGTCCACGCACTGCGCTCGCGCATCTCCCCCACCGGTTCGGTGCTGCTGTTCGGCGGTCTGGCCAAGGACGCGCCCTACCCCGGTTCCACCACGGTCACCGCCGTGAACGCTGGTGTGACAGGCCTGGTGGCGACGCTGGCCAAGGAGCTGGCGCCTGTCCGCGTCAACGCCATCCATCCCGGCATGGTCGGGGACAGCCCGCACTGGGCCGGCAACGAGCGAGTCGTGGAGGCGGCACGCGCACGGATCCTGACCGGTGTCGTCCCCACGATGCGGGACATCGTCGAGGGCTCCGTCTTCCTGTTGGAGAACCCGGCCGCGAACGGCGTGAACCTGGACCTCAACGGCGGCCAGGCATGACCTATGCCCTGCCCACGCTGGCCGTGGTCGGCATCGGCCGCATCAGCCGCCCCATGGTGGTGCGCCTGCGCAGGGCAGGGCACAGCGTGACCGTGACCAACCGGACCCGGGCGCGCGCCCTCGACGTCGCGGCGGAGACGGGCGCCCGCGTGGCCGGTTCCCCGCGCGAGGCGGCCTCCTCCGCCGACATCGTCATCGTCTGCCTGACCGACGACACGGCGGTGGGCGAGGTCTACCACGGGCCCGACGGCATCCTCGCCGGGGTCCGCCCGGGAGCGACCGTCCTGGAGACCAGCACCATCGCCCCGCAGACGGCAAGGGCCCTCGCGCCTCTGGTTCTCGAACGCGGCGCCACTCTCCTCGACACTCCGGTGTCCGGTTCCGTCGAACTGGCCACACGCGGCGAACTCACCTTCCTGGTCGGCGGCCCCAAAGAGGCACTCGACCGCGTGCGCCCCGTCATGGACGTACTGGCCACCCGCGTCCTTCACTTCGGGGAACCGGGCAGCGGCAGCGTCATGAAGCTCGCGATCAACTCACTGCTGCTGTCCATGGCAACGGCCTTGGCCGAAGGGCTGGTCCTCGCGGAACGTGCCGGCATCGACCGCGCCGCCGCCTACGACGCTTTCACCCAGAGCGCGGCCGCAGCGCCGTTCGTGCTCTACAACCGCGACAACTTCGTACGACCACACGAAGCGGCCATCCACATGACGCTGTCCCTGGTCGCCAAGGACCTGGCACTGATCGACGCCCTGGCATCATCCGTGGGAGCGCCCATGGCCCAGCTGGACGCGAACCGCAAGCTCATTGACCAGGCCATGGCCGCAGGACTGGAAGACCGCGACGGCGTCTCCGTCCTGGCCGAACTCCTGCGTCACAACGCCACGACCCCAGCGCGACAGCAGCCGGGACAGCCGCATCGCAGCCGTTGATGAGCATGTGCCGAGGGGCAGGAAGGGCTTGCGCACCTGCCCTGTTCATGTGGCACGCTCACCGGCGACCGACCGGTCGCCATGACTCCGGTCGCGTCACCAGCTTCGACCGTGGAAAGGCAGCGCTATGCGCATCGGACTGCTCGGCACCGGCCCTTGGGCTCAGATGGCTCACGCCCCCGCCCTCAGCGGACACGACGCGTGGGACTTCGCGGGCGTGTGGGGCCGCCGCGCCGACGCCGCCAAGGAGTTGGCCGACCAGTACGGCGTACCGGCCTACGACGATGTGGACGCCCTGCTCGCGGACGTGGACGCCGTCGCCGTGGCGCTGCCGCCGTCCGTCCAGGCCGAGTTGGCGGTGCGGGCCGCGCGGGCGGGCCGGCATCTGCTGCTGGACAAGCCTCTCGCCCCGACGGTGGAGCAGGGGCGGGCCGTGGTCGACGCGGTGCGGGAGGCCGGGGTCGCGTCGGTCGTGTTCTTCACCACCCGCTTCCAGCCGGAGACCGAGGCGTGGATCACCGAACAGGCCGCCGCGGAGGGCTGGTTCACGGCTCGCGCCGAGTGGCTCGGCTCGGTGTTCACCAGTGACAGCCCGTTCGCGGCCTCGCCCTGGCGGCAGGACAAGGGCGCGCTGTGGGACGTGGGCCCGCATGCCCTGTCCGTGTTGCTGCCGGTCCTCGGTGATGTCCGGCGGGTGGCCGCCGCCGTGCGGGGTCCCCGCGACACGGCCCTCCTGGTCCTGGATCACGTCGGTGGTGCGTCCAGCACGCTGACGCTGAGTCTCACCGCGCCGACCGCGGCGGCGGGAGTCACGGTCGAACTGCGCGGCGAGGCCGGGGTGACCAGCCTTCCGGACAGCTCGGGCGATGCGGTGTCCGCCCTGGTCCGGGCCGCCGACGCGCTGAGCGAGGCCGTCCGCACGGGACGGCCGCACTCCTGCGACGCGGCTTTCGGGCAGCGGGTCACAGAGATCCTGGCCGAGGCCGAGGCGATGGTGGACAGCGGGACTGTCTGATCCGCCGCGCGGGAACTGGCGAACATCGCCGTACCCTCGCGGACGTCGCCGTACCCCATGTGGCCGCTGTGGCCAATCGCCTGTTCACTCGCCACCGGGTGGCTCCTCGTCCTCGTCGAACGGCTCGTCGCTCCACCGGAACCAGGCCCGCTCCCCCTCGATGTGGAGCAGGAACTCGGGCACGGGTCCGTCCGGGGAGGTCAGCGTCACCTGTCGGCTGATCTCGTCGTAGGCCTCTTCCCACCGGCTCCAGTGGCCGGCGTCGTCCGCTTTGGTCAGGGCCAGTTCCCGCGCGAACAGCTCCTCCACCTCGCCGAACGCCGGACCGGCGGTGAACTTGCCCGACAGCCAGGGAAAGTCGGCGTCGTCGATCAGGATCTCCCCGACCGGCTCCTCGCCCCTGCGCACCTGCCAGACCTCGCCCACGAATCCCATCGCGCCTCCGTCCCACCGTGGACCGACCGGCCGTAGATCGACCTGCCGCCAGCATGGCACCCGGCACTGACAGTCGCCCCGGACCGCATCGCGAGCGGTCCGGGGCGACTGTCCTGCCCGTCCACGGACTATGAACTACGGACCGGTGCGCCAGATTGACTACTCGACGAAGTGGAAGCTGGCCCGCTCCCGGATGATCGGATAGCCGACGTCGGCGAAGTGCGCGGCCATCGGGAAGTTGCCCTGGTCCGTGGCGGCGGCGATGAACTCGGCGCCCTGCTCGGCGAGATAGTGCGTGCACTCGGCCAGCAGGTCGCGGGCGTAGCCGTGGCCGCGCTGTTCGGGTACGACTCCGATGAAGCCGACGCAGGGGCCCGACGGGTTGCGGGCCGGGATGTGGATGCCCGCGAGGTCTCCCTCGGGGGTGCGTGCGATCTGCCACCACTCGCGCGGGGACGGGCACCAGTGGAAGAAGTCGATCTCCTCCTGTGCGGCCTTCTCGACTCCCCCTTCCTGAATGGCCCGTTGGGCGTGGGCGTCGAGGGTGACGGAGTGGATGCGGCGCAGCGCGTCGAAGAACACGGCGTCGTCCGGTTCGGGGGCGAAGACGAGGCGTCCGGGGCGTTCGGGCAGCCCGCACTCCGGGGTCCACCGGTAGATGAAACGCTCGACCAGGAGGTCGTAACCGGCCGCGCGCAGGGCGGTGAAGCGTGCCTCGGAGGCGGCGCGGGTCTCGGGGTCGTCGCGCCAGCCGGCGGGGAGGTTCAGTTCCACGTCGACGCGCCAGGGTGCGCTGCGCAGGAGTTCGGCGCCCGCCTCCTCCTCTCCCTCGATCAGGTCGAAGCAGTCGACGGCGAGGGGTTCGGTGTCGTTCGGGCCGCACCACCAGGCGGCGCGCGCGACGACCGTGCCGTCGCGCAGTGCCACCCGCTGCCAGTCGGGCCGCCAGGTCGTCAGCCGGTGCGCGGCTCGGGCGCCGAGCGAGTCGGGAAGGGCGTCGAAAAGATGGGCGTCGCTCTCGTCGAGCGCGCGAATGACCAGATCGGTCATCGGATTCCTCCGGGAGGGTTGCTGCGTGGAGCGCTCCCGGTCAGGTCAGGCGAGGCACGCCGGGTCAACGGGGAGGGAGCGCTGGGGTGTTGTGAACCTCATGGCACTCGCCTCCTTCCGCTGGTCTCAGGGCGTGCACGCACACGCTAGGGGGTTGATCTCCCGTCCGTCCAACGTATTTCCGGGTCGGCCCGGCGGAGTCCCGCTCCGCCGGGCCGGTGTGCGTCACTTCGGCAGTTGTCCCGGGTCGGTCCCCCAGCTCGTGTTCGGGTCGGTGGCGAGCCGGAAGTCCAGCCTGCCGCCCTTGAGTGTCAGGTCCGCGCCGGTCCACGCGCGCGTGAGGTCACGGCCGTCGAGGCGTACGGCGTCGACGTACTGGTGGGTGTCGTCGGCGTCGGGTGCGGTGATGACGATGTCCGTGCGGCCCGGCCGGTCCACGACCGCCTTCGGGAAGAGCGGTGCGCCGAGCAGCAGGTCGGCGCTGCCCGGGGTGCGCGGATAGATGCCGAGGGCGGAGAGGACGTACCAGGCGGACATGGTGCCGAGGTCGTCGTTGCCGGGCAGACCCTTGGGGCCGGTGCCGTAGGCCGTGTCGAGGATCTGGCGGACCGTCGCCTGGGTCTTCCAGGGCTGTCCGAGGGAGTTGTAGAGCCAGGGCGCGTGGATGTCGGGCTCGTTGGTCGGGTCGTAGCGCAGCGCGTCGCCGCCCCGGACCGACCATGCGCCGTCGGCGGTGTGGAAGAAGCCGTCGAGCCGGGTGGCGGCGCTCTCGCGGCCGCCCATCGCCTCGGCCAGTCCCTGTACGTCCTGCGGGACCATCCACACGTAGGCGGCGGCCGAGCCCTGTGCGAAGCCGAGGTCGCTCGCCGGGCTGAACGGGGTCACCCAGGAGCCGTCGAGTTTGCGGGCCTGGATGTAGCCGGTGGCGGGGTTGAAGACGTTGCGCCAGTAGGCGCCCCGCTCGGTGAAGGACTTCGCCTCGGCGTCACGGCCGAGCAGCTTCGCCCACTGGGCGAGGGCGGAGTCGGCGACGGCGTCCTCCAGGGTCTCGGCGGCGCCGCCCCAACAGTGGCACGCGTCCTGGGCGGCGTAGTGGGAGGTCAGGTACTGGGCGAGGTTGGGGCGTTGGCCCACGCACTGGCCGGGGCAGCCGGCGTCCGAGAGTTCGTCCGGGTTGGGGACGGTGGCCTGGTGGACGAGGGAGTCGAAGGCACCCTGGTAGTCGAAGTTGCGCACGCCCATGGCGTAGAAGGTGGCCAGGGTCGCGGCGGACGGGTCGCCGGTCATGACGTGGGTGGCGCCACTGATGTGCACCCACCGGTCCCACACTCCGCCGTTCTGTTTCGAGAAGTTGTAGAGCGATTGGGCGAAGTCGCCCGCGACGGTGGGCTTGAGGAGGGCGAGGAGCTGGATCTGGGCGCGGTACTGGTCCCAGCCGGAGAAGTTGCTGTACTGCGCCCGCTGCCCGCGCGCCAGCCGGTGCACGGCCTGGTCCATGCCCCAGTAGCGGCCGTCCTCGTCGCTGATCAGGTTGGGCTGCATGAGGGCGTGGTAGAGCGCCGTGTAGAAGGTCTGGCGGCGTGCGGGGGTGCCGCCGTCGACCCGTACGGTGCTCAGTTCGCGGTCCCAGGCGCGGGCACCGGCCTCGGCGACGTCGGCCACGCGCGCGTGCGGGGCGATTTCCTGGCGCAGGTTGGACTCGGCTCCCCCGAGGCTGACGTAGGAGATGCCGATCCGCATGCGGACATCGTTGTCGGAGGAGGTGTCGAAGCCGACCCAGCCGCCGGAACCGCGTCCCGCGCGGTCGGCGCCCGTGGCGTATCCCTCGCCTCCGGAGGCGGTCGTCGAGCCGGGTGACACGGTGCTGTCGTGCCAGGTGCCGACCGAGGAGAACGCGCGGTCGAAGGACGCGCTGAAGTAGAGCTTGTAGTAGCTCTTGCGGTTGTTGACGCCGCCGTTGGCGCGGCGCCCGCAGAAGGCGCCTGTGTACACCCAGCCGGTCACCTTGCGGTGGGCGGTGTCGATGTCGACGTGCGCGTCCTGGCTGCCGTTGAGGGAGTTGGAGACGCGGAAGAGCAGGCTCGCCGGGCGGTCGGCGGGGAAGGTGAAGTCGGCGACTCCGGCGCGCTTGCTGACGGCAAGGTCGGCGGTGGCGCCGGAGGCGAGACCGAGGGTGTAGCGGCCGGGGGTGGCCTTCTCGTCGGCGTGCGAGAAGTTCGACGCGTACACGGCGTCCTTGGTGTCGGCCGAGGGTGACGAGGTGACGTCGCCGACGAACGGCATGATCGGTATGTCACCCGCCGCGCCGGGGTTGCAGCCCGCGCCGTTGACGTGGGTGAGGCTCAGACCGCGGATGCGGGTGGCGCCGTACTCGTACCCGTTGGCGGCGCCCGTGCTGGTCTGGTCGCCGGTGGTGCTGGTCGGGGACCAGGCGATCATGCCGTACGGGAGGGTGGCGCCGGGGTAGGTGTTGCCGCCGTTGCTGGAACCGATCAGCGGGTCCACGAGCGAGGACGGCCGGACGGACGGAACGGTCGCCGCTACGGCGGGGAGCGGCGCGGACGCGGCGAGCGCGGACGTGACCGCCACGGCCGCGACTCTGACACCGAACCGTCTTGCCGTGCCGAGGAGTTGGTGACGCATGCGTCAAGTCGCCTTTCGAGGAAGGGACATGGAGACGGAAAAAGACAGGGGTCGTCGCGAGGCTAGGAGGCCGTGCGATGAGAGGGAAGAGGCGCCCGGGTACGGGTGATGAAGTACGGGTGAACGCTTCGCCGGGCGCTTAAGTGGCCCTTAAGAGGGGGTTAAGCCACCCATCTCACCACGTCTGTCCAGGTCAGCGCGGTGACGACTTCCCGCAGAACCGTTGGCCCCGCCCGTGGTCCTGCGTAACATCGGGCCCCGGCGGCGGTGCCGACACACGCTGCGAGAGCGCTCTCAAAGTGTCGGCACCGTTCGCTTCGAACAGCCCGACTCGCCCGGAGGCCCCCCACATGACTCCCCCGACTCCCCGTCATCAGCGCCCGCTCGGCCGCCGCAAGCTCCTCTTCGCCCTCGGTGGCGCGGTGGTGGCCGCTCCCGCGGTCGCGGCGCTCGCACCGCACGCCCTCGCGGACACCAAGTCCATGGAGACCAGCGCCGATCAGGCGGGTGCCCTCCCGTTGACCCTGGTCAACAACAGCGGCTCGTTCGACAACGCGAACGTGCACGTCTACGTCGTAGGAAACGTGGACGGCAAGCAGGTGCGGGTCACTCCCGACGGGACGGTCGCGCCGATCGCGCTCTCGGACAACGGCGCCGACGGTTTCACCGACTACGCGATCAGCCTCAACTCCGGTGCGGAGACGACGATTTCACTCCCGTACCTGTCGGGCCGCATCTACGTCTCGCTCGGCGCGAAGCTCAAGTTCAAGGCCGTGGCGGACGGCAACGGCAACCCGGCGTTGCAGTACCCGGCCGGCTGGGTGACCTCCGACCCCAACTACGAAGTCCTGCACGACTGCGCCGAGTTCACCCACAACGCGTCCGGCATGTTCTGCAACACGACGATGGTCGACATGTTCAGCGTGCCGCTGAGCATCCGGCTGACCGGTGCGCAGGACCAGACGACGGGCACCCTGCGCGACGGCGGGCGAGCGTCGGTGTTCGACGCGGTACGGAAGGTCGAGGCCTTCGCCCCGCTGATCGTGGGCGACACGCGGGTCATCGCGCCGGGGCACGGGCTGGACGCTGGCCTGTTCGCCGCGGACTACTTCGCGCCGTACATCGACGAGGTGTGGAGCACGTACACCGGCAAGGACCTCACGGTCACCACGAACGCGGGCGCCTTCACCGGGCGGGTGCGCGCCGGCCAATTCACCTTCGCCGGACCGGCCTCGGTCTCGTTCGCCAAGCCGTCGACCCGGGACGTGCTGTTCTGCGACGGCAACCTGGCCGCCCCGAACGACGGCACCACGGGCCCGGTCGCGGCCGTCCTCGGCGCCGGTTTCAACCGCTCGACGCTGCTGTCGAACCCCGCCCAGCCGACCACCGACCCGTCGGCCTTCTATGGCACCGACCTCACGAACCACTACGCGAAGGCGATCCACGCGGCCACCGCCGACGGCAAGGCGTACGGCTTCGCCTTCGACGACGTGGCGGACTTCGCGTCGTACGTCCAGGACACGGCTCCGACGGGGATACGGCTGACGCTCACGCCGTTCTAGTGCCGCGTCGGGCGGCCGGGCGCCGACCAGGAGCAGATGCCGGCGGGAGAGGGCGGGAGCGCCGCCCCCGCCCTCTCCCGATCCGTACCGCTCAGTTCAGCCGCTGCGTGCGCCGACGCCACCACAACAGACCCGCACCGATCAGCAGGATCCCCGCCGCGCCCGAGGCCGCCGAAGCGGCGATCAGGCCGGTGTCGGGCGTGCCGTCGGCGGAGTCGGCCGGCCGCAGGGCGTTGCCGACCTGGTCGCGGACGCTGTTGCCACCGGTCGTGCCCTTCGCGAGCGGGCCGCGTGAACCCGCGACGGGCTCGGCCAGGTAGGGGAAGGAGTCGCCGAACTTCTGGTCGTTGACGTCGACCGCGTCGCCCAAGTCGTTCTTGGAACCGACCAGTTCGCCCTCGACCACCTGAAGCGAGATGTCCACGACGTCATCGGTGAGCCGGCGCCCGTTGGGGAAGCCCGCGTTGTCACCGTCGAGCACACCGAGCCGTTTCGGGTCCGCGGCCGGCTTGATCGAGGTGTTCAGGCGCAGCATCTCCGCCGGTCGCACGTTCGGCGGCTGGTTGAGGCCCTTGACGCCCTTGAGGAAGACGTCGACGAGATCGTTGCGCGGTTTTGCGGGTGCCTTGATCTTGTAGATGGCCTCCATGAGCTTCGGCAGCTCCGGATCGGTCACGTTCTTCAGGAACTGGCCGTCGTTCCACGGCGAGTCCGCGTTGAACCTGTCCTTGTCCTTCAGTGGGTTGACGACCTCGTTGACCAGCGGGTTGCCCAGCCGCGAGACCTGCTCGTAGGAGCCCTGGGCGTTCTTTCGCTGGGTGGTCGACCAGATACCGACGACCGGCTGGTCCTTCGACGCGGTGATCATGTCGGTGGGCAGTTGCAGGGCGACCGAGTTGACGTTGTAGCCCTTGAGGGTGTCGTTGCCGACCTCGGAGAGGTTCCCGCCGTACAGCAGGTCGAACACGCGCAGGTCCAGGAAGAACGGGTCGTCCGCCTGGCCGGCGAATGTCCGGGCGCCGTCGGCGAGCTCGCGGACGGCCTGCCCGCGCAGCGTGTCGTAGTCCGGCATCGACGCCTTGCCGACGTTCGACGGAGCCACCGGTACGTCGTCGGCGAGCTTCCTCTTCGACACCACGTTCTGGTTGTGCAGCTTGAACAGCTCGATGTCGTAGGTCTGCGTGACGTTCAGGTCCGGGTCGTCCAGGCTGGTGACCGGGCCCGTGTTGTACAGGAACGTCTTCTTGTTCTTCGTGTGCGTCCTGAAGGTGTAGCGCAGCAGCAGTTCGCCCTGCGCGTCACCGTTGTTGTCGATGTGGATGTCGTACTGGGCGTCGTCCGCGAACGTGTAGAAGTTCGGGCCGCCCGCCGGGTCCTCGAACGGGATCCAGTCGGCGATGATCGTCGTCGTCTCCGGACTGTCCGGACTTACGAAGGCGTACACGTCCGTGTTGTCGTACCGGGGGTGTCCCGAGATCAGCGGGGCCTCCCGGTGACTGGAGGCGGAAGCCGCCCCCGGTTCCAGCGTGGCCACACCGGCGGCTGCGAGTCCCCCGGCGGCCAGTGCACCTGCTATGAGGGTCGCGAGGCTCCTGCACCCCGTACCGCTCCTGAAGTTAGGTGTCATACCGTCCGTCCTCCATGCCAACTTCCCTGACGCTCGGGGATTCGGAGCGGCCACCCTTGTGGATTGGTGAATATTGACTGATCTGACCGATGTTTCGGTTGATCTGTTGATTGATCTCTGCTTGATACGGCACCAGGCGCTCGGCGTGCGGGACCGGTCCCGCCGTAGGAGCGTGGTGGTGTGGCAAGGGTGCGTGTGCGGGTGTCGCGCCGGAACCGGAATCGGGAGCCGGCCCGGCGGGGCTGGCTGCGGGGCGCGCCGGCCCCGCTGTGGGTGCGGATGCTGCCGGGCGTGCTGGTGGCCTGTGTGGGCGTCGCGACGCTGGTGAGCCCCCACTCCCTCGACATCGGGTTCGTGCTGGGCGCCATCCCGCCGCTGGCCGGACTGTCGTACGGTCCGCTCGCGACCGCGCTGCTGGGCGGGGCCACGGTCGGACTGCTGACCGTCCCGGCGTTCCATCTCAACGATCCCGGTGAGACGGATCTGCTGACGATCCTGTTCGTCGCGGTACTGAGCGTGTTCGTGTCCTTCGTCCGCAGCCGCCGTGATGCCCAGCTGGACCTGGAGCGCACGGTCGCCGAGGCGGCGCAGCGGGCCGTCGTGCCGCCGCTGCCGGAGCGGGTGGGGCCGGTGGGGTGCGTGGGGCTGTACCGGGCGGCACAGCGCGGGACGCTGGTCGGCGGGGACTTCTTCGACGTACGGGACGGGCCGTACGGCGTGCGGGCGGTCATGGGCGATGTCCAGGGGCACGGGCTGTCGGCCGTCGCGACGGTGGCGTCGCTGCTCGGCGCGTTCCGGGAGGCGGTCCTCGACCGGCCGGACCTGGAGGCGGTCGCGGCGCGGCTGGACCGGCGGCTGGTGGTGGACTCGGCGCGGTCGGCGCACGCGGAGCTGTTCGCCACGGCGGTGCTGCTGGAGTTCACGGCCGACGCGGACGCGGTGCGGATCGTGGCGTGCGGGCATCCTGCGCCCGTGCTGCTGCGCGACGGCCGGGTCACGGAGACCGCCGTCGAGGCGTGGACGCCGCTCGGTCTCGGGCTGTCCGACGCCGGTCCACTGAGCGGGGTCACTCTCCGACTGCGGCCCGGAGACCGGCTGTTCCTCGCCTCCGATGGGGTGTGGGAGGCGCGGGACGCGGGCGGTGCCTTCTATCCCTTCGTCGAGCGGCTGACCCAACTCGCCGACGCCGAGGCGACCTTGTTGACGGAGCGGGTGTGGGCCGACCTGCTGCGGCACTCCCCGGAGATCCGGGACGATGTGACCATGCTCGTACTCACGCCGGGAACACCACCGTTCAGTGGTTGAGAGGCAGGGGTTGAGAGGCAAGGGTTGAGAGGCACGCCCTCAAGCGCCGGACACCTCACGGCAGTTGACGCTCACGCCTGCTCGTGGTCCCCCTCGGCGTCGATGTGCGGCAGGATTCGGTCCAGGAACCGGGGTGTCCACCATGCGTGTCGGCCCAGCAGGGTCATGACCGCGGGCACCATTAGCAGGCGTACGACGGTCGCGTCGATCAGGACGCTGACGGCGAGGCCGAGGCCGAGCATCTTGACCACGATGTTGTCGCTGACGACGAAGGCCGCGAAGACGCTGACCATGATCAGCGCGGCGCAGCTGATGACGCGCGCGGTGATCTCCAGGGCGTGGGCGACCGACGCCTCGGCGTCGCCGGTGCGCAGCCAGGCCTCGTGGACGCGGGAGAGCAGGAAGATCTCGTAGTCCATGCTCAGGCCGAAGATGATCGCGAACATCATCATCGGGACGTAGCTCTCGATGGGGACCTTGCCGGAGACGCCCAGCGCGGGGCCGCCCCAGCCCCACTGGAAGACGGCGACGACGACGCCGTAGGAGGCGGCGATGGAGAGCACGTTGAGGACGGCGGCCTTGAGGGCGACGAGGAGGCCGCGGAACACGGCGAGGATGATCAGGAAGGCCAGGGCGACCACGACGCCGATGATCAGGGGCAGCCTGCTCGACACGATGTCGCGGAAGTCGACCTGGGCCGCGGTGGTGCCGGTGACGTAGCCCTTGGCGGAGGTGCCGGAGACCGCGTCGGGGAGGGTGTCGTGGACGAGCCGGTTGGTGAGGTCGGTGGTGTCGGCGCTCTGCGGGGACTGCTGGGAGTAGACGGTGCCGACGAGGACGTCGCCGTCCTTGGTGGTCGTCAGCGGGGTGACCTTGGCGGCGCCATGCACCCCGTCGAGGGTCTTCTGGGCCTGGCTGGAGAGGGTCGAGCGCTGGGAGGACGGGACGCCCGTCTGGTCGATGACGATGGTGAGCGGGCCGTTGGAGCCGGGGCCGAAGGCGTCGGTCATCAGGTCGAAGGCACGGCGGTCCGTGAACGAGGTGGGGTCGGCGCCGTCGCCGATGTGGCCGAGCTGGAGGGAGAAGACCGGTATCGCGAGGACGACGACGGCCGCGACGCCTGCCGCGAGGAACGTCCACGGCCGGTGTTCCACGCGCTGTGCGTAGCGGTGCCACGTGCCCGTGGGTTCGGCGCCCGGCGCGGCGTCGGTCTCGGCGACCGGGCGGCGCACCCGGTACCGGTCGATGCGCTTGCCGAGGAGCCCGAGCAGGGCGGGCACGAGGGTGAGCGCGCCGATGACCGCCGACACGACCGTCACGGCGGCGGCGAGCCCGAGTTTGCCGATGAAGGGCACACCGGACACGAACAGTCCGGCGAGCGCGATGATCACGGTGCAGCCCGAGACGAGCACGGCCCGGCCGCTGGTCGCCGTGGCCTGTCCGGCGGCGCGTACGGGATCGGACCCGTTCATGAGGTTCTGCCGGTGACGGGTGATCAGGAACAGGGCGTAGTCGATGCCGACCCCGATGCCGATCATCGTCGCGAGGGTCGGTGACACCGTCGCGAAGGTGAACGCCGCCGCCAGCAGTCCCAGGCACGCGAGTCCGCCGATCACGCTGATCAGCGCGGTCACCAGGGGCATCGCGGCGGCGATCACGCTGCCGAAGCCGATCAGCAGGACGACGATCGCCACGGCGAACCCGATGAGTTCGCTGATCCGGTCGTCGGCGGCGGGCCGGGCCAGTTCGCCGAGGGGTCCCCCGTACTCGACCTGCGCGCCGGCGGCTCGCAGGGGCTTCACCGAGGTGTCCACGCCGTGTAGGTAGCCGTCACCGAGGGTGGACGGCTGTACGTCGAAGCGGATGGTGATGTACGCGCTCTTCGCGTCGGAGGAGAGGGGGCCGACGTTCGGGCCGGAGGACGTCGGCGTCTGCGTTCCGGGCTGTGGCAGCGGGTTCTGCACCGACAGGACGTGCGGGAGTTTCTGTAGGTCGCCGACGGTCTCGGACATCTGCGAGTTCAGTGAGGTGAGCTGCTTGTCCTTGTCGTGCAGGACGATCTGGCTGCTGTAGCCGCCGGCTGCCGGGTCGTGCTCCTTGAGGACCTGCAAACCGTGCTGGGACTGGACCCCGGACAGCGAGAAGTCGTCCGAATAGTCGCCCCCGAAGGACCTGTTGAGGACCTGGAGCGCGGCCAGCGCGACGAGCCAGGCGACGATGACGATCACGAAGTGCCGGGCGCACCACTCCCCCAGCCGCCGCAGCACCCCCTTGGCAGCCGTCCGGCCGTCCCCTGCGCTGGATTCCGTGGGCGCCATGGCCTCGGCCTCTTCCGCCGGGTGACACTTCCGACATCCCCATTAGACGCCTACTGGATCACTCCGGCATCTCGGGCATATCGGCATCCTGGGCGTATCCATGTCTCGGGCGGGGTCAGCCCACGTCCCACAGGAACCGGTGCGTGTGGATGCCGAAGTACGGGAACGACTGGACCTTGCGCACCCCTTCGATCGGCCGCACGACGTCGTTGACGAAGTCGAGCAGGTCCCGTGGTCCGGGGGTGACCACCTCGACGAACAGATCGAAGCCGCCGGAGGTGAGCACGGAGTACACCGCCTCGTCGCGCAGGGCGAGTTCGTCCGCGACGGCACGCGGGTCGCCGTCCACCTCGATGCCGAGCATCGCCATGGCCTGCCCGCCCATGGCCATCGGGTCGGTCACCCCGACGACCTGAACCGCCTTGGTGTCCAAGAGGCGTTGGAGCCGCTGCCGGGCGGCCGAGGCGGACAGACCGACCTTCGGTCCGAGGTCGGCGTACGCGACACGTCCGTCGGTCTGTAGCTCGCGCAGGATGGCGCGGTCGATGTCGTCCACGTGCTTGCCTCCAACTCCCTGTGTCAGTGCGCCAGTTCGGCGAGCGCGTCGGCGAAGACCCGGGTGTGGGTGTCCACGTCCCGCTCAGCGGTGTCGGGGCACATCAGCGCCATGCTGTGGAACGGGGTGAGCAGGATGCCCCGGTTGGCGAGGTAGAGGTGGAGGAAGTCCTCCAACTCCGGGTCCCCGGCGGCCTCCGACTCGGTGCCGGTGCGCGGTGCCGGGGACGCGAAGCGGTACTCGCTGCGGGCGCCGAGGCGGCTCACCGTCCAGGGCAGCGCGTGGGCGTCGATGCCCTGCTGAACGCCGGCCGCGAAGCGTTCGGACAGCTTGGCCATGTGGGCGAACGCCTCGTCGGTCAGGACGTGTTCGAGCGTGGCGCGCGTCGCGGCGACGGACAGCGCGTTGCCCGCCAGCGTGCCGCCGACGCCGCCCATGTCGACCAGGTCCAGGTCGGCGCGGCCGAGCAACCGGTCGGCGAGTTCGGCGGAGAGGCCGTAGGCGGCGGCCGGGATGCCGCCGCCGATCGCCTTGCCGATGGTGAGCAGGTCGGGTTCGAGGTCCCAGGCGGCGGTGCAGCCGCCCGGTCCCGCGGAGAACGTGTGGGTCTCGTCGTTGATGAGCAACGTGCCGTATTTCCTGGTCAGTTCGCGTACGGCGGCCAGGTAGCCGGGCTCGGGCAGCACGATGCCGATGTTGGTGAGCGCGGGTTCCATGAGGACGGCGGCGACGTCGCCGTACGCCAACTCCCGTTCCAGCTGGGCCGGATCGTTGAACTCGGCGACGCGACTGGTGAGCGTGACGTCGCAAGGGGCGCCGACGTTGCCGGGGCGGGCGGTGCCGTGTCCGTCCGGTCCGACGACGATGAGCGACTCGTCGACACTGCCGTGGTAGCTGTAGCTGTTGACCAGGATCTTGGGGCGGTCGGTGACGGCACGGGCGAGCCGGATCGCCCAGCGGTTGGCGTCGGTCGCGGTCAGCGCGAAGCTCCAGCGAGCGAGCCCGAAGCGGCGGGTGAGTTCCGCGCCGACCCACTCGGCGTCCTCCGTGGGCAGCATCGCCGTAGCACCGCCCTGTTCGGCGAACCGCCGTTGCACGGCCTCCGCGACGACGGCGGGCGAGTGGCCGGCCATCGCTCCGGTGTCGCCGAGGCTGAAGTCGATGTACTCGTGACCGTCGATGTCGGTGACACGGGCGCCCCGCGCGGTGTCGAGGTAGCGGGGGAAGGCTCCGGCGGTCTTGTTCATCCAGGTCATGGGCACCCGCCCGAAGAGATGCTCGGCGCGCGCGTAGGCGGCCTTCGAGCGCGGGTTGAGCCGCTCGGCCTCGGCGCTCTCCCGGGCGAGCAGGTCCTTCAGGCGAGTGCGGTCCATGGGGTACCTCGGTGGCATCGGCGACGGAATGTCCGAACGGTACGAGCGATAGGGGTGTGGTGGCAAGACATGGCCACTGAATCAGTTGTTACGACGATTGATTCGTGCGACGGTGCCCTGCCAGTGGGCTTCGCACGCCTCCCCTTCGATGCGACGGTCCACACGGAGACATGCACGCCGAACGAGGCTCCGCCCACGCACAAGGGGGTGCACGCCGGGAAGATCAACGGACGCGAGGTGATCCAACCGAGCGGCTGACTTCCGCCGGCAGGTGCAGCAAGTCCCGCCCGATCGCCGGGAGTTCCGGCACGCCCGTCAGACGCATCGTCTCGACGAGTTCCGCCGTCAGCTCCCCGATCAGGCGGGTCACGCCCGCCGCGCCGGCCAGGGACAGGGCCCACAGGGCCGGGCGGCCGACGAACACCGCCCGGGCCCCGAGGGCGAGCGCGGCGAAGATGTGGGTGCCGCGGCGCAGTCCGCCGTCCACGTACACCTCGGCGCCCGTCCCGGCGACCGCGTCGACCACCTCCGGCAAGGCCCAGGCGGTCGGGACCAGGCCGTCGAGCTGGCGGCCACCGTGGTTGGAGACGATCAGTCCGGCGGCGCCCGCGTCCACGAAGGCGCGGGCGTCGTCACCACGCAGGACGCCCTTGACGACGACCGGCAGCCCGGTCAGGTCGCGCAGCCAGGCGATGACGTCCGGGGTGAGGTCCGGCGCGTGCTCGGCTGCCTCCCGGTCGGGGGTGCCGGTGACGTTGCCGTAGAGGTCCTCCGGCCCCACGAAGTCGGTGACGTGCGCGCCGGGTTGGCCGTGCGAGCCGATGACGGGTGTGTCGGCGGTCAGGACGACCGCCCGGGCGCCTGCCGCCACGGCTCGCCGGAGTGTCTCCTCGGTCAGGGACCGGTCCCGGGCCACGTACACCTGCACCCACCACGGCGCGCCCGAAGGCTCCAGGGCGGAGAACGGGACCGCCGTGTTCGAGGTCACCGCGAGCAGCGAGCCGGCGCCGGCCGCGCCCAGCGCGGTGGCCGCCTCGCCGTCGGGATGGGCGCGGCGTTGCAGAGTGCTCGGGGCGATCAGGACCGGAGTGTCGACTGCCATGCCCAGTACGGTCGTCGAGGTCTCGCACCGGGACACGTCCCGCAGGATGTGCGGCCGCAGGCGGAATCTGTCCCAGGCCGGGGCGGCTTCGGCCGCGCTGAGGCCCTGGCCTGCGCCTCTGCGGAAGTAGGCGTGGATCTCCGGCGGAAGGAGACCGGCCGCCTGCTCCTCGATGCCGTCCAGCCAGCGCGCCACTCCCGTCACACAGCTCCCCCTTCGTGCGTGATGCATCGACCTTAACGGCTCAACTCTCTTTCCCCACACGCCATTTCAGACACTTGGCGCAGAAGTGAACAGAGGCCGGTCAGTTTCGAAGGGAAGTCCTGTTACACCGTGCGAGAGCGGTCGATGACGGTGTGTACTGTGCTCCGGGCGCCCCGCCTGAGGGGACCGAACTAA
>Ga0307510_10001629_pt1 | contig 24887 bp, 27 predicted proteins | sample 12_EM_MG_FD_207224 | JGI IMG/M metagenome (GOLD analysis project Ga0307510, IMG submission 207224) | Populus trichocarpa ectomycorrhiza microbial communities from riparian zone in the Pacific Northwest, United States - 12_EM | ecosystem: Host-associated > Plants > Roots > Unclassified | place... | reverse complement strand
AGAGAGGGAGATGGCACATTATAATGTGTGCAGCTCTGGAAACTCCTAGGATTCATAGGGGGCACATTATTATGCACCCTTCTGGAATTTGTGGGCCACATTACAAAACGGCTACATGGATACCTCCTATTTTTCATTTTTCTGCTATTTCCCACCATTTATTCTGCGCTCTTGGTTACTTGTTCCCACTTGTTCCCTCATGCGCCGCTTGGACCGCCACCCAATCACCTGACAAGTCACCTGATGGATCACCTGACCATTCCGCAGTCAGATATCACATGCCATCACTCTGCAGTCCGCAGCATTCCACAGTACCACCATTTAACCCTTTATGGATTGCCAGCTCATTGCCACGTCATGATGAGACTGCCAACTCATGATGGAGCTATACTTAGAACTGCCAGCTCATGATGAACCGTACTATACATGACCATATTATTCTGTGACTCCTGTGACCCGTTACTTCTCACTTGTATATAAGCACTTGTACTTTTAGCAGTTGGGCCCTAAGCCTAACTTGGTTTTCAATCCAAGACTTGTAGCTTCCACCCAGGACTCTCAGAGTCAAACAGCCCAAACCCTCAGTCGCTTCAAAACCCTTTGAAGCTCTCCCCTCTCATCATCTATCAGGACACTCAGGAGTTGCCCTTATCATCAGGGACTTACTTGTTATACTGTGTAGCCAACCGGTACCATGCTACTCATGTGATCATTGCCTCAGGAGGACAACCCACTGAGCAATCCCAGTCGTTGCCAAACCAACCCACGCATGTCGTGTCTTTAAGGCCCTTGGACCTTAACACAAGTTAGGCTTTCCTACAAGCTCTTGGAACACAGAGCTGTTACCACTGTGGTGACCACCCAGACATACACACTCAGCAATGAGTTTATACAAATCTTCAGGAGACAACAGGAGGATCTCCCAGAGCACATTAAAGTTAACATATACTTCAATGATCAAGGACCAGGACATCCTGATACCGGATACTACCTTGATACCCCAAGAAGACAACACACGCCTATCGAATTCATCAAGGCCAATGGCACCTATCACTGGGTTAAACTCCTCTTCAGACAAGACAAGTGGCAAACCAATCAAAGAGGCATATACAACAGCTCAGACGTCAGCTGGTGGATCATATCAGACCCTCAGCACCCCAATCACATCTTTTATGAACAAGAGGCCAGTGTCCCTCTCACTATTGCAGCAGTTACCACAGCACTTCAGCAGCTTCCTACCCACCCCAACACCCCAGATTATCCAACCGCAATGGAAGGACAACAGGAAGACATTAATGTTGCTACTGGCCAAGCCCAGCAAGATGCGCAGAGGATCAATGTTATCACAAATACCTCTAATGGCGCTCTCAAAGGAAACCCTCCACCTATATTTGATGGAGACAGAAACAAAACCCACAAATTCCTTGTTAATTGGCACCTATGGGCGTCAGTCAACAGGAACAATGATGCCATAAAGAATTACCTTTCCAGAATTGTCACTATGCTCAGCTACATGGATGGAGTCTGTGTAGATGCCTGGAAGGAAGAACAACTCAACAAACTCAATGAAGAAAAGGACGATGGAACCTTGGAAACAGATGAAGGCCTTTGGGACCATTTTATGGAAAGATTCAACAACGCCTTCACAAACCAGAACCGCTGATCCGAGGCTTACCAGGAGTTATGCAAACTCAAGCAAGGAGACAGTCTTGATGACTTCTTCGCCAAGTTCAAGCAACTTGCTAATGAAGCAAGTGTTCCCCTAGATGACAAAGGAACCATCGAAACCCTCAAGCACGCTATGACTCAAGGACTCACTAGCACCATCATTAATTCCCCTAACTTCAACCCTACCACTAAAAACCCCTGGACCTTCAAAGAATGGGAAGAACAGGCCCGCAAATCCCATCTCAAATGGAAGGCGGCAACTGAGTTCACCCAAAGACGTCAGGGACTCTTCCAAGCATTCAAACTTGCTCCTAGGCAGGTCAATAACCCAGGAAGAGGCGGTTACAGAAGGAACAACAACTGGAGGAACAAATACAACTGATGCACCACCTCTCAAGGAGGATATCATATGGACGTCGATGCTACAGTCACCTCAGACATCAATGCCACCACTAGCAGAGGACAACAACACTCCAAGGCAAAGAAAGCAGAACTCATGAAGAGCAACTCTTGCTTCTACTGTGAAATCAAGGGACACCAAGCCAAGGATTGTCGCAAGAAACAAGCTGACCATGGTAATTTCAATGGTTGCTTCAATAACCCCAGGGAACCTGCCAGGGTCCATGCAGCACCCATTATGCCAGATGTCCAAAATCTCGACAGTCTCGCTGACTTTATGAAGGAAAATATGGATTCCTTCAATGAAGAGACTAAACTGGACTTCATTGGAAAACTTATGCCAAAGGATTTTCCCAAGGCCCGAAACTAGCTGCCTTAGTTAGGGCTTTCCAACTTGATAGTGTGTTTGTAAACAAATCAAATTCAATACAACTCAAAGTTCCAATTACATACTATCGAGGGATGGCAGAAGAAACAATCTTGCTCGACACTGGAGCAACAGAGAATTTTATCGACCAAATGACTATCAACAAACTTTGCTTAGGAACCAAGAGACTCCCTTACTCACGGGCAGTATACAACATCAACGGAACTATGAACCAAGCTGGAACCATCACTAGGGCTTGTGACCTACTTGTCACTCAGGGAAACAAAAAGGAACGAACAAGATTCTATGTCACAAATCTAGGTTGCGATTGAATGCTCTTTGGCTACCCCTGGTTCAAGACATTTAACCCAGATATCGATTGGGAGAAAAGCGAACTTAAAGGACCAAAAGTTCAAATCGAAACCCTACTCCACAGCACCCTTCAATGTGCAAAGACATGGCTCAAACAGAAGAAACAAGAAAATGAAGATCTTATCCTCGAAGCACAGACATGCGCTCTATGGTCTGGAGTCACTCCTTCAGAAATGAGGGAAGGCCTGGTAGAGATCAACCACACCCACACAGCAGTCGAAATGGCCCATAAGTACGCATCAGAACATGGGAAGGAGGAAATCACCCTCCCAGAAGAATTCAAACATCATATGGCACTATTTTCAGATGAAGAGGCAAACAAGTTCCCACCAGCTCGCAGAGATGGAGACCACAAAATCGTACTCATGGACACTGCCCCTACTTGCTTCAACTGCAAAGTCTACCTGCTCTCAAGAGATGAGCAGGAAGCGGAGAACAAATTCATCAATGAAAATCTGGAAAAAGGCTATATCATACCATCAGACTCCCCCTACGGCTTCTCCACCTTCATGGTCCCTAAGAAAGACTCAAAGGAAAAGAGATATATCATCGACTATTGCCCCCTCAATGCAGTCACTTGGAAAGACATAACCCCACTCCCCAATCTCAAACAATGTATCGAAAACTTGCAAGGAATGGAACTATTCAGCAAGTTCAACATCTGCTGGGGTTACAACAACATCCACATATGGGAAGGTGATCAATGGAAAGCTGCATTCAAAACATGTCAGGGACTATTTGAACCCAAAGTCATGTTCTTTGGGATGAGTAATTCACCAGCCAGCTTCCAACGATTCATGAACAGTATTCTCGAAGAACTATATGAACACTTCGAGAAGAAAGGCATACATGACATACAGCGCATCCTCCAGAACTATATGGACGACTGTGGTATAGGCACCCTTCTCAAAGACTTCAACTTACATGTCGAAATCATCCACTTCCTATTCGACTTACTAGCACGTCATGGCCTACACCTCAAACTGTCAAAATCCATCTTCATGCAGCCACAAATGGACTTCTTAGGCATCCAGATTTCAAAAGAAGGAGCAACTGTTGACCCAGCTAAAGTTGCTGGACTCAGAGACTACCCACGTGAACTCAAAGACAAACAACAGGTTCATGGATTCTTAGGAGTTGCCAGCTACCACCGCATGTTCTGCCCAAACTTCAGTATCATTGCTGCACCTCTTACAGCACTCACTGGAAAGGACGTACCATTCGAATGGGGGCCCAAACAAATTGAGGCCCAAGACAAACTTATCACCCTAATCACCAGTGCACCCATCCTAGCCAGACCCGACCCAGACAGACAATTTGAGCTCAAAACCAATGCTTCACAAGTTGGTACAGGAGCAATACTCTACCAACAGGACCCCCCTATCACTAAACCAGATGGCACTCAGAAACCAGGACCACAACGACCAGTGGGATTCCACTCCCAAAAATTCACACAAACCGAACAAAACTACCCCATTTACGACCGTGAATTCCTTGGAGTCATGAGAGGACTCCGCTGCTGGTCCACTTACTCAAAGGAACAACAATCCCTGTCCTAGTGTATACTAACCACGCAAACCTTAGGTATTACAGAGAGCCCCGCAAAATTGGGCCACGCATTGCTGGTTACTTACCAGAATGTGAGCAATATAGCATTCTACTGGAGTACAAACCTGGGGCTACTAACTGAGCAGACGCACTATCTAGGCAACCCGACTGTGAAGGACCAAACGAAATCAATGAAGACGTCACTGTATGGCCAGACCAATACTTCCATGACCAACATACTTCAATCCGCGTATTCAACATGGACAGCATAGGAGACAATCTAGACTTAAGAATCAAGCTAGTGCAATACCAACACCAGAAAACACTCAAACAATGGGCACCAACTCACAACTTATCCTTACTAGACGGCACTCACTGGTACCATGGAACGACACTTGTTGTTGTGGCAGACAATGACCTTAGGAGGGGAGTAACATCCCTTTTTCACGACCACAAAACCGCTGGACATGCTGGAATTACCAAAACCCTCCAACTCATCGCACCCTACTACTGGTGGCCTGGAATGAAAATCTTTGTAACTGAGTACATCAAAGGCTGCGCTACTTGCCAAATGACTAAAGTCAACACTCATCCCACTCATCCCCCTATGTTCCCAATCACCCCAACCGAAAATGCTTGACCTTTTGAAACTGTCACTATGGACTTCATCACCAAACTACCCCTATCAGGAGGATATGATACCATCCTCATGATCACCAACACAGATTGCTCAAAAGCATCTGTCTTTATCCCCTGTAATGAAACAATTGACTCTGAAGGAGTCACTCTACTCTACCTGAACAACGTCATCCCTCACTACAGCATACCTCACAAGATAATCTTGGACCGTGACGTCCATTTTGTATCCAAGTTCTCAACAGAACTATGCCGCATCCTGAACATCTGCCAAAACATCAGCACAGCCTATCACCCTCAGACAGATGGAGCCAGCAAACGAACAAACCAAACTCTTGAACAGTACCTTCGCATATTCTGTGGTACTCAACAAAACAACTGGCATGCTTGGTTACCTCTTGCTCAGTATACTAAGAATTCCTGGCCTTCCGCTACAACAAAGAAAACGCCATTCAACCTACTTATTGGCTACACCCCACAAATACATCAGCCAACCAGAAAGACAGACATCCCATCCCTTGAACAACGACTCTCTGCTATTGATGAAGCCAGGAAAGCCGCCCAAGAGGCACAACGTAAAGCGCAAGAATCCTGGATCAAAGAACGTCCACGCCATTCACCATTTCCCATCAAATCCAAAGTCTGGTTAGAAGGAACAAACCTACAACTCCCAAGCAACATCACACCCAAGTTATCACCAAGGAGATACAGACCTTTTGAGGTAGTCTCCCAAGTATCCAAAGTGGCATACAAAATCAAATTACCCCCTACCTGGAAGATCCATGACATCTTCCATGCATCCCTACTCACGCCATACAAAGAAACCAATCAACATGGCCCCAACTTCCTAGAACTGCCACCAGATATTCTAGAAGGTGAACCGGAATGGGAAGTCAAGCAGATACTCAAAGAACGACTATTCGGTCGATGGAAGAAGAAGCAATATCTTGTGCACTGGAAAGGATACTCGCCAGCTCATGATTCCTGGGTTAACTCCAAGGATCTCCATGCTTTGGACTTACTAGCGGACTTTGAAAGTCAACCAAGCAGTATAAGAACCCTTGGAATCTCAGACGACCTTCTCTATCCTCAACTCCCATGTCTTCCATCAACCACAAGCTCCCCAGTACAGGATTCGCCACCTCTACCGTCTTCACCTTGGGCACCAACAATGGAATCATCCTTATCTGCATGCATACCGACAACAATTGACTCTACTTCTTCAGAACCTTTGTCCAACGTGGACACTTCGACATCCAATTCCACTGGACCACTTGGCGACCAAGAGAAACCCTTGACGCCATTGACATCGACCACAAAGCAGTTGTGGTCCCAGTTGATAATGAAGAACCTGTCCTCAGGATTCCAGTCGAATATGAAAGATTCCCTTTTGCTCCCTATCCCTGTTAAGGCCTATTGAACCTTAAGGCGCGACGTGCGCAAAGGTGAAATATGCGGCAGTGATGAAGTTATAAGGGTCGTAACTCCCTTAATAACCTAAGTGCTTTGGAAGGTGATAAAAGCGAGAAGGTCACTAAGACCAATGTCTGGGTGAAGATAAAGAGGAAAGGGAAGTAACTTCAAGGACTTGAAGATTACTTTCAAAAGAAGATAAAAGGAAATGTTTGTTCAAGCAACAAGGACAGAGAACGCAATAGATTGCAAACTAAGTCAGGCTTAAGGCCCAACTCTAGGATATAAGTCCAGCTTATATACAAAAGGGCAGCTACCTGACTAAGCGTACAAATAAGGGGAACAATGGGGTCACAAACAATAAGCATCACAGAACAATAGAGTCACAAACAATGGTGGTCACAGACTACCATAAGAAGGGAACAATGGGAAACGTACAAAAGGAGGGAACAATGGAGTTCCCGACAAGATGGTTCTGTTTGTACAAGTAAGCGGTCGGTCATGTGATCATATAAGTACATATCAGTTAAAAAAAAGAAAGAAAAATGTGGGCCAAGTGCCCAGGAGCATAACAATCCCCCTCAGTATCATCCCCGAAGTCCCACACACCACATCGTCCCTGCTAGCGTTACTAGCAAAAGCAGCAGCAATGAAACAACCATTACCCCCGAGGAAACAGAAAACATTCCACTTCACGTCACCAACCCTGACCCCCCTTCTCCCATCGAAGAAACAGAAGACGACAATCAGTCTGAGCAATACACTGATACTGGACTCCTCCCCTCAGACCACCTCCTCCACATCGCTCAAGAGGAAGCATGAAGAATGTATCAAGGACATGGTCCAACTCAGTGACAAGTGGACCCTCCTTAACAATCGGTTCAAGAACATCTCAGTTGCCAAAATGTTCAGAAAGAAGAACAGCAATACCACCCTCTACCTTTACCATTTCCACCGACAACTCTACGACATGGTGACAAAAGAAATCCTCTTAGCTATCGCCAAAGAAAGGAATCTTCAAAAGAGAACCATTCTCCCCTTTGGCACATTATCACCTCACTATCAAATCTTGAAGGATCAAACATTCCTCAAAGGACTTCGAACCCTTCTCAAAGGATGTAAGAGGGTTATGAGAAGCAAGTTGCCATCACCTGTGTTCATACCCGGTCCAGGTCCCTCAGGAGGAACAGAAGGGCCAACTACCGTCATCATCCCAGAACCACCGTCATCAGCCCCAGCCACTGCACCACCACTCCTCATCGGACCAATACCAGTCATCTGACAATTCATTCACCCATCGTTGTCCTTACCTACGGAGGTCATACCGCTACCGCCAGTGGTACCAAGAATACCATCACCACCCCTCGTAGACCCATTACCATTCGTCCAAGCACCCACTTACGTTGACCCGCCACCTGTGGAACCATCCCGTGTCGCATCACCACCACTCCCCTTAGTACCCTGGGGATCGCATTGACAGGAATACTCATCAATGGAACAATATGACTCACTGGTCCCAATGGATGAAACACCTGACCCAGTCAATATACTCTTACCCCCATCATTACCAACATCAACACCAGTTACCCAACAAACGGAAAGTATACTGTTGCCACCAACCAAGTGGACCACACCTTCCTCACTCGATGATATTCCCCTTCCATGGGATATGCCACCTTTTCCAAGAGTCATTAATCAACCGTCACCCCCAGTCCCCTTCTCATCGCAACTACCCCTCATCGTCTCAATGACCCCTAGTCGTACCACCCCCTCGTTACCAAAAAACCCCCTTACAGAAAGCGAACTGTCAACCAACAAACCAACTCCTCCGGAATGGGAAAGAGTTCAACCATTACCAGTTACAGGAAAACAAAAGGAACTTTCACCCAAGACAGAACCTTCACCACCAAAAGCATCATCATCTCAGCTACCATGAATTCCACCCATTCGAACCACTCCACTACCCAAACATCCCCTCACGGAGGATGAACCATTGGTTAACAAGGAAGGACCACCTAGTTGGTCAAGCATACAACCATCACCCATTATCAGGAAACGACAAGAATCACCACGACATGTTGCGATGCCACTCAAATGTGAGCGAAGTGATCCAGGAAGCCAATGGTCAATGAGTCCTGAAGAACAACCTACCCCTCCCAATTCCCCTAGGTCCACAGCTGTGTCGACACCCTCTAGTTTCGGACTTGCCAACCTTTATAGGACTCCCATTCAAACAATCATTGAAGTTGAAGACAAACTTATGGAGGAAGGAGAAACATCAGATTCCGACTTGTCAATGGAGGAAGGACAAATCGCAGACACAAGGCAATCCACTCCAGATAGGATGGACATTGGGGTACCCCATATCCCCTCCGACTGGTTACAGCCACCTTCACCCTAGGTCATGTGGAAACGACTACTCTAGGAAGGGCGTCATGTTATGATCCTGAGCTCTATTTTTCATTTTTCCGCTATTTCCCACCATTTATTCTGCACTCTTGGTTACTCGTTCCCACTCGTTCCCTCACGCGCCGCTCGGACTGCCACCCAATCACCTGACAAGTCACCTGATGGATCACCTGACCATTCTGCAGTCAGATATCATATGCCATCACTCCGCAGTCCGCAGCATTCCGCAGTACCACCATTTAACCCTTTATGGATTGCCAGCTCATTGCCACATCATGATGAGACTGCCAACTCATGATGGAGCTATACTTAGAACTGCCAGCTCATGATGAACCATACTATATGTGACCATATTATTCTGTGACTCCTGTGACCCATTACTTCTCACTTGTATATAAGCACTTGTACTTTTAGCAGTTGGGCCCTAAGCCTAACTTGGTTTTCAATCCAAGACTTGTAGCTTCCACCCAGGACTCTCAGAGTCAAACAGCCCAAACCCTCAGTCGCTTCAAAACCCTTTGAAGCTCTCCCCTCTCATCATCTATCAGGACACTCAGGAGTCGCCCTTATCATTGGGGACTTACTTGTTATACTGTGTAGCCAACCAGTACCGCGCTACTCACATGATCATTGCCTCAGGAGGACAACCCACTGAGCAATCCCAGTCATCGCCAAACCAACCCACGCATGTTGCGTCTTTAAGGCCCTTGGACCTTAACACAAAGCAAGCTTAGCATGGTGGAACAACACCTCACTTATGCTGCCATTCACACCCAACTCACTCCCTGTCACAGATTTAGAGGTCGGGCCACTTGGCCACATGGACATTCACATACACAGACAGTTTGCATACAATCACGGACAGTAGTTTACAGTGTGTGGCACACTAGTGCACACCCACTCAATAGATTACATTAGCCACCCTCATTTGTGCACCCTTGTTTCTTCCTGCACTCCACTTTAGTTACCGGCACTCCTGTGCCTTCATAGACACCATAGTTACCGTCGATGCCCCTCAGTTTGTGCCCACTCACGTGTGTACTGAGGTGAGCTTACTTACATTCCTTTTTCCCTCTCAACACCTGTGCTTACAGTACATAGCACAGCATTTGCTTCCCCTTTCCAGGTGATTAATATATACATAGTTCGTGCCCACTCGCGCATGTACTGAGCACAGCATTTGCTTCACCTTTCCAGGCTGCAATCCCATGCATGATCGCTTGCACTCACATTCACTTCCTTTGGATTACAACACTCCCCACCTCAATCACATTCATCCCCCTTCTACTAACACCATCCACATTCCCCACATCTTCGCTGCTCAGGGACCACCTGATGTTGAGGAGGGTAAAGACAGTCTCAAGTGCTGTGCTGTCTTAGGGCAAGCAGTGTCAAGGAGGCAAACCCAAATTCCCCTATTGCCTCAAATGCAATGAGTCGCATCCCAACCACATTGAGGAGGAGTGTCCCCTCTGGAAGACGTGTCGCTGGTGTCTCAGTACCCAGCACACATATGACAACTGCGACCGTCCTCATAAGCAATGCAATGCTGAATATTGCGCTGTCCCCCACACTCATCCCAATTTCGGGGACATGTGTGCAGCTATGTCGTCTCCCACCTTGTGTCACAAGTTGGAGTTAGCTTGCACTGACTACAATAAGGAGTTTTATGCAGTCTCCTACTAGTTGCATGGTAGCAACTCTTTAGGAAGGGCATCATGTTACACTCCTGGGCACTTGGCCCACATTTTTCTTTCTTTCTTGACCAATATGTACTTATACAATCACATGATCTCGACTCACATGACTGCTTACCTGTACATCAGAGCCATCTTGCTGGGAACTTCATTGTTCTCTCCTTTTGTACGTTTCTTATTGTTCTCTCTTTATGGTAGTCTGTGACTACCATTGTTTGTGACCCCATTGTTCTGTGACGCCTATTGTCTGTGACTCTATTGTTCTCCCCATTTGTATGCTTAGTCAGGTAGCTGCCCTGTTGTATATAAGCTGAGCTTATATCCTAGAGTTGGGCCTTAAGCCTAACTTAGTTTGCAATCTATTGCGTTCAAAGTCCTTGTTGCTTGACAAGCTATTTTCCTCTTTTATTTCCTTGGAATTATCTTCAAATCCTTGAAGACAATTCCCATTCCTCTTTATCATCACCCAGACATTGGTCTTAGCAACCTTCTTGCCTTTATCACCTTCCAAAGCACTTTAGGTTATTAAGGGAATTACAACCCTTGTAACTTCATCACTGCTGCACACCTCACCTTTACGCATGTCACACCTTAAGGTTCAATAGGCCTTAACAAAGGGCATTTACATGGATGGCCATGAGAGGCCAGACATGGTGGAATATTGCAATAATGTCTTCCTCCATGATATGGCATCACATCAGAAGAAGATGGTGAGGTGGGAACAGCAGGAGTCCAAACTTGTGCACATTGATCCAGTGTTGATGCCGGGCAAAAAGTGAATCATTGCAATGTTCTAGGATGAGAGCACGTTCCATACAAATGAGTACAGATCAACGATATGGTGTGTACTGACATTCCTATGTCCTAGAGATCGCTCTCATGATCTTGAAAAGGGGGAGGGAAGGTGAGCAAAAGCTCATGAAGAAGGGGAGAGGATGGCTCATTCACATGTCAGATTTTGTGGAGGAGGAGAATGGACGACTGGTCATCTGCAATGAAGATGGCAACATAGTGAAAGACACATGCTGTATCACACATCCTGGGGCCCAGGGAGATGCATGGTGGGATCATGCCCAGCTCCTTGCCCAAGTCAACAAATCAATCACCATCTTCAAAGAGATGCATCCTGGCTGTGTTGCACTTTTTGTGTTTGATCAGTTGTTGGCCCACTCGTCGCTTGCTTCAGATGCGCTCCATGCATTTGACATGAATAAAACCAATGGGGGGAAACAGAGGAAACAACGGGACACTGTGATCCCAATGAACAATCTATACCTGGCATTCTATGGGAAGGAACAGAAAATGACAATGGAAAGTGGCGACACGAAAGGGCTTCAGCAAACACTGGAAGAGTGTGGGTTCAGTTTCGACAAGAAATTGAAAGGGAAATGCTCCCCAGTTTGCTCCTTCAAGAATGAGACATGCTGCATGGCCCGAATTCTGAGCAAGCAGGATGATTTCCGGCTTCAAAAGTCTCAATTGGAGGAGAAGATTACTGAATGAGGACACCTTTGCATCTTCCTTCCCAAGTTTCACTGTGAACTGAATCCTATTGAAATGGTTTGTTTTCATTTTATTCCATTGCTATCTACTTCTCAATATGTACAGTATTGGGGCTGGTGCAAACACTGGTACTGACAGGTTTACAAGAAGACATTTGCAGATGCAAAAAGCACTGCATGTGAATGTCTTGATGGGTGCCTGGTTGATGTTATCAGGCAGTTTTTCAACCGCTCCTGGTGATTCATGGCAGCATATCGTAAAGGGTTGACTGGCAAGGTGGCAGAATGGGCTGTGTGAAAACAGAAGTCTCACAGGTGGGCTGGAGAGCAGGCGATGAAGTTGATTGAGGCTGTTGTTGATAGAAATTGACCCCAAAATTGTTATGATCCTGAGCCATATTTTCATTTTTTCACTATTTTCCACCATTTATTCTGCACTCTTGGTCACTCATTTCCACTCATTCCCTCACACGCCGCTCGGACCGCCACCCAATCACCTGACAAGTCACCTGATGGATCACCTGACCATTCCGCAGTCAGATATCACATGCCATCACTCTGCAGTCCGCAGCACTCCACAGTATCACCATTTAACCCTTTACGAATTGCCAGCTCATTGCCATGTCATGATGAGACCGCCAACTCATGATGGAGCTATACTTAGAACTGCCAGCTCATGATGAATCTTACTATACGTGACCATATTATTCTGTGACTCCTGTGACCCGTTACTTCTCATTTGTATATAAGCACTTGTACTTTTAGCAGTTAGGCCCTAAGCCTAACTTGGTTTTCAATCCAAGACTTGTAGCTTCCACCCAGGACTCTCAGAGTCAAACAGCCCGAACACTCAGTCGCTTCAAAACCCTTTGAAGCTCTCCCCTTTCATCATCTATCAGGACACTCAGGAGTCGCCCTTATCATCAGGGACTTACTTGTTATACTGTGTAGCCAACCGGTACTGTGCTACTCACGTGATCATTGCCTCAGGAGGACAACCCACTGAGCAATTCCAGTCGTCGCCAAACCAACCCATGCACGTCGCATCTTTAAGGCCCTTGGACCTTAACACAAGTTAGGCTTTCCTACAAGCTCTTGGAACACAGAGCTGTTACCACCATGGCGACCACCCAAACATACACACTCAGCAATGAGTTTATACAAATCTTCAGGAGACAACAGAACGATCTCCCAGAGCACGTTAAAGTTAATGTATACTTCGATGATCAAGGACCAGGACATCCCAATACCGGATACTACCTTGATACCCCAAGAAAACAACACGTGCCTATCGAATTCATCGAGGCCAACGGCACCTATTACTGGGTTAAACTCCTCTTCAGACAAGACAAGTGGCAAACCAATCAAAGAGGCATATACAACGGCTCAGATGTCGGCTGGTGGATCATATCAGACCCTCAGCACCCCAATCACATCTTTTACGAACAAGAGGCCAGTGTCCCTCTCACTATTGCAGCAGTTACCACAGCACTTCAGCAGCTTCCTACCTGCCCCAACACCCCAGATTATCCAACCGCAATGGAAGGACAACAGGAAGAAATTAATGTCGCTACTGGCCAAGCCCAGCAAGATGTGCAGAGGATCAATGTTATCACAAATACCTCTAATGGCACTCTCAAAGGAAACCCTCCACCTATATTTGATGGAGACAGAAACAAAACCCACAAATTCCTTGTTAATTGGCACCTATGGGCATCAGTCAACAGGAACAACGACGCCATAAAGAATTACCTTTCCAGAATTGTCACTATGCTCAGCTACATGGATGGAGTCTGTGTAGATGCCTGGAAGGAAGAACAACTCAACAAACTCAATGAAGAAAAGGATGATGGAACCTTGGAAACAGACGAAGGCCTTTGGGACCATTTTATGGAAAGATTCAACAACGCCTTCACAAACCAGAACCGCCGATCCGAGGCTTACCAGGAGTTATGCAAACTCAAGCAAGGAGACAGTCTTGACGACTTCTTTGCCAAGTTCAAGCAACTTGCTAATGAAGCAGGTTTTCCCCTAGATGACAAAGGAACCATCGAAACCCTCAAGCACGCTATGACTCAAGGACTCACTAGCACCATCATTAATTCCCCTACCTTCAACCCTACCACTAAAGACCCCTGGACCTTCAAAGAATGGGAAGAACAGGCCTGCAAATCCCATCTCAAATGGAAGGCAGCAGCCGAGTTCACCCAAAGACATCAGGGACTCTTCCAAGCATTCAAACTTGCTCCTAGGCAGGTCAATAACCCAGGAAGAGGCGGTTATGGAAGGAACAACAACTGGAGGAACAAATATGACTGACGCACCACCTCTCAAGGAGGATATCATATGGACGTCGATGCTACAGTCACCTCAGACATCAATGCCACCACTGGCAGAGGACAACAGCACTCCAAGGCCAAGAAAGCAGAACTCATGAAAAGCAACTCTTGCTTCTACTGTGAAATCAAGGGACACCAAGCCAAGGATTGTCGCAAGAAACAAGCTGACCGTGGTAATTTCAACGGTTGCTTCAATAACCCCAGGGAACCCGCCAGGGTCCATGCAGCACCCATTATGCCAGATGTCCAAAATCTCGACAGTCTTGCTGACTTTATGAAGGAAAATATGGATTCCTTCAACGAAGAGACTAAACTGGACTTCATTGGAAAACTTATGCCAAAGGATTTTCCCAAGGCCCAAAACTAGCTGCCTTAGTTAGGGCTTTCCGACTTGATAGTGTGTTTGTAAACAAATCAAATTCAATACAACTCAAAGTTCCAATCACACACTATCAAGGGACGGCAGAAGAAACAATCTTGCTTGACACTGGAGCAACAGAGAATTTTATCGACCAAATGACTATTGACAAACTTCGCTTAGGAACCAAGAGACTCCCTTACTCACAGGCAGTATACAACATCGACGGAACTATGAACCGAGCTGGAACCATCACTAGGGCTTGTGACCTACTTGTCACTCAGGGAAACAAAAAGGAATGAACAAGATTCTATGTCACGAATCTAGGTCATGATCGAATGCTCTTTGGCTACCCCTGGTTCAAGAAATTTAACCCGGATATCAACTGGGAGAAAAGCGAACTTAAAGGACCAAAAGTTCAAATTGAAACCCTACTCCACAGCACCCTTCAACATGCAAAGACATGGCTCAAACAGAAGAAACAAGAAAATGAGGATCTCATCCTCAAAGCACAAACATGTGCTCTATGGTCAGGAGTTACTCCTTCAGAAATGAGGGAAGGCCCGGTAGAGATCAACCGCACCCACACAGCAGTCGAAATGGCCCATAAGTACACATTGGAACATGGGAAGGAGGAAGTCACCCTCCCAGAAGAATTCAAACGTCATACGGCACTATTTTCGGATGAAGAGGCAAACAAGTTCCCACCAGCTTGTGGAGACAGAGACCACAAAATTGTACTCATGGACACCGCCCCTACTTGCTTCAACTGCAAAATCTACCCGCTCTCAAGAGATGAGCAGGAAGCGGAGAACAAATTCATCAATGAAAATCTGGAAAAAGGCTATATCACACCATCAGACTCCCCCTACGGCTTCTCCACCTTCATGGTCCCTAAGAAAGACTCAAAGGAAAAGAGATATATCATCGACTATCGCCCCCTCAACGCAGTCACTTGGAAAGACATAACCCCACTCCCCAATCTCAAACAATGTATCGAAAACTTGCAAGGAATAGAACTATTCAGCAAGTTCGATATCTGCTGGGGTTACAACAACATCTGCATATGGGAAGGTGATCAATGGAAAGCCGCATTCAAAACACATTGGGGACTATTCAAACCCAAAGTCATGTTCTTTGGGATGAGTAACTCACCAGCCAGCTTCCAACGATTCATGAACGGTATTCTCGAAGAGCTATATGAACACTTTGAGAAGAAAGGCATACACGACATATGGCGCATCCTCCAGAACTATATGGACGACTGTGGTATAGGCACCCTCCTCAAAGACTTCAACTTACATGTTGAAATCATCCACTTCCTATTCGACTTACTAGCACATCATGGCCTACACCTCAAACTGTCAAAATCCATCTTCATGCAGCCACAAATGGACTTCCTAGGCGTCCGGATATCAAAGGAAGGAGCAACTGTCGACCCAGCTAAAGTCGCCGGACTTAGAAACTACCCATGGGAACTCAAAGACAAATGACAAGTTTGTGGATTCCTAGGAGTTGCTGGGTACCACCGCATGTTCTGCCCAAACTTCAGTATCATCACCGCACCTCTTACAGCACTCACTGGAAAGGACGTACCATTCGAATGGGGGCCCAAACAAATTGAGGCCCAAGACAAACTTATCACCCTAATCACCAGTGCACCCATCCTAGCCAGACCCGACCCAGACAGACAATTTGAGCTCAAAACCAATGCTTCACAAGTCGGTACAGGAGCAATACTCTACCAACAGGACCCCCCTATCACTAAACCAGATGGCACTCAGAAACCAGGACCACAATGACCAGTGGGATTCCACTCCCAAAAATTCACACAAACCAAACAAAACTACCCTATTTACAACCATGAATTCCTTGGAGTCATGAGAGGACTCCGCTGCTGGTCCCACTTACTCAAAGGAACAACAATCCCTGTCCTAGTGTATACTGACCACGCAAACCTTAGGTATTACAGAGAGCCCCACAAAATTGGGCCACACATTGCTGGTTACTTACCAGAATGTGAGCAATATAACATCCTACTGGAGTACAAACCTGGGGCTACCAACCGAGCAGATGCACTATCTAGGCGACCTGACTATGAAGGACCAAACAAAATCAACAAAGATGTTACTGTATGGCTGGACCAATATTTCTGTAACCAGCATACTTCAATCCACGTATTCGACATGGACAGCATAGGAGACAATCTAGACTCAAGAATCAAGCTAGCGCAATACCAATACCAGAAAACACTCAAACAATGGGCACCGACTCACAACTTATCCTTACTGGACGGCACTCACTGGTACCATGGAACAGCACTTGTTGTTGTGGCAGACAATGACCTTAGGAGGGGAGTAACATCCCTTTTTCACAACCACAAAACCGCTGGACATGCTGGAATTACCAAAACCCTCCAACTTATCACACCCTACTACTGGTGGCCCGGGATGAAAATCTTTGTAACTGAGTACATCAAAGGCTGCACTACTTGCCAAATGACTAAAGTCAACACTCATCCTGCTCATCCCCCTATGTTCCCAATCACCCCAACCGAAAACGCTCGACCTTTCGAAACTGTCGCTATGGACTTCATCACCAAGTTACCCCTATCAGGAGGATATGACACTATCCTCACTATCACTGATATGGATTGCTCAAAAGCATCCATCTTTATCCCCTGTAATGAAGCAATCGACTTAGAAGGAGTCGCTCTACTCTACCTGAACAATGTTATCCTACATTACGGCATACCTCACAAGATAATCTTGGACCGTGACGTCCGTTTCATATCCAAATTCTCAACAGAACTATGCCGCATCCTGAACATCTGCCAAAACATCAGCACAGCCTATCACCCTCAGACAGATGGAGCCAGCAAACGAACAAACCAAACTCTTGAACAGTACCTTTGCGTATTCTGTGGTACTCAACAAAACAACTGGCATGCTTGGTTACCTCTTGCTCAGTATACTAAGAATTCCTGGCCTTCCGCTACAACAAAGAAAACACCATTCGACCTATTTATTGGCTACACCCCACAAATACATCAGCCAACCAGAAAGACAGACATCCCATCCCTTGAACAACGACTCTCTGCTATCGATGAAGCCAGGAAAGCTGCCCAAGAGGCACAATGTAAAGCGCAAGAATCCTGGATCAAAGAACGTCCACGCCATTCACCATTTCCCATCAAATCCAAAGTCTGGTTAGAAGGAACAAACCTACAACTCCCAAGCAACATCACACCCAAGTTATCACCAAGGAGATACGGACCTTTCGAGGTAGTCTCCCAAGTATCCAAAGTGGCATACAAGATCAAATTGCCCCCTACCTGGAAGATCCATGATGTCTTCCATGCATCCCTACTCACGCCATACAAAGAAACCAATCAACATGGCCCCAACTTCCTAGAACCACCACCAGACATTCTAGAAGGCGAACCAGAATGGGAAGTCAAGCAGATACTCAAAGAACGACTATTCAGTCGATGGAAGAAGAAGCAATATCTTGTGCACTGGAAAGGATACTCGCCAGCTCATGATTCCTGGGTTAACTCCAAGGATCTCCATGCTTCAGACTTACTAGCGGACTTTGAAAGTCAACCAAGCAGTATAAGAACCCTTGGAATCCCAGATGACCTTCTCTATCTTCAACTCCCATGTCTTCCATCAACCATGAGCTCCCCAGTACAGGATTCGCCACCTCTGTTAAGGCTGCAACAAGCCTTGATAGGACAACTTGTACTAAGAGTTCTTCTTGTGGTGAGTTATCAAACAAGTAGAGTTCTCTAGTACTGCTAGAGATGACTCAGAGTGTGCTGGGCAAACAAGTAGAGAGGCTATGAAGGGATTGACAATGGTTGTATTGGAAACCAAGTCAAGCTTAGGGCTTGACTGTCGAAATACTGAGCGCTTATATACAGGCACGTCCGCGCACGGACCAAGACTACTAGGAGAGGTACTACTAGTAGTGACGGAGCTATCTGTATTGTCATGATATCCGCGGCCAAGTGCTGCGGTCTGGATAAGTGTTACAAGGGGGATGAAGCAAGAGTGAAATCATATGTCAGGGGATTGCCTTATCTATCCTTAACTGGGTACTAGTAATGACGGGTCATTCTGAGAAGGGAAGCATTGTCATGATGCGATCATGACAATCAAGATTTGAGATTGATCCGAGGCAATCTGGTTGCCGCACACCCATTACGGTCTAATGGGTGTCTGAAGTAAGCAGCTACCCTTTATGGTAGTCAGACCTGATGGTAACCCAATTAAGGGCCATGTCGCTATCCACGTCTTCTGCAGAGCTGTGTGTGGATGAGGGATTGTCTGCGGATTCTTCTGAGGAGGTCGACTGGTGGCCCTGACTCTGGGGCAAGGTGCTGGCTATAGGTGACGAGGCAGCAGGCGTGATTGACTGATAGCTGCCTTCTCTACTGGTGCGTTGGCGTATAGGTGCAGATGAGGGACTTGTAGGTGACAGGGAGTGCTTGCGGGATATAGGACTGCCAGGCTGGGTGAGGTATGCTTGCCATGGTTCGATAGGGGACTCTTCCGGGGATAGGGTATGTGTCTGGCCTCCGGGTACATCAGGTTCATAGTGTGTGACTGATTCTGGCTCTAAAGGCGGCGCGTCCTCCATGGGACTGTCTGGGTCTTCCAGTACATTCTCTACTGGGGGTGGCTCTTGGTACATCTCCATTGAGGAGTACTCCCTTTGATGGATGTTCCAGGGAATAGGGACAAGGGGCTCAACTGGTGGTTGTGGTTGGATCAGTGTAGGCAGGTGCATAGTAGCATCTTTAGGTGGGTTACTGGGTGGCAATGGTGGTAGGACTGGTAGTGGTTTGGTTGGGGGCTTTGGGGTGGATACTAAGGGGTACAAGGGAGGTGAAAAATAGGGTGGATTGTAACAACCTCTACCGTCTTCACCTTGGGCACTGACAATGGAATCATCCTCATCCACATGTATACCGACAACAATCGACTCTACTTCTTCGGAACCTTCATCCAATGTGGACACTTCGACATCCAATTCCACTGGACCACTTGGCAACCAAGAGAAACCCTTGACGCCATTGACATCGACCATGAAGCAGTTGTGGTCCCAGTTGATAACGAAGAGCCTGTCCTCAGGATTCCTGTCGAATATGAAAGATTCCCTTTCACTCCCCATCCCCCTCAGTATCATCCCCGAAGTCCTGCACACCACATCGTCCCTGCTAGCGTTACTAGTAAAAGTAGCAGCAATGAAACAACCATTACCCCCAAGGAAACGGAAAACATTCCACTTCACGTCACCAACCCTGACCCCCCTTCTCCCATCGAAGAAACAGAAGACAACAATCAGTCTGAGCAATACACTGATGCTGGACTCCTCCACATTGCTCAAGAGGAAGCGTGAAGAATGTATCAAGGATATGGTCCGACTCAGTGACAAGTGGACCCTCCTTAACAATCGGTTCAAGAATACTGCAGTCGCCAGAATGTTTAGAAAGAAGGACAGCAATGCCACCCTTTATCTTTACCATTTCCACCGATGACTCTACAACATGGTGACAAAAGAAATCCTCCTAGCCATCGCCAAAGAAAGGAACCTTCAAAAGAGGACTACCCTTCCCTTTGGCACACTATCCCCTCATTATCAAACCTTGAAGGATCAAACATTCCTTGAAGGACTTCGAACCCTCCTCAAAGGACGTAAGAGGGTTATGAGAAGCAAGTTGCCATCACCCGTGTTCATACCTGGTCCAGGTCCCTCAGGAGGAACAGAAGGGCCAACTACCATCGTCATTCCAGAACCACCGTCATCAGCCCCAGTCACTGCACCACCACTCCTTGTCGGACCAATACCAGTCATCCAACAATTTGTTCACCCATCGTCGTCCTTACCTACGGAGGTCATACCGCTACCACCAGTGGTACCAAGAATACCATCACCACCCCTTGTAGACCCATCACCATTCGTCCAAGCACCCACCTATGTTGACCCGCCACCTGTAGAACCATCCCGTGTCGCATCACCACTCCCCTTAGTACCCTGGGGATCGCATTGACAGGAATACTCATCAATGGAACAATACGACCCACCAGTCCCAATGGATGAAACACCCGACCCAGTCAACATACTCTTACCTCCGTCATTACCAATATCAACACCAGTTACCCAACAAATGGAAAGTATACTGTTGCCACCAACCAAGTGGACCGCACCTTCCTTGCTCAACCATATTCCCCTTCCATGGGATATACCACCTTTCCCAAGAGTTATTAATCAACCGTCACCCCCAGTCCCCTCCTTATCACAACTACCCCTCATCGTCTCAATGACCCCTAGTTGTACCACTCCCTTGTTACCAAAGAACCCCCTTACAGAAAGCGAACCGTTAACCAACAAACCAACTCCTCTGGAATGGAAAAGAGTTCAACCATTACCAGTTACAGGAAAACAAAAGGAACTTTCACCCAAGACAGAACCTTCACCACCAATAGCATCATCATCTTGGCTACCATGAATTCCACCCATTTGAACCACTCCGCTACCCAAACATCCCCTCACAGAGGATGAACCATTGGTCAACAAGGAAGGACCACCTAGTTGGTCAAGCATACAACCATCACCCATTATCAGGAAACAACAAGAATCACCACGACATGTTGCGATGCCATTGAAACGTGAGCGAAGTGACCCAGAAACTTCATGATCAATGAGTCCCGAGGAATGACCCACTCCTCCTGATTCCCCTATATCCTCAACCATGTCGACACCCTCTAGTTTTGGACTTGCCAATCTTTATAGGACCCCAGTTCAAATGATCATTGAAGTCGAAGACAAAGTCATGGAGGAAGGAGAAACATCAGATTCCGATTTGTCAATGGAGGAAGGACAAATCGCAGACACAAGGCAATCCACTCCAGATAGCATGGACATTGGGATACCCCGTGTCCCCTCCGACTGGTTGCAGCCATCTTCACCCTAGGTCGTGTGGTAATGACCACTCTAGGAAGGGCATCATGTTATGATCCTGAGCCCTATTTTCATTTTTTTGCTATTTTCCACCATTTATTCTGTGCTCTTGGTCACTTGTTCCCACTTGTTCCCTCACGCGCCGCTCGGACCGCCACCCAATCACCTGACAAGTCACCTGATGAATCACCTGACCATTCCGCAGTCAGATATCACATGCCATCACTCCACAGTCCACAGCACTCCGCAGTATCACCATTTAACCCTTTACGAATTGCCAGCTCATTGCCATGTCATGATAAGACCGCCAACTCATGATGGAGCTATACTTAGAACTGCCAGCTCATGATGAATCTTACTATATGTGACCATATTATTCTGTGACTCCTGTGACCCATTACTTCTCATTTGTATATAAGTGCTTGTACTTTTAGCAGTTAGGCCCTAAGCCTAACTTGGTTTTCAATCCAAGACTTGTAGCTTCCACCCAGGACTCTCAGAGTCAAACAGCCCAAACCCTCAGTTGCTTCAAAACCCTTTGAAGCTCTCCCCTTTCATCATCTATCAGGACACTCAGGAGTCGCCCTTATCATTGGGGACTTACTTGTTATACTGTGTAGCCAACCGGTACCACGCTACTCACATGATCATTGCCTCAGGAGGACAACCCACTGAGCAATTCCAGTCGTCGCCAAACCAACCCACACACATCGCGTCTTTAAGGCCCTTGGACCTTAACAAAAATGGTACTCATAATACAAAAATTTCAGTCCCAAAAATCGTCCAATGGTAAAAAGCATGGGAAAGTCCTGAGAAGTGTGTTTTTGGACATATTCAGGCCCTCTGATCACGATTCCAGGGTCCATTTGCCCTGGAAAAATCTAGATCAGGCGCTAGCAAAGTTGTTGATTTTTGCTGTCCGACACTGTAGATGGTAGATTTTCCACACAGCCAAGAAGTGCCTGAGCGAAACTAGGGCTGAGCACTGTGCCCATATTTACGGCATATATGGGCTGCCATAATATGGGTCCCGTCCCCATCCCGTCTGGCCTTGAGCGGACAGTTTGACGGGACAGTTGACGGGCCAGTCACCCCCTGTATCAGACCGTCAAGTGATGGCCGTAACGGCCTGTATGATGGCCATATGATGGGCAAGAACTGTTGTGCCATGTGTATCCCTGCATGTCCTAGCCTCTCACCTGCCTCACCTGTCCACCGATGCCACCCACCCTTGTAACTACATGATCGACACTTTTCCTCTACAAGAACAAGACCCGACCCTTGTCGCACTCCAATCCTCATGGCTGAAGACTCACAGATTGGGCATGATTGTTGGCTGATGCAATGGGCATGCGCCACCTCAGAATGACCACTGCTCCATGTAGGATGTGTCACTCATGGCCCCTCACAAGTTGGGCCTAGCTCAAGACCTCATTGCTGTTTAGGAGGACCTTTAGGGCATCTTTTGTATGTTGTATACCCCCTTTTTCTTGAGCTTCATACTACACCTTCCCAAATTGATCTTTTTAGCTCTCTCATCAAGCATCGCTGCATGATCTCTCACCCTCATCGTCCATGCGCTCAATGTCATGCCTGTCTCAACTATTCAGTATATTTTCAGGCATTTCAGACACTGCTACTCCATGCCTACGATGCCTTGTGGGTCTACCACCGGCAGCATCTTTTTTCAAGTCCATTGCGTTTTCCACCCTCTAGGTTCAAACTCTAGCATATGTGTCTATCATGTCAACTCAGACTTGTGTTTATAAACTCCTGCATCTGGCCTTGTCAAAGGCAGGCATCTGCGGCCCTCTGTCCTCTTCTTGTTTGAACTGCTCCTGCGTGACCAACTCGCAACGAACCACCATGGCACCGCCTTGCCATCAAACGTCCATCTGGGGAATTGGTACATCCCATTGAGATCTACGACATTGCAGTCATGTTCTGACCTTTGCACGGAACACATCGGCATGTGGCTGTGGTTCAACTGGCACCGTTTTATCTTTGCTTTCTGACAGGATCACAGATGTCCTCTGATATGCCTTCTCAACCAGAACCTGACCAGTGTGTGCTTGATGAAAATGGCCAACTCAAGGATGCAAAGGACATCACATTCTTCCATTCCCCAAGCAACAAACATACCATCCCTCTCCCACCTGAGGATGTGCCTGTGGATGGAGGGACCAGCACTGGCACAGATAATGGAGGTATGGCACGCATACATTCTTTCATTTGATTATTAATGCCTTGCATTCTAGCTCATTGCAACAGACCTCAGCGAAACAAGAACTTGGTCTTACAGGCAATCCTTGCCGCAGAGCGCCTCAACGAGTGGGGTGACCTTGATAAGAAACACCGCCAACCAAAACAATACCTGAAGAGGAAAACCAAGTGCATCAAAGTCACGGATGGCCTGTCAAACATTGACCCAGAAGACAACGACAAGTACCAAACTGACACAATGGATGGCACTTCTGAGGTAGACAATGCGTCAGATGTTGACATCTCAACCAGAGAAGTAAATTTCAGATTGTTGATAACACCCACATTCCCACTGATCTCAATCTGGTTTTAGATTGTCGATGTGCTTCCCTCAAAGACAGTGCCAGAGAATATGAGGCAATCCCAGGCCAGAAAGCAAAAGCATTCTGGGAAGAAGGCGGGTAATGACCTTCAACCTTCTCAGACAATGTAAGGCGGCGGTGGTTACGACGCCTTACTCTGTCCAATCACAAATCCATTTGGATACTCAGGAGAAGCACACATTGGTGTGTGTGACCATAGATTGCACATGGCAATAAGGGCGGCATCACATGCCTATTTTGATGATGCATAATCATGCAGATGACGTGCAATCGACCCCAGTCGATTGCGCATGAACTGCACAAATATGCACTAATGTAGATAATGTGCGATCGACCTCGATCAGTCGCACATGAACTACATGAAGCCTACATAGGATGGTGCATGATATGCACCACATATATGACACGTGATCGACCTCATTAGGTGGTCGCGCGTAATTTAGATCGCCATGAGCGATGAATGAAGACATGTGCTAACTAGTAGCACATGTGAATAGGAGGGTCCCCGACGGGTCCCCGCGTAGATAGGTACAGTAGATACATGATCATGTATATAAAGGGTTGCCCTCTCATCTAGGAGGGGCAGACTTTCTTACCCTTACGTTTAGCTTTCGCAATAACCATC
>Ga0307510_10001628_pt1 | contig 24889 bp, 33 predicted proteins | sample 12_EM_MG_FD_207224 | JGI IMG/M metagenome (GOLD analysis project Ga0307510, IMG submission 207224) | Populus trichocarpa ectomycorrhiza microbial communities from riparian zone in the Pacific Northwest, United States - 12_EM | ecosystem: Host-associated > Plants > Roots > Unclassified | place... | reverse complement strand
TCGGTTCGGTTCAGGCCCTGTCCCGAACCTTGAACCGGACTTCGGTCCGGTTCGGAAAGGTTCAGGTCCGAACCGAGGTTCAGAACCGGACCCCGGCATCACTAACTATATAGGAGCACAGACACTTCGAGAATTCACGTTCATGTAAGTGTTCTCGTGTATCGCTCCACTCCAGCACTGGGAACCGATTTAGGAATCCCAGAAGCATGGCTGTTGACTGGTGGCCCCTTGAAAAGCCGGCACACCGAGTTCCATATGAAGAGAATGCGAACGAACCTAGTTATCACCTTGGCTCCGAATCGGATAAGCGATAGACCAGGCAGATGGTTGCCTCTCGACTCCGTCGCTCTGAGGCTTACCAGGGCTGGCCACGTACTTACTGGTACGTATCTTCGCTCAGCAGAGAGTCCGACCAACAGATTTTTTTGTCCCCTGGGCCCAAGATATTTGGCTGAAAGCAGGTCAAAGAAACTTGGGGCGCGGTGACCCGCCGGGATAGAATGCTTCTGGTTCTAACCCCATTCGCATACGTTGGTAGATAACTGTGCTGGGAAATTGCCGGGCTGCATTTGGCACCAAGTACATGGGATAACGTCCAGAGTGATCACGTCCGGATCTCTGAGACGTGATGATTGGCCCATGACATGCATGACAGCGGGTCCTGCCTGCCGGACCGGTTGCTGGCGTGGGAAACTGTGGCTGCAAATTCTTTCACTGCTGAAGCTGAAACTTCTGACCCAACAGCGTCACGATTCACTTCTTGGATACATACTCACACCACACATCGAGTCACGAATGAAAGGGTGTCACGCGTGATGGGGGAAATGTGAGTGATGACTACGCTACTCGCGCCATCAACGCACCGATAAGCCGCAGCGTTCCTCGATCTGTCCCGGATGGAAGGATCCAATCACGGCAATTCACCTCGTTTCAGATCAAGTGACCTTAGCCGCTCTGTGGAAGTGGGACTATCCGGCTGGCAACATTGCAGGGTATTAATATGGGTTGATTGAAGATTGATGATTGAGGCGGGCCCCACCCCTTGTCACACGGGCCTTGTGACCATCGAGTAGGGGTATCGAGACTCTGGTCACAATTCTTCAATTCCAGGAGCTCCTAGTATACCGGTTTACGTTTCTCAGGAAACTCAGCCATAGCAGATAATCCCCCTGGATCCACTCGCCTGTGGACACTCTAGTTGAATATCATTCGTTTCCAGCAATGGAAAACGAATCCTCCTTCGCTTGCTAACCCACCTTACTATCGCAGTTCGCCTCTTGGGAACACAGAGACCAAATACATTTTACTCAATTGCGACAAGTACTCACCTATCTGCTTTAAGCATGTTCTGGTGGGTCAGTCAGATTCAGCCCCCACCGATTTCAAGCCCGTACGACAGGCTGACGATCACCTCCCAGATCTCACCCAACCATCATTCTCCAATCTTGGCAAACATTTTGACAATCGGTAAGGGATGTGCAAATGGATACAAGTCGGTGCGCAGTACGAGGTCGGGAGTGGGCACATCCGGGGCATGATAATATTACATGTGCCATTGCTCGAGCAAGGGAGGAGCATCGATTCAACAAACTCTGGCCGTGGGAGTCTGGTGGGAGACCTTTGGATCTTGCACCATTCAAGGCGCACTTCGATATTATTGTACGATCCTGATATAAAGCGAAAGACAGGTAAAGTGATTGAGGTTCTATGCTTATTGTACCTACCCTTCGTCGCGATCAAATTCGCAATTCAACTCGTACAGTCTATACGGTTCGCGCCGTGAGTAGCTCCTCCTCCGCAGCAAGTATTGAGATAGCCTCAGGAAATCGAGGTGTGAAATTGCATCTGTAGTCAACTGGCCGGCTATGTAACACGGGCCAAAAAATTGAGCAGCGGTGCCAAAATTAGATGAACGCCGAACACCCACACTATTATCCCAGTGTCGAAGAACGACTCTGTATCGAGCGGAATCTCCTTTCCTCGATCGTCACAGACACTCTCGAAGTTCAAAGCCCACAATGACGTAGCCATGAAGATGAAAAGAGAATCGTTGGCGACGTGATTTCCGATGCATGAGCGTTTCCCGAACCCGAACGTGACGTGTCCCTCTCCCCGCGTCTCTACGGGTCCAAGTGTAACCTTGCCGCAAGAATCGAGGAACCGCCCAGGATTGAAGCTCGCAGCGTCTTCACCGTAGGTGGCAGGGTCGTGGTGGCATTGCCAGAGATTAGGAAGGCACGTCGTCCCCTTTGGGATGAACATCCCGTCGTACCAGTCGTCCTCCGTGGTGCTATGTGGCACCGAAAATGCGACTGGAGGGCGCCATCGGAGAACTTCTTTGACCATCGCCCGTATATACGGAAGGCCTGAGATATCTGAAAACGTTGGGACACGAGATCGCCCCACGACCGCGTCCAGCTCAGCTTGGGCGCGCCTCTGATATTCCGGATGCGCAATCATCGCTAGTGCCCACCAGCTCAACGCCGTATAGGTTGTTTCCGCACCTGCGGAGCTTTATGGGAGTTCCGTGAAGCGTCCTGTGGGGCCACAATTCAAAAAGAAACGTACTATAACGTCCCAACGGTCCAGGCCATTTCCCAGTTCGAAAGTCCGCTTTTGTCCATGTTCCTGATGATCTTCGCACTGACGGTCGGTCTTTCGGACCCCTGAGACTGCAGTGATGCCTGGTCAATAGGTTCGGGTACAGGTCCTCAGAGTGTTCACTTACAATTTCGTTACGAACGTTGTTAAAAAGCGTCTCGAACATTCTTGTATGTTGCCTGAAATGCTGCTTGCCCTCACGTTTCCACTTGGCAAGGCTGATAACCGTTGCATGAGACGTGTGAGAAATTGCCGACAAGGAATGAGAACGGACCTATCCGGGATGTGGATCATCCAAGGAAATATCTCAACGAGACGTGCCCCAGGGGCAGAGGCTTCAGATATGCGATCGTTAAAGGCGTGGATTTCTTTGAGGGTCTTGTCATTTTCTGTCTCCAGGGTGGGGTAGTCATACAAGATGGACATTATCGCAGAAGCCGAGCATCGTTGAAAGTGCTTTTCCCGAGCTTCGGGGTTGCGCAGAAGCGCAGATGCCAAAAGGATCGCCTCCTTGAAGAGAATCGGATGATAGTCGCGCACGACGGGTTTTGTGATCCCTTCACGTGCAGCACGACGAGCGCGGCGCCATCTTATCGAATGATTAAACCGCTTTCCGTCTTTGTATATCAAAGAAGTGAACTACACACAGGTCCCCGTACCGCAAGAATGCACTGAATAAGCCCCCGGAGAGGATTTCATTAGCAACGATCATTCGCGGCCGGTCCGAGTAGATGTTTGCGCGTTTGTTGAGGAGTTCGGAGGCGACCTTGAGACTGTTCATCACGATGATGGGCTGCCCCAAAGCGTTCAAATACATAATATCCCCTGTAATATATCTTGATCAACGTCGCAATTCTGAAGCCATATATCAAGGGAGAACACACTATATGCATCCTTGCAGTCACGTCTAAACATCCACGCCTTGTCCTTTAGCTGCAGTGCATTTCCAAGAATCGGAAGTCCCTTCGGACCAGGAGGAACGCTGCGCCACGGGCTTCTGACGTATCGAACGGCGAAGACAACGGCGAGAAGGCTTACGAGGAGACCTATGTGGTCCATGAGCAGCCCTGGTAGCAGATGGTCGAGCGGGAGGATGTAGCTGGGACGAGGCATGGAACCAGTACTAAGTTTGCTCCCCATCCCTGCGACGTTGTGGCAAACCGAGAGTTACGAGCTGCTTATATAGGGAGCACAGGCCCTTCGAGAAGTCCATAGATATGTTGCCGTGCATCCCATCTAGGAGCCCCAGAAGCCGACGAGAGTGTGAAAGAACCCAGTTGTAATCTTGGAACAATTATATGATTATGAAAGATCAGGTGGATGGTACCCCTTCCTATCCTGGAGCATGAAACGTTCCGAGTCATGCACCCCTCCTCGGCCTTGCCCTTCGGGCTCCAAATACTACACGGCAAGCGCGTCAAATGTTGTGGTGGGTTGGATAGAATACAGCACATACAGTACTGGTTCTAGAATAGCCCCGTTCACATACGTAACTTTACATTTGGTGATATGTAAGGATGACTGAACGGCGTACTGATACTACTGAAGGCGGACTCGGGACTCGTCGGGAGTTTCAAGTTGACAGCAAACACCGTGAGATGGGAAAACGTCCGGTGTGGTCGGGCCCCGCGATAAGCCCACGATGATAACTTCTCAGAGCTGGAGGGAAAAATACGACCAAATCGATGTGTTGCTACTGTACCATCGCACGGGTAAGACAAGTGAAAAATTGAAGGTCACGGGCGAGGCGCTGAAAGTCGGCCTTGCCGGTCCGCCGGTCGTGCGAACCCTCACTCCACACGGAAGGTCGTCTTAAAATTAAAATTATTGGGTGAGTGATGCATGTGATGACCCCACTATGGCACCTGAACGGGCCTGAACTATTATGTCTGCCGCATTTCCAGATGTGTTGCACCCAATATTAATCACGGCGATAAGGTGACTGACCGTTTCTGTATGTTGCAGGATGTCAAATATGAGTTGACTGAAGATTGTTATATTGTGACTATCAAGTGGAGAGTCCTGGCCACAATGTCTTCCAGCCACTGTACTCGCCTACGCTTCTGGAGGAATATTAATGTTGGGTGATAGTAGGCGATCCTTCCCAATCCATTTGCTCGTTATTAATAATATCATTCGTTTCCAGCAGTAACAGATCCTCCTTCGCTCGCCAGTGGACCTTTATCGCGAATCGCCTCCGGAGAATACCGAGTACCAAATATGTTTTCCTCGAGGCGATGGTTACTTTTCTTATCTGCTTTGACCATGCTCCGGTCGGTCTCTTGCCATCCGATTCAGCCCCACCGACTTCGCCCGTATGCAGCAAGTTGACGACCGCATTTTATGCGCGCTGCCTCCCGCCTCTCAGGCAACTATCATCCTCCTATCAGAACTGCTCGAAACTCGTAGACACACTTCTTGGAGGACACATTAGGATGCAGAGGACATGACATGGGCCTCGCGCACCGATTCGAAGTTCTTGGTCCTTTTACCAGTACGCAAAGTCTGTCCTTGACGGGGGGGCCTATCGCGCCTGCGCTGCGAAAGCTTACGAAAGAAAGGGACATAGGAGCATCACATACTCTACTAGTAATTGGCCTCTTCCTCGCCTCGACGGACTTCCGCCTTCCGCATCGTCATAGAAAGCCACGTGAGCGTTGGTCGCTTCTCGTCATTACTCTAATCTTGTCCGGCGGCGGGAGTAATAAATCAGGTCTTTCTCCTCTTCATTACCCGCATTTAAAGTCACTCACTTGATATCTACAAATCCTAATACGCTGATCGATGCTCCGCAGTACAGTACCCGTTGCTTTATGCACTGCTATAATCCCTCGTGTGCCAGAGCACTATGTTGAACTTCGTCCGCTCTAGTACTGTTACATGGGGAACATTAATCACACGGCCCTGAATATTCAATGACTTGTACGTATGTGAGTAATCGAGACAGTCGAGGGAGCTGGTCAAATGGCCTTTTCACGTTTTCACGTCACACTCTCTACAGATTTGCGTCCATATTGTATACTTTTATTCGCCCTTGGCTCATAACCTGACCATAACGGTGCTGGCCATCAGTTATAACGCGGCCCCATGCTACGAGTAGCGCGCAAGCCATACAGCTGATATCATAGACTCCGATGTATTGTAGACAATGGGGTGCTGTTTTATGTCCCCGAACTACAAAATCCATCTCCCGTATTGAAAAGAGACATGAAAGATCAATTTATTGGGTCGGTATGTGTTTGGATCTTTCAGCCTTCAGAATCTGGGATTTCCCGCAAAAAGACTACTGTAGCGTCTGCGGAAGGACATGAACGTATGAACAATCATCCACTGGCATGAGACTGATCGCCATGACCTTGCTAGACACGGAAATGAATGACACAGCCCTGCAAACAAGCACGGCTTTGAACGCCCGCTACCTTCCTGGACTAGGGATAAAGCTCGATAAAGCCTGATGAAACTGTATCTTGGATGGGGAAGCGGGGTAGGTCAACAGCTGATTCCCTTACGCACAGTGGGTTGTCTATCAATAAGGCAGACGAGATCGGCAGGTCCTATTCACATCGGCCCTATTGATAGTACAACCCACCGTGGCTTTCCAATGTACACGACATTCAGTGTGTCATAGGACTAGGTAAAAACACGGTCAAGTCACGACCGTTACTTTCTAGCAACCTTCCGGAATACGGTTGAATTCTTTATGGGCTGTCTACATACAACCCGTATTCACTCGGATCCGGTCATCAGAGTTCCTCGCGCGCAAGCCAGCGATTGACAAGTGCGAGTGCCTCCTTCGGTTTGTCATATGGCACCTTTAAACCCGGGCGCCACGCGACCAGTCAGCCTATAAACCTACCAAAGAAAGGGGGGGAGAACGAATAATTAACGCACCATATGACCGCCCGCGTCGACGGTGGCGAACGTGAGGCCGTGCGCGCTGCGCGTCTTGCCAACCACATGTCCGTCGACGTACCACTCGCGCAGTGGGAGCGCGCCAAAGTCCTTCTTGCCGTGCCACTCGAGCGCGAGAGTCCACGCCTCGTTTCCAATCCAGTTGCATATCCAGTCATATGTCCCGACGTAGATGAGCACGCGTATCTGGCGCGCGAGCAGCGCGCCGACGTAGTCCATCGAGCTGTGGAAGCCGTCCCCGGCTGCGTCGAACGCCTGTCCGACGGTATCCGAACAGGCTGAGAACCTTTCGGGTACGTGCCGGTCGACACCGAGTTCCGAGCGGATATCTGGGCGATCAAGGAAGTGCGAGATGTTCCTAAGCATGAAGGTGTTGTTCAGCCGTTGAGGAATAGCATAGGAGCTGTGAAGGATGTACGTAATTACTGGGTAACACAAGCTCTCAGGATCGCCACAAGGACGACTGATGTCGTAATAGTTGAGCCCTATGCGTAAAGATGGAGGTCAACCAAGATGACTCAAAGGTTAAACTGAGACAAACCAGTGGCAAAATAAGGCTCCGCAAGCTGTTTGTAACAGAAGTCAGAAGCAGCCCTGCAGTTCATGTCGTCGTACTGGTCAAGACAGGCATTCTTGAGCCAATTTTTGCATCGGGGGAGCTGGTAGACGACGATGACTTCGTCAGATTTCCTTAATTTCAGCTCTAGGAAATTGAATGTACCGCTTTCTTCATGCGAACACAAGAACTGGAAATCAATGAGAATATTTTTGGAAGAGGGACTAGACTTCAAGGCAAACCTGATGTCAAGGACTGGAGGCACAGTGGCAGGAGTACACGTCATATAGTAGTATGAATCCACCAGCGTGAAGGGGTCGGTAACTCCATTACCTGAGGAGGGTAACTGTCAGTAAGCCAACGATGAATGCTCAGCGATACGAACCAATCATGACCGACGTAAGGTTGATCGGTGTTAAGCCTTTTGCAGACAGCCAGGCATTCTGGTCATACACTGCAGAGGCGAAGAGTGGGATATACCGTCCCTGTACGGTGCTCTTTCTGTGAGCACCAAAGTTGATAAAATGTTCAGAAAACATACGCCATATGATTCGCCAGCCATATGGAAAGAACGCCCTTTGAACGAGGGGAAACTCTCAAAGAAGATTGCAACAAACGCAGCGATGTCTTGAGCTGCTTCTTCGGAGGTACTCTGTAAGCCATGTTCAGAAAAGTAGAAGGAAGCGCGTGAAGCTGCCACATACAACTGACTGGCCATGTTCGGCGTAAGAGAAACCAACTCCAACCGGCTGGTCAACAAAAAATATATTGGCGTTGTTGTTCCATGATTCTTGGAAGAATGTTGGATTATCGGCTGCATTGGTAACCCGACATGGCCCTAAATTCCAGGGTCGTATAGTTGTTATTGTGAAAAGTTTCGGATGAGCGTACCCAATTCCATGAAAAGTCCAAGAGACGAGGAGCAACCAGGACCTGACATTGGGCCCTCAATGTGAGCTGGAAGAAAATGTTGATCAAGCTAGGAGCCTCACCTCCATTTGTCCAAAAGATCACATCGTCTTTATCTGGGTCATTCCTGCTTTCGAAAAAGTAGAAGAACAAATGTTTTGCATCAAAGTCGATGTATCCGGTGTATGCCCTAGAAAGTGGTTCACAAATGAGTGCATCAGACTTCCGCAAGTGCTACTCACTTTACCGTGGTGTCGCAAAAGCGAGACTGTTTGATCCTCACGCTATATCTTGGGAAGACGGGATGATGCAAGGTGGTCCATTGATCAGATCCAACAGCACTGAGCTCTCCGACAGGTTCAAACTTCGGCTGCAGTGGGTCGGTGTCGAACGGATGATCAACCCAGGCGTTGGCCACCTCAGGTTGTGTTGAATACTGGAGTGGAACCTGATTGTCGGCAGGTATCCCAGAAATTGAATCAGACTCTTTTACTGGGAGCTGGACAGCAGCCACAGCTACCCCTATGAGAGCCAGCAGAGCTGAAAGACGCTCTGAGAACATAGCGGTAATAGCGCTGGAATAAACTGACACGAAGAAGGCCCACGGCGACCACTGGTCCGAGTCGCACCCGCGTGGCAAATCTTGTTCAACTTCCGGCAAAACCGGCCCGCGGCCGGATTGTGATGCCGGTTCCGCGGCGGCCGCGGTGTTGCCGACGTTATCCGGCCAGGAGGGTGATGACGTCCGACGGTCCGTGCTTGCTCCTCCGAGTCTTTGCATCACCGTATATCTAAATTACAACCCTTTTTACATCTATATACTTCGTTCAAGTTCGCACGAAATGTAAGTAGACCTCAACGATGAAACCGAGAACAAATAAATAATACGGGAAGTAGCCGCGTCGCGTTGACTGGCTTGTTGCTTGAGCGCCCTCAGGCTGCTCGACGAGGGTGCGCCGCGGCTATCGCGTCCGCTTCCTGCCTGATGAGGATGCGTGCAGTTTCTTCATTTTCCTCTTTTGCCACCACCTGCAGTAGGGACCACTCGTCGGCCTGGGCTGTTGCTGTTGCGTACGCGCCATGCTCTGAGAGGAAACGTGCCACTTCTGAATGTTCCATGACTTCCATCCTTACCGCCCGGCCACATCCCATGGAGACCATCCGTACTTGTCCCACATTTCCATGTGATGATGCCATGTGTGTAATGGACTCTTCCTATCGTTGATCCGCGCTATACTCTGCAAGAATGCGTGCAAGTTCTACATAACCACAGGACGACGCTAGATGCACCCGTGTGGGCCCGTCGCGGGGATTGACACTCGCGTCCGCGCCGTGTTCGATGAGGAAGCGCGCAAAGAACACACGCCCGTAAAACGTTGCCACATGCAATGAGGCCACTCCGTTACTGATCCGGTCTGACACGTCCGCACCATGCTCAAGGAGGAAACGTGCGACTTCGACATGTCCAGCAATCGCCGGCACATGCAACGGAATCCCCTCGCCTTTCTCCCGGGACAACACGTCCGCGCCATGCTCGAGGAGGACACGTGCGACTTCTGAATTCCCGTGACGCGATGCCAAATGCAACGAAGTGTTCGCCACGTTGTCTCGGACTGTCACATCCGCACTATGCTTGATGCGGAACCATACGACTTCCGCAGGTCGGCAATACGATGCCATGTTCAACGGAGTACTCTTAGTATTGTCCCATGCTGTCATGTCTGCACCCTGCTCGATGAGGGCCCTAACTCGATGCGATGTATATCCTGTGAGTGCTCGATGGCCAAGAACTTTACGATACTGTGTAAGCCACAAACAGCCACATAGTGCAATGGTGTTACGCTAGGTTCTTCTAGCCTTTCATCTCATTCCGAGACCATCGACGGATTTCTCGGGTCAAATGACTGCCTTCGCCGTCAGTGATTTGCAACGTGTTCTCGAACCGCGCATGTTCAAACCAAAGCTGGTCAGCGAATTCGGCGAGAGGATATTTTTCCAAGTTGTCTCTGGTGATAGTCCCATGTAGATGTAGCAGTATACCCAGACAGGCTTGGGTGAGGGGCGAGTGAGCAGGCGCCAAGGCAAGATATCGCCATCTGCTTCGGCGAGGCGGGTAGACGTCAGGACGTGAGAGAAATGTATGACTGGTGAACCGTCGATGTTGACAAGGCATGTAGAACATATAGACAACACCGCATCCGTCGAGTCTTCCAGGTCCCAACCTTCTTGCTTCTTTAAACTTTGCGATCGCTCCTGCGTTGAAGTCGAATACGAGGAACTCAGCCAAAGTCAATTCCCCGACGCGAAGGGGCCAGGAAGCCACAGCAATACATTGAAACTGCCAGTGGGAGTGCTCCCAGTCTGCTTTGTTGATCTCTCGCAACGTCTGCTCACATGTCTCACCGAGCGTCTCCGATAACTCCAGTAGCGCACGCTGGATACGTTCTGGGTGGCAGCCCCGAAGGTAGACCACCTGACAATACACCCATCGGAACCGATATCATGCGTGTGAGCGGTAGTTGCCAAGGATATGGGTACTAATTCCTTACATCCCGTAAGCATTTTTTCTCAGGGCATTGGCCACAGGTTGTTTGTCCTCCGCTTTCCACATTCGGTTCCGAGTGTCCTTGTTGATGGCGGACTTTATATACCGCACGATGTCCTCCTCTCGTCGTACAAGGTAATGGAACTGAAAGCTAAGGGTTCGAGAGGAACCTGATATCGATCTCAGGTCGGCTGGCGATGGATACGCACTGGCAAAGACGGGAAAGTCGTGAGTCGATGAGCTCTTCAACGAGCTGGAAGATCCTGAAGGCCGTCATGGCTCCCACCATCATCGGTTGGAGATGGAGGCCGAAAGGAAGGAAGACGCCCACAGCAAGCGGGATCCCGAGCACGTTGTACACGAAAATCCCACATTCCCCCGCGCTTTCGCCATTGACGTTGCCTGCGGGCATGGGCACAAGGGGCCTTGGGGCTATTCCGCAACTGAGACGAGCGCACACTGACACGTACCTCACGCTAGTTGCCGTATTGTAGAATTCGAATTTCGACGTCAACACGTCACGGAATGGGGCAAATCGGGTACCGAATGCGGCGTTTTCAGTTTTGCCCCTAATGGCACATAACCAAAATGGGGTTGCATCTGATCGTCCAGAAGAGGTCCGACCGCATGAGCACAATCATGATACTGTATCAGCTGCCTTGATCGCCCGGAAGGCCGGAAGTTCCAGAGGAAAGCGCGACGCAATATTAATATGGTTGCTGCGGCAAGCGCGGACGGGCCGTTGATGCCGCGGCGCCTCCGACCTCCCTATCAACGGAGAGATACGTACCATTGCGACGCCACCACCCTCGTTCTCTATCAACTCTGTGACAATCTCCGCCTTTCCCTTCAGACCCACACATCCTCCGGCTTGACGCCTGCCTGCTGCGCGATCACGAGCGCCGTCTCGCGACCGTCGTTCGTCAGCATATGCACCTCGATGCCAATGTCTGCATTGCGCGGATAGCACGCGCTGATGAGCGGTTTGACGCATCGAGATTCGGAGACTCGAGAGCGAGGTTGTGAGCATAGGGAACGGTCGCAGTGCCGACGGCGCAATGGCGACGCATATCAACGTACGGCCACATTGCAACTCGCTGGTCCGGAACCTTGCAAGGTCAGAGGGTTAATTACTGGTGTCTGAATGCACGTACACCCTACGCTGCGGTGCTCTCGAACGTTTCGACAAGTTGCTTCAGGCGCGGCGGTGTCGAGCAGACTTTTTCCGCCGACCACGACGGCTTTGGCGACGAGATGCTCTGAACACGCCTCCGTCGCAGCAACTATGGGGGCGGGGGAAAGCATACCACGTTTAGGAACTACTAACGCGCGGCCACTTCGCTAGTCTAACCACTACAACGGTAGAGCCGACAACGACCAACGGTGAGCCCGGGCCCGGTGAGAAGCCTCCATCACATCGAGGCAACGGTTATTATAAAGCTGAAAGCGCTTTCCAAAGTGCGTGGCAACTCGGAAGCCGAGTCGGGGTGGGCTCCAGCCCGACTCTGAGTGTCTCAGACGGCCAGAACGTTTTACCCGGAAGTCGGTGAGGAACTCGGCCTTGTAAAATCTCCATTCCATTCTGGCAGAAATTTGTGATCGAAGGTTTTTTTCGCTCATACGTATCATGGGTCACTTTTAGGTTTCGGTCAACAAGCTTATTTTTGCCATTTCTTTTTCCCGTAAATTGACTGTGGCGTCGTCTCCAGGGGTTTCCGAGCGCCGACATATTTATGAGAGGCCGGAGGGTCGACTTTCGTGGTTCGTGACTGTCTACTGTACAAACTCCAAAATAAATCGACACTTTCCGGTTGAGGTGAGACGACCCTCAAAATTACCTCAAGGGCACATGGTGTAGTTGGTTTATCACGCTCGCTTAGCATGCGAGAGGTGTCCGGTTCAATTCCGGATGTGTCCAGCGGATGAAACATTTTTTTACACTTCGCACGATTCTAAGTCATTCCCATCGTCACAGTACATGGTACTACAGATAGGTCTATTTTCCCTCACAAGCCGATAAGCGGATAGCTGGATTTTGGAGGGTGCAGTGTGATCACCCGCTTGTCTGTGAAACTATTCACATCGAATCTACCATAGCCACTCGATCCGCTGTGTGATTTTCGTGAGCTGAGAAACGGTACAGCATAAATCCGAGCCCACCTGAGCCCACCAAGTCCGATTGTGCCTTCGACGTGAAGCGTCGAGCCATTAATGTTCACCGAACCTGCCATGGCAAATAGTATGGGCAAGGGTACACAGCGAGGTCCAGCGCGTGGAACTACACACCTGCGCGAATGCGTGCCGCCACGTCCATCGCGTTGTACACGTCCCTTGTCCAGAGGGCAGACGCCAACGAGTAGTCGGATGCATTCGCAAGTTCGACAGCCTCATCGATAGTATCGACGACCGCCACAGCAAGTACGGGACCAAACGACTCGCGCTGCCAAAGCCTCGTCTCGGGCTTGACATCCGAAAGGATGTGGGGCTTCAGTAGCGCGGGGCCAGCCTTCTCCAAGTCACCGAGGACGATCTCTGCGCCAGCCTCCTTAGCCTCTTTGAGCATCGCGATGATGCCGTCCGCGCTGCGCTCCGTAAAGAGCGACGAGAGCTGAGAGTTCTCGGGATTGCCGACGGTGAGTGCGTTGAGGTGCTCTTTGATCGCGGCCACCAGCGGCTCAAACGCCGGCCGTTGAACGATCACGCGCTCTGTGGCCATGCAAATCTGACCAGAGTAGAAGAAGCCGCCAAAGACGATGGCCCGCGCAGCTTGATCGATGTCGGCATCCTCAAGGACCTAGGCAATTTCAGTAAGGGCCGAAAGTACCATCTGATGATGGGCTGGGCGTGACGCACAACTGAGGGCGACTTGCCGCCGAGCTCCAAGACACACGGCTTGAGATGCTTAGCAGCCTCACCGGCGAGTACCTTCCCGACGCGATCAGATCCGGTGAACTTGGAGATGATTCGTATGAGGAATCATTAAGAAGAGAAGACCAGATATAACCCACAGCGATCTTCTTGATTGCTGGATGTGCGATGATCTCGGTGGTCAGCTTAGGGGTGTTCTCGACGGACATGGGAACGAAATTGACGACGCCCGGGGGAAGGCCGGCCTGAAAACAAAATCAGTAACGACGACGGCTTCATCCCAAGCAAATGTCTCATTCACGGACCTCGTGTAGAGCATCCACAACGAGGTAAGACGTGTACGGACAATATTCCGATGGCCGGACCACCACCGTATTGCCGCAGATGATGGGAATGGTCACGTTGGCGAGCATAAGCACAAGTGGAGCATTCCACGGGACCACCGAGTATCTGTAACCTAGATAAGCGCCGCCACAGGAGACAACCCTCGGGTTGGAGGGTGATGCAAAAAAAAACATACACGACCCCCAGTGCGCGCCTCTGCACAAATACATGACCCCCAGGGATGATGCTCGGGAGCGTCTCGCCCTTCAACTCGTTCACCAGAGTGGCGACGCTCTTGAGCAGACCGACGCTCGCGCCAAAATTGAAAAGCGCGTGCGCCCGAGGCGCCGCCACCTCCGCCAGCATCACGGGTGCGACCTTCTTCTGCCATGCCTCCGACTGAATCGTCTCGGCAGCGCGGAGCAAGATGTCCCTGCGCGTCGCGAAACTCGCAGCCTCCCACGCGGGGAAGGCCCGTTGGGCGGCTTCGATGGCTGCACGGCAGTCTTCCGAGGACGCTGCGGCAGAGGTCGAAGCGAGGGCGCCGGTGTGTGGGCTGCGGACGGAAAAGGTTGCGCCCGTGCTCGCTGGGCGGCGGTCACCGTCGATGAGAATGGGAGTGAAATGAACGTCGGGCATGTCGAAATCGAAATTGGAAGGGGTGCAGACGTCGATCGTTCGTTGGGGTGCTGTGTTTGAACTAGTGGGTGGCCACTGGCCGTTTTATACGTGGGTTGTTACCTCCCCCGGTAAAGCGCGCTTGCGGTGTGTCCTGTGGAGCGCCATGGGAACTCTCAATCGTATACAGTAGTTAGTACTGTATTGTCGAGAAACAGAAGTGAAATAGAGTTTACGTACAGAATATCACCTGTCATTTAGGGTAGACCCATATACTGTAGTACATGGTACAGGAAGGGAGGACAAGTTCCCATCAGACCAGCATTCTGGCCTAGTATGGCATGTGCGCGACGCAAATACAATACATGATGAGATCGCTCAGCACAGTGACAACACCGGCCACTGGTGACCTTGGAAAACCGAATCACGTGCCGATAGGACCTGCCATGGCATAGCATGACTCAAATCGCGACACAGGTGATGACAAGGCGAGCCTCTGAACGAATGAACGAATGACAAACATAGGTGAGGAACCTGCGATGGTGCTACAGTAAATGATGATGACAAACGAAGTCGAGCACATGGGAAATACCAGTGTCTTTCTGCGCTTGGCATTGCCATAGGGCGGGCGGTTGTTGCTAAGGAAAGACAGCCCTTCGCCACGATCGGTGGGGTTCTTTCTCCCCCCAACGTCCGCTGCGTCTTCTAAAGAGATGTGTGGCAAAATGTGTTAAGGATCTGGTGACCGATCAACAGCTAACCATCGGTATGCATACTGGTGGCAGTCCCAAGTATACAAGGCAAAGTCCAGTCCGTATACGATGCCTGACTCCTTCGGTCTATGGGGAGCGGATACTCCACCTCATTACCACCCACGTAAATGCCAGGTTCGTAACCATTATTCGAAGATAACGTCCTCCGCGGGTCTATTTGAATGGGGCTGTGGCTTTCAAATATATAACACGGAGGCGGGATAAGCACCCTCGTGTCATGGTGGACCACGCCTGGAGTCTGAGCATGTCCCGCAGTGCGCGGAGGTGGTCCGAGTTCTCGCGAAGTAACCCCACGCTGAGTGATCTCCACCCGCAAGAGGTCTACACCCGGACATCGGGAAGCGGAGACACCCGATCGTACTGTACCTCGACGTAATGTCCACGACAACCTTGCTCCTGGCGGATTCTGCAACGCCGGGCCCGGAGGCGAAACACGAACGCGCCGGCTTGCCACCGCTCGGCCTTGGAGTGCGCAGATAGCGTAGCGCTCGCACGCTTGTGTGTTAAATTGGCCATGGCTGATTAAGAGCGGTTCCATTTTCTCTCTCTCTCGTGATGTGTTTTATCGTCATTTTCATTTTTCGCCTTCTCTCATCAGTCAAGAGCGATGCCTCTCCGATGCGATCAGTTCAATAACGTAGTGAATGCACCAGGCCTACTCTCACCGGTCGCTTTACAAAGATCTCGTCATTGGCCCGTATTCCGGTGTCTCCCCGCCCGAGTTCCATCTTTGATTAGCGAACTTGTACACGTAGTAAGAAGGGCTCAACTCGGAACGTCTGTTCTCGAATCCCGGTCGTTTTGCCTTTGTTTATATTGCGCTGATCCAGGTTGTACCACCTCTCACTGAGCCGCGTCAACTTTTGCCATAGAGAAGCCGGAAGGGAGAACTGAACAAGGTACTGTGGTCGTGATCTGCGTCGTTCGGAACGGAACGCGTTCCACTTTCTGGTCGCTTACTCGATTTCGACTCGCCCGCCCACTGGCACGTGCCCTTGAAAGGCCCGGCAGCGGAAACGGTAACCGGCTCATTTTTCTTCTCACACTACACTATATTCATGGACTTAGATGGCAGGCAGTCTGACGCATATGAATAGTCAACGATACGACGTAAAATAATATCAAGATGAGCTACAAGCCCACAATCCCTACTAGCGAAATCTCAGTCGACCAGGCCCAGGACCACTGGCAAGGCTGACAGACAGTGTGCTTCTAGTAGACTTGCAACAACTTGGAGGATCTGGAACTCTGGCTAGCCACGATGGCAGTGTCCGAGGGTGCCAGCTAACGTCATCTAGCGTCACGTAGGGCTATTCGCTCCTGAAACGAAGCAGGGGAACGACTCTGAGCGCCATTTTGGGTGTGGCCTCCCTGAAACTAGAGGGTGGTACGAAACGAATCAAGACACACTCGTCTTCGATTGCGGCCTTCCTGGACTCAAACGAGAGGGAGAAGAAATACACTAGCATCGCCATCGCGACCCTGACGTCTCCCAGCTCTGTTGGGCACGCCCATTACAAAACAAGGTGTGAAGGGATACCGCGACCCAAGCTGGGACACTGCTCGGCACAGCAAAGCGGGAAATATGACTTTCTACACCGGCGCCATCAACGTTACTAACGCATATGGCACTATACCTTCTGCCAGAAGCGGGGTGATCCCCAACATAGTTTGGCATACTGACCAGGTTGTTTGTTATGGATATTCCACCAAAGACAGTCGGGGAATTATCATAGCCTTTCAATCGGTGACCACCTGCACAAATCAGGTCAATTAATAAGAAACGACTGATAAGAACGGTAAAGGAGCAAATTCTAGCTATCCTCGGGTGGTGCGGTACGTTGACATGTCATCAAACACGATCACGTGAACAATTTACCGATTCGCTACTAAGCTATATATATATCTTGAACTTGAACATGCTACGTAGATCTCGATGAATCCCGATTTACCGTAGCGCTTCAAACACCTTTGCCAACTGCCTTGCTGATGCCGTCGTTGTTTGCTTCTTGTACCTCACCCTCTGGCAAAGCAGAGAAAAGTCGTGGAGAGGAGGGTGCTAACCAACTACGTGGGCGGTATTTTGCCCGAAGCATAGACAGTGGGGAAGATTGGTTCCTCTTTGACCCCTCATCCTTGCGTCGACTCGTAGATGAAGGGGCTGTGGTGGTGGACGAGGGCGGCGTAGTTGCGAGACACATGGCAGGTTCTGGAGAAGATTTTGGGGTAGGGGTAGGTGACTTCTTCTTGGAGGGGGGAGGGATGGGAGTGGAGAGTGCGGATGAGTCGTGGAGGCCGTACGTGCTCTGCAATATGGATAGCGCCGCCGCGTAGTCTTTCTGTCCCCGTGATTGCTTGGTCTTATTACTTTTCGTAGGGTCAAAGGAGGACGACGTTATGTTGGTGGTGAGCAGCGACGAGGATGAGGCCATCGGGTCTGAATAGGACATCCTTTCCGTCACAAAAGGGACGAGGATGGGTTGGGGCTGATACGAGGGTTTGTTGTCTTGAAAGATATGTGAGCTCAAGGCCAGTGAAGCTGCACAAATATATCAGTGCCGAGGAAGCATGGGAAATGGGAACAGTGACTCGGTTGACAATGACTCGGTTGAGTTGAACACCCCACGTCGAAGCTCACGGCTTACCACATGGACAAGGACACGCAAGCGCGCATAGGCAATCAGCCGGCAATAAGTCTATCACGTTAGCTACTGATAACAGGAGAGCCCTCACAGGGTCCTCCTTCACTAGCCTGGGGAGGGACGATCCACTCGCTTCACGGTCAAAAACCTTTCGTAGTATGCATGAGAAAATCCAGAGTCTCCAGGGTTGCTTTGGTTTTGCTGTTGGTAAGTTTGTGCAGAAGCTGTTCTGGTCCCTTCGGAGCTCGTTCCGCAGTCCCATCATCGAATGGAAGTTGGAACAATGAGTCATTCAGCCATCTTGCGAGCCATGGATTATATCTTCATCGATTCATCCACCCATGATTACCGAAAACGCACGAAGACCGCAAGATCGGGTAGGCGCCGACGATGTGCTATGGAATTTTGCCACTGCAAAAAAGAATGTTTACAGGTCGATGTGGAGTGAGGACACAAGACGTAGTAGTATGATGATGACATGACAAACCCATGCATATGCATAGTCACGGCGGAAAGGGGTGGCATTTGCGGTGGAGAACACAAGTTGCAATTAATGCCGTAAGACCTAAGGTACTGCTGAAGAAAAAGTTGACAACAGTGGGATTCGAACCCACGCCCTTTCGGACTGGATAAGGATGAACCTGATTCCAGCGCCTTAGACCGCTCGGCCATATTGCCAGACATTCTATTAAGATTTATCTTTTACTCAAGAGATTATGTCACCGGTACTTTGACGGCGGTCCTCGGCGTTTGAACTGTGGCACACCTTCTCGTCCTCTTTGGCCATCCTCAACTTCGCGAGTACAGCACTTTAGACCCAGAGTTGAAGTCGACTAAATAGGTACGATTGTTCTTCGTACCTCTTATCCAAACTTACGAGCGCGACTGACAGGTGAAAGGCATCTCAATAAAGAACAATAGCCATGCAGCCCAACCGGCTAGGACTTGGTCTGCGTCCTCCTCTGCCGTCGTACGGGCAAGGCCCCTCAATATCGGCTCTTGCACAGCAGCAGCAAATGAATGTTCAGGGCTTTGTACCTCCTCAAGCCCAGAAGCAAATCTCTCTCTTCGTCGGCTCAATATCAGGTGGAATCACCGATGGTTTTCTCAATGACCTCCTTTCTGTGAGCATTTTCCTTTTTACTGCCTTCATCACTGCCTTATCCTTGGACATAACAGGCTTGTGGAAATGTCAAGTCTTTCAAACGATTGATCACACCAGCAAATAAACCCCAAGGGTTTGGATTTGCCGAATTTGAGGATCCGGACGGTGCGCTGCGAGCAATGGGACTTCTAAATAATATCGAGCTGCCTGCGTTAGAGGATGGCTGTGTAAACAAAAAGTTGTTGGTACGTCCTCACGATTCCTTGTGCTGTTGAGTCGTATATATATCACGCCTCAGATCAAAGCGGACGAAAAGACCAAGGTATTTCTTGATGCTTATCAAGCCCAGCGGATGCAAACAAACGTGCGTCGTCACTACACTTTTGACCTGATAATTCCATGTTGCAGTTCATGTGGCGCACATATGTGTCCGAGTCTGTCGGCGGGATATATATGTCGTTACGGGGGCCGCAGCGTCTCCTTTTCAGTATATTGCGATTTATCGTTCTGACCCTTTAAAATATTAGGCGGACGAGGAGGCATCGCAAAACGCCAAGGCTCGAGTATTTGAACTCATCAATGATATCAACCGCGTCTCTCAAGAGGCCGCCAACAAAGGCCTGCTAGACAAAGAGCGCTACGTAATTCCACCCCACCTACATGATCTTCAAGAAGCAGACCTCCCAGAGACACAACGCGGGCTTGTGATTTCTGAGATTGCGCAATTCCGTGAGCGAGCCGCCAAGCGCGAACGCGAAAAATTACGCGATGTCCGTTCTGCCGTACCCAACCTCAACACGCAATCTTCCCCAAGTGGGCCCAAAGTTCGCGAATGGGGAAAATCTCAAGGGGCTTCCGAGACACGTGGACCTGCGCCACTTGGCCAGGATCCTCAACAGGGCTTCTCAAAACCTGTTGGATTTGTCAAGGCGGAAACCCGAGAAGGGGATGACGAGCGCCAGCTTCCTGGCAAGGCAGCGAAAACGGACGAAGAACTTGAGCAGGAACGAAAGGAAGCAAGGAGACGCGATGAAGACAATTCTTTCAGAGACGTACGCTGCACTGAGCCAACTCATACGAAGTCCGTCTCACCAGTCTTTGGTTTCTCCAGCGCGAACGCCGCTATGAACCCCGCGAGCGCAACCGCATTCAAGCCCTAGAGCGTGCCATCGCCCGCGACCGCGCCACACGTGAAGCCGAAGAACGTGATCGTGCGGAGATGCGTGCGCGACTTGACATATGGGACGATGACGAGTCGGATGAGCTCTTCTACACCGACCGTGTGCGCTGGCGTGCTCAACGCGCCCGTCGCCTCGCTGCGGAGGAAGGTGCGGATAACGAGATGCGTGCATACGAAGCACGTGAGGCCGAGAACTTGCGCCGCGAGAGCGAGGCATTCCTTGCGCGACAGATGGACGAACTGCAAGCGCTTGCAGAAGAACAACGCAAGGCCGGCATGCTGCTCGACGACGGCGCTCCAGTTAGGCTTAATGTCTCTCTCGCACCATCCGCGCCTAAGGCGGATGGAGCTCCAACAAAGGAAAAGGCACCCGCACAGGCGGTGTTCGGTGCAGAGGATGAGGAGGAAGAGGCAACGCGCAAGCGCAAGGCACCGCTCCAACTGCTTGATTTTAGTGCGGCGAACGACAGCGAGAAGGCCAAGGAGCGTTTGGAGCACATTAAAGCATCTGTTCCTGGCGAGCGAGAAGCATTATTCAAGGCGAAAGTCAGGTGGGATGCTGTGACAGAGGTGCGCTATATCTACAGGACGCAACTTTTCCACCTCATTGACTTTGATCACCCTAGCAACTGATCGATCGCAAGTTGGAGCCACTCGTCAAAAAGTTGATGGTCAAGTACCTCGGCGAGCTCGAGGACGACGACGTTGTAATGTTTGTTATCGAACACATCAAAGACCACAAGACCCCCGCCAAACTCGTGGAGGGTCTCGAACCTGTGCGTGACGTACGAATTTCCCAAACATATGCTAAACTAACACGTGCCCACAGGTTCTTGATGAAGAAGCTGTCGAGTTCACCATCGGCGTGTGGCGACAGGTCATTTTCGAGAGCATGGCGTACGGCGAGGGCTTACATACTGAACGCATGATGGTCGATGGATAGGAGCAGGGGTCGTGGCCAGGGCAGGTGCGTTCCTGGCGAAACCTCCCTACTTCTACTCGGATAGGTGGTTTCGGACGACGGGAGTTTGGGGGTTTGTTTTAGGAGTATCGCGTGGCATGCGACTGACGATGCAGGACGTGGACGACTGCGTAAGTGACATTTCCGTTCCGCTGTCGCCGTGTAAAAATGATTCCGCTACCTCGTTTTATTTCTTGATGATATCTGAAAATCGCTCTTCTTCCCCCTACCTTATCGGGGCGCGAGTGCGCCCGCAGTTGAGGCTGGACACCGCTGAGTGACACCGTTTTTCTCTATCTGACTGAGAGCGCATTGATCGCCCGTGCTACCATCGCCATGGGGCATGGGGCATGGGGCGTGGTCTATAGGCTTATAACCCCGCATGTTCATCACATGTACGGAATCAAAACCTAAGAGTTCTGAGCTCCAGGTGAGTGACCGCCAGCTGTCCGAGTCCCTGCGGCGTACATCGTTGTTGGGCACGTTCAAAAGTAATATATGACGTATTATGACAATACCTCTTCTGAGTGACGATCTGAGGTCCCAAGCGTATTCCTCGACAATAGCATCTTGTGTGAGGGGTTTCTCGACCAGTTGTCTGCATACTTACGGTAGCTTTTGACTGGTGTCTTAGCCGCTGACTAAGCTGACACTAACCAATCGCGTGGCTGGTGACCATTCTGGTAGCCGAAAAGGTTGCGAACCGCGAACCGCGAACCGAAACGAACTTGAATGTCGTGTGTTTGAGTACCCTACCTACTACCCTTCCATTAAAGCAGAACATGTCTCTACAGGAAGCGGACACGTCACTGGCCAGGAGGTGGCTGCGAATTTTTTCATAAAGCTTCTATCCCCGTGATTCTCACTGGACCGCTTACGACAAATTTTCTCGACAGCTGAGAACACAGGCGTCGAATTAGGTCTGGGGCCTCATGCTCAATTCATGGTTGTTGACTTGCTCTGACGTCCTTTTAGTCTCTCATGGCATACTCCATTCTGACCACCATGGCGACGTACTTACTCTGGTTTCACCACGGCCTCGTCACCTCGGCGCATGCGTTTTCAGTTGCCGACGGATCCCAGTCCTCTGTGGATGCGGGACCTTCAAACTTTATCCTATCACGGTTACTGAGAACCCTCACAGTCAAGGAGTTCTGGGAGGATAGAAAATTTACCGCAGGCACCGTGCTCGGACTCTTCGCTATCCTCCTTGTTTATTACGCCAGGAGTCCATGGAGAAAGCTGCCTCCGAGCCCTCGTGGTTTTCCGATCATTGGGAATGCACTTCAGGTAATGGACGCGAGTTGGTTGATCTCGAAAGACTGTAAGGAACGTTTTAGTGAGTATCCGATCATTTTAATTGGGGGATTACAGAGCTGATTCCCACCGAATACAGGAGAGGTGATGTATCTTAACGCAGCCGGACAGCCTACAATCGTGCTTAACAGCCTGAAATCAAGTTTCGAGCTCCTTGAGCGCCGTGCGATAACCTACTCCGATCGTCCCCGATTTATTATGGCCCTGGACGTCCTTAGCCAGGGTTTATTAATCTCGTTGATGGGTTATGGGGACCGGTGAGCCACTTGATAATTCTGGTAATGAGGTCACGCGATTGGTGCCCATGCTCTCGTGTTTGTGTAGCTGGCGTCGCATGCGTCGTGCCGCACACGAGGCCCTTGCCAAGAGGGCAGTGCAAAACTATTACCCTATTCAGATGAAGGAGGCCACAATCTTGGCTTCGTCACTTCTATCTTCCTCTACTGGTACAAAACTAGAGAAGCAATTTCACCGTGTGGCGGCCTCGACGATCTTGTCAATTGTTTACGATTACCCGACCCTCGAGTCGATAGATGACCCCACTCTTAAGAAAATTGAGGATTACGTCCTCCGTCTCAGTCACGCTGCGATGCCGGGAAGTTATTTCGTGAATATATTCCCTTGGATGCTTCACATCCCTGAGAGGTTTGGATACTTTCCATCATCTCACTAGGTACGCTGACGCACGATCCAAACAAAGATTCGCGAAATGGAAGCGGGAAGGCCTTCGACAATTCACCGAGGATTCCGCGATGTTCAAAGGACTCCTTGATCGTGTCCGAGTTGACCTCGTGCGTAATTGCCCTAAGTGCGACATCTGGGCACAAATAACACGTAGAATAGGACAATGGAGGGAACCGACCAAGTTTCTGCGCATCTCTACTAGAGGACCCCGAACGGCATCGCCTTAGTGAGGTTGAAATAGCATTCCTCGCAGGATTCTTGTAGTACGTACACAGTCTAGTCTCATGCTGGTTATGAAGACAAGACGGATCGTAGCGCCGCGGGCGAAGAGACAACCGCTACTACCCTTTCTTGGTGGGCACTTGCTATGGTAGCCTTCCCAGAGGTGCAGCGTCGAGCACAAGCCGAACTGGACACCGTGGTCGGTCGCGATCGTCTTCCAACGTTTGCGGATGCTCCTCGTCTCCCATATGTGTCCGCAGTCATCAAAGAAGTTCTTCGCTGGCGTCCTTCCGTGCCGCTTGGGTTACCTCATGCGACGATCGAGGACGACTGGTACGAGGGCATGTTCATCCCGAAAGGCACTGTGTGTATACCGAACGCCTGGCACTGCAATCACGATCGCGATATATTCGGCGAGGACGCAGATGAATTCCGGCCAGAGCGACACCTGGACAAGCGAGGAGAACTGTTGGCTGGCCCCGCAGAAACGAACCAGGCAGGCCATGTCACGTTTGGATTTGGGCGGCGCATCTGCGTGGGCAAGGAATTGGCTGCTGATGCCCTCTTCATCAACGCGGCCTGCATGCTGTGGGCAGCGAATTTCGAGCGAGCGCGGAACGAGAATGGAAATGAAGCGCCACTCGATGTGGATACGCTCGTGGATGCGGGACTAGTTGTGTGAGTATTCATCTTCGTCTTGGAGGAGGTTTAGCCCCGGCTGATATCCTGGCATGCAGCCGCTCCGCACCATACGATTGTGTCATCACTCCCCGTTTCCCGGAGGCGGCGTCTATTCTCGCAGAGGAACGCGTGCGCTTCGAGAATTAAAAGTGGACACGTTTGCTAGACGTGAAGATAAGGGATTGACTTGTTATGTTATAGATGCAGAGATACCTTGTCAACTTGAAGGAAGAATTTAGGTACAGTAAATGGCGCGCCTCGGCTGGGCAATCTCCTCGAAGGTACCGACGTAGTATTACATTGTCATAGTGGAGGGGGGGGTTACCGAGCTTGTCTTCATGCACTGGTATATTTAGCAGACCCAATACATATTCCCTCTTGTCAACTATTATTCAGTTTTGTTGATCTCCCCTCTTTGGTTGCTTTAGTCGTACATCGCTCCATGGGCTCTGCGTAACACCCGTTGGGTGTTAATGAGATAAATGGTTTTGTTGAAAGACTAACCTTTTCTTAAGGGCTTCCCACAAGGCCACAACTGAACCAGACTAATTATAAACAGTAGTAATTGCGAAAGTCAACATAAACAAAAGTGTCTGCTCTTCCATTGCTGCCATTTGCTGGAAGAGCGCGCTTTATATCCATGCAGTATATACTGTAATTAATTTGGGGTTCATTTCACGAGTCCTCACTTATATTGGTCCATAATTGGTTCCGAGTTCTCTTTAGAGAATGAGGTTTTTAAGCCGTTTTTTTGTGGCCAAACCGTGGGAAAATATGTGACATTCGTTGTGGCAACGGCCGCAGCCGCAAGGATTTCATTGCGGCCATTGCCGGATCATTAATGATCATGATCATGTGATGTGTGTGTGTGGTTGTGGCCTTGGTTTTCGTTCGTTGCGTTGCGGCCATTGCCATTGCAGGATTTCGTTACGGCCATTGCCATTGCAGGATTTCGTTGCGGCCGTTGCCGTGCCGCATCATATGACTTTAT
>Ga0307510_10001627_pt1 | contig 24890 bp, 27 predicted proteins | sample 12_EM_MG_FD_207224 | JGI IMG/M metagenome (GOLD analysis project Ga0307510, IMG submission 207224) | Populus trichocarpa ectomycorrhiza microbial communities from riparian zone in the Pacific Northwest, United States - 12_EM | ecosystem: Host-associated > Plants > Roots > Unclassified | place... | reverse complement strand
AATTGCCACCCTGGCAATACACCAGGCACATGCCATTTCGGCAGATTGGCAGCGAACTGCCTCCAACCCTAATCACTTGGCGTCAGCTTGACGCCCAGCTTGCGAATGATACAGTTTCTTTCCCGCTAAACCAGTCGGCAACGGCGGCGATGACGACAGTAACAGACGACAAAGGATTTGGTAATGGCTCCGGGTTTATAGTTCTTCTGGTCTGCGCCGTCCAGAGTCGCAGGATATATTCCTCGCTCCTAATCAGCGCATCCGACAGGTTTGACGAGCCAACATGCATCCACGATTATTCAAATCGCTTGCTCGTGCATGGAAGTCTGCTCTTGTTCTGGGGAAATCTGGCGCTACCGTTCCTGCAAACCCCGACTCATATCCTCCTTCTCCTGTTCTCGCAGGAGTCAAGCCCGTGGTTGACGTTTGCGGTGGGTTAGTGGGGGAAATTCGAGTCCGGGACATATTATCATCGAATGCCAGTTGAGTCTTGCTGCACAGCGGCTGTGGCGAGTAGGGAATAATTTTGTCGAAGAACGTGAAGGCGTCTAGTTGGGTTTGTTAATGACTACTCTCTGGAGGATACGTGCACCGTATAGTCGTCCCCCACTGTGGCCGATAGCCAATCGACCTTGACACTTTTTGGCGCGACAGGAACTTGCTCCGTTTTTCGACATTCATAGGGTTCTGTCTCCGGCGCACCAATATCATTGGACCCTCGGAGTTGGCCCTATTTTGGCTGGCCTTGTGTTCTCGACTCCAAATGATTCCCAAACTCGTCATTTGCATAGTGAGTGCTACGACCGCGAACATAAGTCATGGATCAGATAGTTCGTTCCTCGCGTTTGCCCTTTTGTGCCCAGGGCCGTGGCCAAGATCGCATTATGCGAGTGCAAAGCCTTGAACGGGCTATCGGACGGTCCAACTTGCACACCGAGAAAAACGTGGTCAAAGCCTCAAAGGACCGGCGTTCCGCGGGTTCGTGGTTCTCGCTTTTTTCCCGTCCCCTAACCCCACAGCTGAAAATTGGTTCTGGTAGGCTCGTGCGAAGTGCAAAACGGAGACAACAACCCGCGGCGGAGTCAAAGAACTTTCGTTGGGTCTCGTTGGAAAAGTGCGTCAAATTCAGCTCAGAGCGAGACGGCACACGCCGATGTCGCACGTAGCCTTCGTATCCAGAGGCTGGCGGAAGGTGAAGCACCACGCGTATGAAAACGGAGCTATGATACTCATTCCGTTCGATGAATCCCGTGTCGTGGTACTGGCCTACTTCTTAGCTAGAGATGATATGGGTGCTAGGTAAAAACAGTGAGGAAAGTGGAGTAACCGCCGTTGAAGCTTGAAGGAGCTCAGGAGATGGACCAAGGAAGTCGTTGTCGTGGGACCGTTGGTAACTCATTAGTCTATCAAATCGATACGTTTTCAGCCGCACCCCGCTTCCCTCGTCAAGTTATCCTCAGGTCCAAGGTTTTGGCTATAAACCAGAAGGCGATGCAGCCCAGTCATGAGAATCGGACAAAGATCGCGCCAGTTTGGGCTTCTAGCTTACCTCGCTTGAATTCCGTGGGGCGAGATCACCGGCTGAAGTCATGATAGCTCCTGCCACTCGGTTCAAGTTATTCCAAAGTTGCGCGAGTTATTTCACGGCAGCAATCACATTGTCACTAGAGTCCCTGTGTCCTTCGGTAGGGAAATATCGAAGCGTATTCACTGTGGACGCAGACACCTACTAGTGGGAGCGTCGGGTCGATGTTGTTGTCTCTTGGTTGTACGCAGCCATCAATGTCTTGAACCTCGCGAACGGGGCAATGGGCGTGTTTTGAACCAGGAAATCGAACTGGAGGATGACTTCGTGACCCGTAGCTTTGACCTCACCCTTACGCCTGGACTACACGCCACCAACAATCCACCCTTCGAGCTAGTGTATGGCGGAATTGGTAGGGCCAGCGAGAACGGGGCCGGTGCTGGAGCTCTGGCATCTCATGAACGAACGAAGAGACGAGAAATTTTGACCAGATAGTGGACAGTCACAGAAACCGTGGATTGGGATCCAGGGGGACGTGAGAAATCGCGGAGGTCTGATGATTCGAGAGACCAGGAAGGGAGACGTGCCAAATTGGTATTTCGAGAATGTGACTCAGACGAAGCCCCAAGTAACTGAGAGGACGTAAGTGCACAGTGTTGCGCCAGAGGTCGGGCAGTGGAAAAAAAGGATTCATCTCATCGGTGCACCACTTGCGCAGTCCCGCTCGCTCCTGGTCCGGTCGAATACGAAAGGAAGGGGGAATTCCATGAGCCAATCCCCGAATACGGTGTTGACAACGCCCCGCTATCCAAGGGCGCATTATCACCCAGCACGATGGTGTAAAAGGAAATCGGAAGAGAGAAAACGGATCCAAGTCCCCAGCAAGCGCCGAGTCGGTGACCTTGCAAGAGGACGGGATAAGTTGGGCGCCTTGCTGCTTGTCACTGCGCAGGGGACGTGTTGTCACTCTTGTCAGCTATAGCCCGTAATACGTGGTCGTATCATATGATTCCTCCAAGGTTTGTGCCCCTCCTCGCCTCTGAGATCCGAACTTGAGGCTGGGTTCCAATCACGAGCAAAGATCCCGCCAATAGTAGTACGATCGGCCGATCACATTCATCCTTCAGCGCCGTACAACCCCGAATACGATTTCTCTCGATAAAACGGACATGACAGAATTGCGATTCGGCTCTAGTAGGTTTCCAGACCTTACTCACAACCCACACGCCGTACGATTCTCTCGCGGCCACCTCGAGTCTCATCCATGGAAGCCGAGTCCCAGCGACCCAAGGGCCGGGAGGGTGCCGTCTCAGGGTTGAATACGGCCATCGAAGCCTTGAATCTCGCGAAGGACGCCTCGGGTATTGCGCCAGCCAGGGCTGTTTTTGGCTCCGTCAGCGTCATCCTCGCAGTGATCAGAGTGAGTTTCCTTCCGGTTTCTGTTGACTGATTGTAGACCGAAATGCACACAGGACAGAATGATCAAGCGGGTGGATTGCGTCGAGCTTGGGCTGGCCTGCGCTGATGTATGCACTTCCCTCGACCGGGGATTGAACGGGAAGAGGTCCAACGATCTCAATAACACCGTGCGCGGGGCAATCAACCAACTGATTACGTGAGTCACATCGACAACTCGCGCTTTTAGTACCTCGTTGATGATGGTTTCTACCTGACACCAGAGCTGTGGCGGAGATCGAAAGGAATATTATCAAGCAGGGACAACGAAACACGATTTCTCGATATCTCCGTGCAAAGACCGACAAGGAAAAGATCGCCGCCTGCAAGTTGGATCTTGTTGAGATCCTTCAGGTCTTCAATGTGCGTTCTGTCGCTTGAGAAACGACCGTCGCTGACCTCCCGCCCATAGAAGGCACTTGCAATGAACACAGATCCAGCCGTCCCCACCACGAGTCATGACACCACGAACATCTTCACCATGGTTTCCAACAATCATCCCAACGTGTCAAAAAGTCCCGATAGGCGCGGCCAGAATCGGGTGGTAAGCACCGTTCGCATCCTACCTGTCGTTGAGCAACCATTCATCCCTGCCTAGACTCACGCCAGGTCAGCGATCTCGGCCAGAAATGAGACTGATATCTAACCTCTGGATCCAGTGCACCCGGAAATTCACCGCTTCCCTTGCCGAGCACGCATGGATCCGTTTCTGACATTCATCGGGCCGTCCGCGCCATCCCCGAGGTCCAGCGCGATGTCAAAAGCATCTACGGCATGCTCTCCGACGTGCATTGTCTTACCATGGCGAAAGGTCAGGAAGGCAGTGGTAGGACGAATCTGCTGGTGAGCGAAACTCGTGTTTCATCTACCGCCAAATGTCCGCTTACGTTGTTTAGACACAAACCAGGTCAGCAATCTGAACTACCAGCTGATTCACTATCTCACACCTGCTTCCAGCACACGTGGCGAATCTCCTCCTCCGGCGCCGAGGGCCTGTTTCGGACGTGGCGAGTTGATCGAGAAGATTGTCAGTCTTGCCGAAGACCTCACACCCATCGCTCTCATTGGTGTCGGCGGGATCGGCAAGACATCCATCGCTCTGACCGTCCTCCATCACGATCGCATCAGACAACGGTTCGGTGACAACCGTCGGTTTGTTCGCTGTGACCAATTCACCCCATCATATGCTCACTTCTTGAGCCGGCTAGCCAAGGTCATCGGTGCAGGGATCGAGAATCCCGAGGATTTGGCTAGCCTGCGTCCATTCCTATCCTCAAAGGATGTCTTCCTGGTCCTGGATAATGCGGAGTCGATCCTTGATCCTCGAGGGCCGGACGCCCGGGAGATATATGCCGCGATGGAAGAGCTGAGTCGGCTCAACAACATCTGCCTTTGCATCACTTCGCGGATTTCCACCATTCCTGCCGACTGCGAGACTCGCGAGATACCAACATTATCAATTCAGGCTGCCCGTGACGCCTTCTATCGGATATACAAGAATGGTGAACGGTCAGATCTCGCCGACAGCATCCTGGAGCGGCTTGATTTTCATCCACTTTCCATCACCATCCTTGCTACGGTCGCGCATCACAACAAGTGGGACATGAATCGGTTGATCAGGGAGTGGGAGCAACAACGGACGGGTGTGCTGCGGACAGAACATGACAAGAGCCTCGCAGCCACGATAGAACTCTCGCTCGCCTCCACCACGTTCCAGAAACTCGGTCCTGACGCTCGAGCGCTTCTGGAAGTCGTTGCCTTCTTTCCGCAAGGTATCGACGAGAACAATATTGATTGGTTATTCCCCACAATCTCGAACGGAGCAAACGTCTTTGACAAGTTCTGTAGTCTTTCCCTGACGCACAGGAGCAGCGGATTCATCACGATGCTCGCACCGCTCCGAGACTACCTTTCTCCCAAGGACCCATTGTCATCCACGCTCCTCTGCGCAACCAAGAAACGCTACTTCACCCGGATGTCAGTGAAAATTGATCCGGACAAGCCTAATTCCGGAGAAACACGGTGGATCAGGTCGGAAGATGTAAACGTCGAGCACCTGCTCGATATCTTTACGACGGTCGATCCTAACTCGGACGGTATATGGGAAGCCTGCGCCAATTTCATGACACACCTCTATTGGCAAAAAGGGCGACTCACCGTTCTGCAGCCGAAGGTTGAAGGGCTCTCGGACGATCATAACTCCAAGTTTCAATGCCTGTTCTCCCTCTCGCGGTTGTTTCACGCAGTTGGGAATAACCTGGAACGCAGGCGACTCCTTCTACGTGCCTTGGAGCTTCAGCGAGGGCGGCAGGGTGACGATCAGGCCGCTCGAATATTGTCGGACCTCGTCGATGCAAATCGGCAATTGGGCCTCCTCGAGGAAGGGATACGACACGCAAATGAAGCGTTGGAGATCTTTGAGCGGCTCGGTAATACGGTGGGACAGGCAAGGTGTTTGATCGCCCTCTCTTTGTTGTTGCATTCAGATAAGCAGTTCGACGCCGCAGAAACAGCCGCATCCCACGCGATCAGCCTCCTCCCAGAGGAAGACAACCCATCCCTGGTCTGTGAATCTCATCGAGTTCTCGGCGGCATACACCGATCCAAGGGCGAAATAGAGAAGGCCATTCGCCATTACGGGATGGCCCTCGGAATTGCGTTCTCTCTCAACTGCCATGACGCGCTGTTTTCGGTTCATCACGGCATGGCACGGCTGTTTCTCGACGAAGGCAGGTTCGACGACGCACACGATCACGTCGAACGTGCCAAGTTACACGCGGTCAGTAGCGCATACAACCTGGGTTGTGGGATGGAGCTGCAGGCTGGGATTTGGTACGCGCAGGGCAGGTTTGAAGATGCGAGATCTGAGGCTTTGCGCGCCGCCGACGTTTATGAGAAGCTTGGGATCGTGAAGGCCACGGATAAGTGCAGAACCTTCGTCGAGAAGATTCAAAAGGAGCTAGACAACCAGGTTAACCTGCCTTGAATTGTGAGCTCCTGTGAATTGGATGCTATCTTCCGCGATTGACTTTTCGTTCTAACCTCAAGGAACAGAACGAAAGTATTGACTTCCGCATCAGGTCGTTGATTTTTTCCTCCTCAAGAACGTTCTCTCCCTCATTCGCCATGTCGTCTCATGTTTGTTATTCTATCACTTGTCTTTGACATTCACCTTCTTGTATCACGTCTCCGTCTCCCTTTTCATATTGGTTTATATATGTGCATGCATCCCTGCGACACCCCTACCTTTCGTTTTGGAGATGCCACAATTTCCACGAGAACGCTACTGGCCAGGTGGGCCCTGGTCGAGCAGTGCCAGGCCGGGAAATCGGTCACTGTCCCGCCTAACCCCTTCCCATCATCATATCAGAGAGCGGACATCCGCCGGAAGCGACTCGTGCTGGTGGCCCCGAACGCTCGAGCCTCGCTGCTGGAAGTTCGTGACAACGTATACACATTCATGCCTCCTATAATGTATTTTCTTGCAAGTCCTTGCACCTTGCCGCGTTTCGGGCAGACACTGACAAACTGGGCAGTCGGAAGCACGGAGATGAGATAACCCCGCAGTTCGCGATATCCTGTTTGGTTTCATTCGCTGGTTCTCCCCCAGTGGTGACGGTTTTATTATTATTGCGGCCTTCAGGCGTGCGCACCATTCCTGGCCAGGTGCTCCTGAGCGGTAGCCCGAACGATTATGAGTTTTGTGCCATAGTGAGCCGACTATTGCCGCGGCATCTCCCCGTTTGCGTGACCATCGGCCTCCCGTGGTTATTGACCAGACTGTAATGGTACCCACCCAAGGAACGATGCAGCGAACTCCATGGGCTCACCGGTACCCCATAGCACATGGACGATCCCCTCTCCCGACGCCGCCCGCCTGCAAGGACGAGACGAACGACGGGGTGGAGGTGTGCACGATATGTTCCTTGTGGAGAAAAACGGAAAAAAAAAATTGTTACTTCTAAATAAGTCAGGTATATCTACTATCGAGACACGTCATCCATCCCAGCACTACAAAGAGAGAGATGGAGGAACCGCATATCCACTTTTCAACGTCAACAGGAACCCGCCGCTCGAGCATCCTCCATGATCCTCTCCAATGATTCTAGGTCGTCGAATCACCCCAGCCGTTAAACCAACCACACGAGTACGGACGCAACGGGCGTGTCTCCAGCTCCCGTCACGCTGACGATCGCTTCTGGAGGGAGGTGGTTTGCGGGCGAGAGTTCCAACACGAGGTATCCCAATCTCTACTTCCGCTGGATACGATATACCATCTGTGGATGTTGCTTCTTTCGGATGCCCATTAGAACTGGGTAAGGTTTATGGCTATTTGGGCTATTCCTTCCTCGGTGAGGAACGAAAGGGTTGCTGTTGTTTTGAGTGGGGGGGGAGCGGGTAACCTCGCCAAATGGTCCAGCTCCATTCAGAACTGAGAGGTGAGGTCAAACGGGTCGAGAGTTTTCCACCGCGTCGGGGAGTTGGTGGGGTCTACATTGTCGGACTGGATTTTCCCCGCAGCTCCTCGGGTTCGAGAATATCGGGAGAGGCGAAAGCTACCACGGCAGTTGTGGAGTTTGGTTTAGACGAGAGGGAGGCGGCGATCGAGGGGATAATCCTTATTGACTTGATGACAGAGGTGGGTTCGAAGGAAACTGGCCCGATGCGGTCGGTTTCGTCGCAGGTGGGTGGGGAATCTATCATATCAGGCTTCCCTTGCTTATTGCAGTACGATTGTCGAAGCCTTTAAATTACCATCTAACGCAATCAGATTCGCGCTAGAAAGGTTGATCGGTGACCTATGCGAGTGGGGCGGTCAGCACGGTTAAAGTGTGGAGGGGGAAAGACTTGCCGCCTTGCCTTCCAGCGATTTGATGATATCCATATCAGCCACACCGATGAGAAGTCCTCCCTAAATTTCGAGCACACCATATTAAACACAGCGGATACCTCTCCAGGGATGGAAATCAGCCCGTCTGTTATCATGCCTGTCCGCGAGAGTTCATTCTGCAGAACCCCGCCCGTGATATCCTCCCCGGTAAGCGATACCAGAACGGGTGCCTGAGAGCCGGACTTCTTGGATAGAATACGATGCGTCGCTTCCGGGACGCATACCATCAGGTGAGAGGGACACTGAGCCTGGAGTCTTCAATTACAAAGAATGAATCGTTTTCACGCCGGGCCGTTTACGTCTTTTGGACGTGATATCCATCACAGCCGAATCAACGACAACCAAGGGAGAAGGGGTCCAGGTTGGTATGAATACCGAGACAAGTTAGCGGTAAGACGTCCAGGGCTAATGGGGGAAATCAACCTGAGTGTTGGATGGGATGGGTGGAGGGCTTACTGTCTTGACCGACACGATGGACACCTTCCAGGCTAAGAATAAGCAACCCGTAGGTGTCACATATGCGTCTTGATTGAGATGAACAATGCACCCTCCCGTTGCGAAGACCTGCAGGATGTCAGGTTAAAGCGTGTCACGGAGAACATGGTGTTGGGTCGCACCTCGATGCCAGCGAACGCCGTATTGAAATCTAGCACGGCTAGATGAGACCCTCAGATGATGGAAAGAACTTGGATTCGAAAAACGCGGTGAGCGACGACATACACCGAGTCTGTACAGTACGTAAATACGAACAAACAACTAATTGATCGGGCGCCAAAAACCGAGAACGAGAACGTCGGATTTTCAACACGCCGTAAAGATCACTGTAAGTGGTCTCATTATCTCTCTTGAGTGCAATAGCGGCGCAGATATTTCTCCTTGAAAGTTTCACAGGCTTATTCTTGCATTCCGCCAATCGTTCGAGCTCGTGTGGCTCGAGTCCAATTTTGACGTCCGTCGATGAGACCGACTTTAGCAGGTACACTTTCCAGTACCCCAACTTTCCGCCCAACAGACTTGACCGTTCCAGATTCACCGGGTAGGGCATGCCATGGGTCATGACGGTAGACTCTAGAACAACGACCAGCTTGTGCGCATGCAACGCCTCTGCGGCTTCAGAGTGGATGTTTGTAAGAGCATTGGACTTGAAGCTGTGACCAAGGAGGAAAGACTGCGTTTCGGGGTGCGACTGAGCATAAATTTGGCGGAGGGTGGTCGCGGTCAACTGGTCTGTACATAAACCGATCACATGGCCCGACACGACGGCGGCAGTGACAGACAACACGGCATCTGGAAATTACTCTGGGTTTACAGTTCCCCCGGTCCGCACTGTCCGGAGTCGCAGGGTATTTCCTTGCTTTTAATCAGCGCACCCGCCAGGCCTGAAGAGCCGACAGGGAATCCAAGATTACTCAAATATAGTCCTTATTACCCTTTGTGCTTGTAACATCAGCGACAAATGCGTTCCTGCTCCTGTTCTTGTTCTGGGAAAATCCGGCGCTACTAACCGTTCTACAAACACCGACCCAAATCTTCCTTCTCCCGGAGGTGGTACAGGAACTCTAGTAACTCACAAAAGAGGACGCAGATAGACGTCTATCGACCAAAGGGCGAGATCAAGAAAGCGGTTCACCATTACGGGGTGGCTCTCGGAATCGCTTCCCGTTTCAACTGGCACGATCGCCTGTTTTGGATCCGTTACAAACCGGCTCGACGACACACAGGCTCACCTTGAGTGCGCCGAGTTGTGCACAGTCGATAACGCATACCGTTTGGGCCGTGTGATGCGGTCGCAAGCTAGGGCTTGGCGGGAGAAACACAGGCTTGAAGATGCGAGGAGCGAGGATCTGCGCGCCGCTGACGTTTATGAGAGGCTCGAGGCTGCAAAGGACGTGGGGTACCGTAGAGATCTCCTCCAAAGGATAGAGAACAGCCTGGTTGCATCTGGTCAGTATGCCTTGAATTGTGAGTCCTTGTAAACGATATTATCTCCTGCACGTCCTGACCTTTCGTTCCAAGCTCAAGGGACTGAATGAAAGCGTTGACTACCGTAACACCTCGTCTCTTCCTTTGTTTTTTTTTGCTTAAAACTCGTCACTCTCTTCCTCTCTAAGAACGTCTCCCCCTTTATTCACCACGTCTCGCACTGCTTGCTGCCCTACCGCTCGTCATTAGTCTACCGCGGGATATCTCTCCTGTCTCTCTCTTGTTATATTGTTTACGCCTGCATCTGTATCTTGTAGATCGTCTGAGACTATTCCATACTTTTTTTGAACATACACGATTGTCAAGAGGTCGTTTATCTTGACCGGTCCCTATAGACTACTAGGTAGATCCTGCGGACGTGATTGAGCAACTCGAGCAGCGCCGAGTCGTGTAGTCAGCTGCTGTCCCACAGCACCCTCCATTTCACACCACCATGTACGCTGGGCTGGAACCCAGCCCCAAGTTCAGAGGCGGGGAGGGTGCAGTCCTGAGGTGAGGTACAGGGGGGAAGGCATCTCCGAATTTCTGTGCGATCAGCCAGCCGGCTCTCGCACACATCCTTCGGCGCTACAGCCACGAATATAATTTCTCTAGAACTGTTTGCACGAGGCGTGTCACAAGAAAATTGCTGCTCGGCTCTATTAGGGTTCGAGGCCTTCCCCACAACCCCCACACTGCACGCCGGTTCTCTCGCGGTCACTTCGAGTTTCAAACATGAAGGCCGGGTCCCAGCTTTCTAAGGGGCTGGAGAGTGCTATCTCAGAGTTGAATACGGCCATCGGAGCCTTGAATCTCGCAAAGGAGGCCTCGGGTATTGCGCCAGCCGAGGCTCTTTTTGATTCCGTCAGCATTATCCTCGCAACGATCAGAGTCAGTTTCCTTCCGGTTTTTGTTCACTGATTGTAGTCTGAAATGCACCCAGGACAAATTGATCAAGCGGGCGGATTGTGTCGAGCTTGGGCTGGTCTGCGCTGACGTCTGTACTGCCCTCGACCAAGGGTTGAAAGGGAAGAGGTTGAACAATCTCAACAGCTCCGTGCGCGAGGTAGTCAACCAACTGACGACGTGAGTTATATCAGTCACCCACACTTTGGGTGCCACATTAACGATTGCTTCTACTTGACTCCAGGACTGTGGCGGAGATCGAAGGGAATATCATCAAGCAGGGAAAACGTAATGCGATTTCTCAATATCTGCATGCAAAGACCGACAAGGAAAAGGTCGCCGCCTGGAAGTTGGACCTCGACAAGATCCATCAGGTCGTCAACGTGCGTTCTATCGCTTGAATAAGGACCATTGCTAACTTCCCGCTTCCAGAAGACGCCCATAATGAACACAGATCCTGCCGCCAATCATGTCACAAACACCCACAGAATCGTTTCCGGTGTCCAGAACACCCCCACCGTTGTTTCCGGCAGCCATCGTAACGCGTTGAAAAGCTCCGAGGATACTTGCGGTCAGAATTGGGTGGTGAGGACCATTCGTACTCTGCCTGTCGCCGAACAACAATTAATCCTTGCCCAGGCCCACGCCAGGTCAGCGATCTCGGTCGGAAATTAGACTGACATCTAACCTCTGCAACCAGTGCACCTGGAAATTCACCGCCCCTCTTGCCGAGCACACATGGAACCGTTTCCGATATTCGTCAAGACATCCGTACCTTCGTTTCCGAGGTCCGGCGCGATATTACGACTACCCAGACTATGGTCTCCGACATCCAGCGCACCACGGCGAAAGGTCAGGAAGGCAGTGGTGGGACACGTTCCTCGGTGAACAAAACTCGTACTCTATTAACCATCAAATGCCCACTCACTGTTGCTTAGACTCAAACCAGGTCAGCAATCTGAACTACCGACGGGTTCACTATCTCGTATGTACTTCCAGCACACGTGGCGAATTGCCCCCTCCTGCGCCGAGGGCCTGTTGCGGACGTGACCAGTTGATCGAGGAGGTCGTCGATCTGGCCGAAAACCTCACACCCATCGCTCTCATTGGTGTCGGCGGGATTGGCAAGACATCCATCGCACTGACTGTCCTCCATCACGATCGCATCAGACGACGGTTCGGTGACAACCGTCGGTTTGTTCGCTGTGATCAATTCACTGCATCATGCGCTCACTTCTTGAGCCGGCTATCCAAGGTCATTGGTGCGGGGATCGAGAATCCCGAGGATCTGGCCAGCCTGCGTCCATTCCTGTCCTCGAAGGATATCTTCCTGGTCCTGGATAATGCGGAGTCGATCCTCGATCCTCAAGGGATGGACGCCCAGGAGATCTACGCTGCAGTGGAGGAGCTGAGTCAGCTCGACAACATCTGCCTTTGTATCACTTCGCGCATATCCACCATTCCTGCCGACTGCGAGACTCTCGATATACCAACGCTGTCGATTGAGGCCGCACGTGACGCCTTCTATCGGATATACAGGAACGGTGAACAGTCCGACCAGGTCGACAATATCTTGGACCAACTCGATTTTCACCCACTCTCCATCACTCTCCTCGCGACAGTGGCACATCACAACAAGTGGGACGTAAACCAGCTGACCGAGGAGTGGGGGCAACAAAGAACGGGTGTGTTGCAGACCGAGCATAACAAGAGCCTTGCAGCCACGATCGAACTTTCGCTCGCCTCCGCCATGTTCCAGGACCTTGGCCCTGACGCTCGGGTGCTTCTGGAAGCCATCGCCTTCTTCCCGCAAGGTGTCGACAGGAAAAACGCTGATTGGTTGTTCCCCACGATCTCGAACAGAACCAATATCTTCAACAGGTTCTGTATGCTTTCCTTGACACACCGGAGCAATGGGTTCATCACGATGCTCGCACCGCTCCGAGACTACCTTTCTCCCAAGGACCCAAAGTCGTCCTCACTCCTCCTCACGACCAGGGAATGTTACTTCACCCGGTTGTCAGTCGATATCGATCTGATCAAGCCCGACTTTGGGAAAACGCGATGGATCATATCGGAGGATGTCAACATCGAGCGTCTGCTCGATATTTTCACAACGACCGATCCAAACTCGGACCGTGTCTGGGACGCCTGCGCCAACTTTATGCGGCACCTCTATTGGCACAAAACGCGACCCACTATTCTGCAGCCGAAGGTCGAAGCGCTTCCAGATGATCATAACTCCAAGCCGGAATGCCTGTCTTGGCTCTCGCGGTTGATTTACTCAGTTGGGAATTATGTGGAATCCAAACGACTCGCTTGTCACGCCTTGAGGCTCTGGAGAGAGCAGGAGAATGATGCTATGGTTGCTAAATCACTGAAGGAGCTATCTAATACAAATCGGCTGATGGGCCTCCCCAAGGAAGGAATACAGCAGGCAAAAGAAGCGCTGGAGATTGACGAACGGCTTGGTGACACGCTGAATCAGGCAGATTGTTTGGAAGGCCTTGCTTTGTCGTTACGTGATGACGGTCAGCTCGACGCTGCAGAAGAAGCCACATCCCGCGTAATCGCTCTCCTCCCAGAGAAAGGCCAAGAATATCGGGTCTGCGAATCCCACAAAACTCTCGCAAAGATATGTCGATCGAAGGGCGAGATCAAGAAGGCGATTTACCATTTCGAGGCGGCTCTCGGGATTGCGTCTTCTTTCGACTGGCACCATCACCTGTTTTGGATTCATTACAAACTAGCGGAGTTGTTTCGCGACGAAGGCAGGCTCGACGACGCACAGGCTCATCTCGAACCCGCCAAGTTGCACGCGGTTGATAGCGCATGCAATTCGGGCCTTGTGATGGAGCTGCAGGCTATAGTTTGGTATGACCGGGACAGGCTTGAAGAGGCGAGGGCTGAGGCTCTGCGCGCTGCCAACGTCTACGAGAAACTCGGGGATGCGAAGCGTATGGAGAGATGTAGAAAGCTCCTCTGTAGGATAGAGGACGATCTTTTTGCCTCTAGTTAATCTACCTTAAGTTGTGAGCTCCTGTCAATGGTTTCTATCTCCTGCACGTGCTCACTCTTCATCCTAGCTCAAGGAACTGAATGAAACCATCCACGGCCACATTAAGTTCTTCGGGTGTATCTTACCACAAGGTAGCGACACCTTGTCCCTTCCCCCGTGCCTTCCGTTTTTATATACTTAAAACCGATGCTATCTTCCTCTCTAAGAATGTCCCTCTTTATCCACCGTACCTCATTAACATTTGTTGTCCTACCATTCGTTCCTAGCATTTTACCTCTTGTATCACATCTCTCCATCTCCCCTGTTGTATTAGTTTACATATATGTACGTTCTGGGGCGTTCCTACCGTTTGTTCCGAATATTCCACGATTGTCACAATTGCCACGAAAACGTTACCCTTGCCAGGTGGGCACTACTCGAACGACGCTAGCTATCGAGAATGTCCCGCGTAACCCCCCACACCATATATAACATACGTCGATGAGCGACAGACGCTCAGCCGAGGCTGCTGCTGAGCCTCCCAAAGCGGCCTGGTTATTTCATAGCGGCACAGAAACGGTTAAAAGTCGATTGGCAGTCTATGTACGCCTCAAAAATACTTAAAGTAAACGGCGGGGTCTCTAAAATAACAAACTGGCGACTCGTTGCCAGCCTCGATGCAGTGCACCGCCCCACTCCTCTTCCGTCCTCTGGCTATCTCCCCGAGCAGGAGAAAACAATGGGCCCGTAGAGAGTCACTTAATATCTTTCGTGTTGATCAAGGGTCCCCGATCGCGGGCTTGTCAGCGCGCCCGGTGGGGATTCGCACATGCCCTCGAACGAGTCAATGTTCTGCTCCAAGTACGACAGCTTGAAGGCGCTTCAATTGCATGATTTTACTCGGACTGCGGCTTGGGTGGTTGTGCATCATGCTGCCCTCTTCCAAGAAATGAACTAGAAGGATTGCAGCATTCAGCCACGCGATTCTCGAGAGGGCCAGCGTGATGGAGGAAGGGAAGAATGGGATGGCTGGTACTCACGGAGGCGTAAAACCCTGAGTTTATCTCCTCGCTGAATGACCCGGTCCGGATTTTCGCTTTCACCGTACTCAACAGGGGCGGGGGACATGGGGTTCTTCTTCAAACTTATTGTAAACAGACTACATATCTCCGTCCTCCTCTCCTTTCAGCCGGTTCCACCTCTCGTCCCCATCACTCTCCTTTAACGGAGGCATACACGACGGGAAGAACCTAGACAAAGCGAACGGTTCATCTCGTGGCCTCGGAGTTGGTTGTGTAATGATCGGGAAGTGGACAAAGGGCCGTCGCTTCTTGTACAGGGTCGTGACCTCGCCTGCGTTTTGGAAGGCGAGGGAGGCGGAGAGCTGGGAGCGGATCCGGAACGTTGTTGGATCGACGTTTAATGTCTGTGGCGGTCGCGATTCGTGAACGTAAGGGTGGACGCAAAAGTACGGAGAATTGTGGGTTTATGTAGGATCGGTGTGAGTAGGTGGAAGGAAACGGACGATGGAGGATGGGGGGCCGAAGTTCAACGTGATCGAGCAATTGCCCTGCCCTGGTCCAGCCAGATCCTGATCACGAGTTTGTCGACTCGGTGGGTCACCTTTGTCCCATGTGGTACGGATATAACTAGGTTCGATCGGATACCAGGATGGGTGCCTGAGAACCGGACTTCTCGGATAGAATGCGATGCGTTGCCTCTGTAATGTTTCTACCCATATTACCAGGTGAGAGGGACACCGGGCCTGGAGTCATCCAGCGCAAAGGATGAATTGTTTCCCTTTGTTTCCATGGTGGGCTGTTTACATGCTTCGGGTGTGATATCTATCGTGGCCGGACCGACGATGACCAAGGGAGAAGGGATCCAGGACGGTATGAATGTTGAAAAATGTCGGCGGTGTTGCGGTGGAATATCAGAAGCTCTGTCTATTTGGTAGTGCCTCGCTGTGATAGGATACTTTGAGGATCGGTTCTAGACCTGATTAGAGTTGAGAGAGAAACCACTTACGAACTTCCTATCAGCTTCAACCGCTTGCTCGACCGTGAGCTTCGCACACGAGGCAGCGGTCTGACCACATGGGGATTGGAAGTACGCATACTCTACAGTAGTGTGAATCGGCGGCGTATCAATTAACAAGGCGTTCTCGAATGGACCCGGAATACCAACCGTCTTATATCGAGGATAAACCCGACCCTCATAAAGACGAGCGCGGCAGGACACCTCGTTAGCTCAGGTAGATTCTGCAGAGATGTCCAGGGCTAATGGGGAAACCAGCCCGTGTCGGATAATACAGATAGAGAGCTCGATTGAGAGGAACAGTGTACCTCCCGTTGCGAAGACCTACAGATCGTCAGATTAAAACACGTTACGGAGGATGTGGTGTTGGGTCGCACCCTGATACCCGCAAGCACTGCAAAACAAGGGTGGTACCACGAGTGGTACCGCCATCTCTCTTGAGCGCAATAGCGGCGCCGGTGTCTCTCCTTGAAAGCTTCACAGGTTTGTTCTTGCATTCTGCCAATCGTTCGGGTTCGTGTGGCTCGAGTTTTGACGTCCGTCGGTGGGACCAACGGTAGCGGGTATGCCTTCGGAAATCCTGATGTTCCGCCCGACAGACTTGGCCGTTTCCAGATTCACCGAGTAGGGCATGCCGTGGGTTGCGGTGACAGGTTCCGGAACAACGGCCGGCTTGCACGCATGCAGTACCTCTGCGACATCGGAGTGAATGTGTGTAGGAGCATCGGTCTCGAGGGCGGTGACCAAGAAAGAAAGACCGCGCTTCGAGGCGCGACTGAGCATAAACTTGGCGGAGGGTGGTCACGGTCAACGGGTCAAGACCGATCACTTGATGCTCGGTTGCGAACGATACAGTTTCGTTCCCGCTAAACCGGTCGGCGGTGGCGGCGGCGACAACAACGACAGTAACAGACGACAAAGGATCTGGCAATGGCTCCGGGCTTTACAGTTCTTCTGGTCTGCGCCGTCCAAAGTCGCAGGATATATTCCTCGCTCCTAACCAGCGCATCCGACAGGTTTAACGAGCCAACATGCATTCACGATTATTCGAATCCCTCTCCTCTTAGCCTTGATACTCGTAACATCATCAACAAATCCATTCCTGCTCCTTTTGTTCTGGGGAAATCTGGCGCTACCGTTCCTGCAAACCCCGACTCACATCCTCCTTCTCCTGATCTCGCAGGAGTCAAGCCCGTGATTAACGCCCGCGGCAGATCAGCAGGGGAAAATTATGCGATTTTCGAGCCCGGGACCTATTATCATCGAATGCCTGCACATTGAGTCTTGTTGCGCAGCAACTGTGGCGGGTGGGGAAGAATTTTGTTGAGAACGTGAAGGCACTCAGCTTTTTTTTTCTTAATGCCTGCTCTCTGGAGGGCAGGTGCACCGTATATAGTCGTCTCCCACTGTGGTAGGCACTTACTCAGTTTTTCCATCGGGTTCCGTCTCCAACGCACCAACATCATTGAATCCTCGGGGTTGGTTTGTGGTCTCGACTCCTCGTTCTTGGCAAGGTATATTAGTCCAAGGGCGATACCAAGGAAGCCATTCACCATTTCGAGGCAGCTCTCGGAGATCGTCTGTTTTGGAGTTATCTTTCCCTGGCACGGGTATTTTGCAGAGAAGGCAGGTTCGATGGCGCACACGCCCACGACGAACACGCCAAGTCTCACACGATCGATAACACGTATAACCTGACCCTTGCGATGGAGCCGCAGGCTGTGGTTTGGTACAGGGAGCGCAGGCTTGAAGAGGCGAGGTCCGCGGCCTTGCGCGCCGCTGACGTTTGTGAGGAGCTCGGGTCTGCGGAGTACATGGAAGCGTGCAGAAGGTTGGCCCAGCAGATCCAAGAGGAACTAGACAGAACCCGGTTGCCTCTGGTCAACCTTCCTTGAATTGTGAACTCCTGTAAGCGATGTTATCTCCTGCACGTATTGACTTTTTGTTCTGAGCTCAAAGAACCGAATGAAAGCGTCGACTGCCGCGACCACTTGTCTCTTCGCTTGAGTTTTTTTTTGCTCAAACTCGTCACTTTCTTCCTCTGTAAGACCACCCTCCTCTCTATGCACCACGTCTCACATTTGTTGTCCTACGCTCGTCATCGAATATTGATACGTGTCTACTACATGCCTCCCGCCTCTCTTGCTATATTGTTTGTGTCTGCATGGGTATGTGTCTGCATGGGTATCTCTTAAATTGTTCCACTTTTTTGAACATGCGCGATTACCACAAAGTCGTTCACCTTGACCGCGTTCCCTACAGATGAGGTATTAGGTCTGACCTGCCGGCGTGATCGAGTAACGTCGAATTATGCAAGCGGCCGCTGTCCCACGGAACTCCACAGGCACCCATACGGTCTCTAAAGTCGTTAATTTCTCCCTCCTCAAGGATTGTTCTCTCCTTCATTCGTCTCTGCGATGAAGGCTATTCATCTCGAGGCTCCTACATCTCCGTCGCGTTCACATCAGCGCACTGAAGTCGCGGCCCTACCAAGCGACGTGTCCCAGACGCGCTCAAGAATGGTTCCACGAAGATCGTCTCTCTCTCAACCGCCGTCGTTTTCGTGTCTCTTCTGGAACGGCTACAAGCGTTGCCCAGGAATTCTTAAGCAGTTCTCTCCCCGGTCATCGTCAGCTTGCTCGACAGGAAGGGGGTCAGGCACGGAAACTTTTCCTCCGCTGGACAACAGGGATTAAACAAGAAGCGTGTTGTGCTGCTGCCGAGCTTGCTGACATGTGCGTAGTGTTTGTTCTAGCCTAACCCACAGCGCTCAGCGCTGATATAATGTGCTTTCAGCACCACGATAGATCCGACAGGACAATGAACGTTATCATCATAGATGAGGCACACCGTGCCGTTGCATCCTCTTATCGCCATCTCCTCTATCGTTTCAACTCGAGTATCAAGAATCCGCATACCGCCAGAGACTCTGAAGATGAAGTTTCGAATTTGGCGCGCTCCTCCTCCCGAGAATAGTGTGTCGATCATCGGTTTCTCCACCACGTTTAGTCAACACGATGGCCTCGCGCTGGGCTTGGCTTTTGGCCGAATTGTGTACCGCTTAAACCCCTGGACGTGATCGGGGAGCAATGGTAGTATGTATGTTCTGACCCCACCTTTGATTCACACTGACGTGGATTCCGCGGTAGGTGCGATTTACCTGCATTCATGCAGGTGTAGACCTCAGGGGGGTGGCCGTCAACAACTCCGCCAGTGTGGCGGGTGTTGTCAAACACCGAGACCCGGATTCATTTGTTGTACAGACTTTGCGCGACAAATCCGGTGTGCCGGTCTCCCGGTCCGCCTAACTGCATCCTCCTGTTCTCGCGGTACGGACGATCGTAGGTCCACCTTGGTACGCCGGGAGCTCACAAATATCTCGTATGGGAATTGACGTGAGATATGTGCACTCCAAGACTCTTGCAGTCGAATGGAGGTTGTTGGTTGAGAGTATCAGGCCAGGGAAATATCCGGTTCTTGTAAGCTGTCTTTGTCTTCCATTGGATGCCCAAACCTAATGTCTTCAAACGGTTCAGCTATCTTAGCCGAAATCCCGAGCATCGACTGTGTCATCGTCGCCCGACCGACACTATCGCTGGGCGCCACGGCTCAGATGGTTCGTTCCTCATGTTTTGTTTCCGAGTTGGCTCCGATTGATCTTGTTCATAGATTAGGCGCGAGATAAGATTCTCCCCTCAGACTGGGAAGAAAGTCTATCAAATCATCATAGACTTCGTCGCCATCGCCGGCCGAGCGTCTGACCTCGTGTCTACTCCGACTCTTTTCGGTCTCGATTCATTCGAAATAGTCGACAGTAATACCCAGCCACCCCCTCCTGTCGCGGAGGGTTCGATCTCTAGAATAAACGAATCTTTGGAAGTTCTGGAGAAGTAAGCAAAGGAATGAAAAAAAAAACAAGGGGAGTGGGGGGTGCGGCTATTTCGAGAATGTTCCCCAGATGAAGTAACCAGGAAGACCCTGGGAGTGAATACACAGCGTTGTACCAGCGGTCGGTGAGGGAGAACATTCCCCCAAAGTTCGCACTCCTTCCCGACTCTGAACCCGAGGCTGGGTTCCAGTCTTGGGAAGTGAGCAAAGATCCTGTGCGATCAGCCGATCACACACACATGACGGGATTGCCACTCGGCTCTGTTAGGGTCCGAGACCTTCCTCATGGCCCCCACGCTGCACTGGTCTCTCGCAGTTACCTCGAATCTCAACGCTCAACTATGAAGGCCAAGTTCCAACAACCTAAGGAACGGGAGGGTGTTATCTCAGAGTTGAATACGGCCATCGAAACCTTGAATCTCGCAAAGGAGGCCTCGGGTATTGCCCAAGCCAAGGCCGTTTTTGGTTCCGTCAGCATTATCCTCGCAACGATCAGAGTCAGTTTCCTTCCGGTTCTCGTTGACCGATTGTAGTCTGAAATGCACCCAGGATAAATTAGTCAAACGGGCGGATTGCGTCGAACTTGGGCTGGCCTGCGCTGACGTCTGCACCGCCCTCGATCAGGGGCTGAAGAGGAAGAGGTGGAGCGATCTCAATAGCTCCGTGCGCGAGGCAATCAACCAACTGACGACGTGAGTTATATCAGCCACCCACACTTTGGGTGCCACATTAACAATGGTTTCTATTTGACTCCAGGACTGTGGCGGAGATCGAAGGGAATATCACCAAGCAGGGAAAACGAACTGGGATATCTCGACATCTGCATGCAAAGACCGACAAGGAAAAGGTCGCCGCCTGGAAGTTGGACCTTGACAAGATTCTTCAGGCCTTTAACGTGCGTTCTGTCGCTTGAATTAGGACCGCTGCTAACTTTCCACTCCCAGAAGACGCTTGCAATAGACGCAGATCCAGTCATTTCCGGCGTCAGTCATGATATCACGAACACCCACACAATCTTTCTTGGAGTCCAGAGCAACGTTGTGAACGCCCCTGCCCTTGTTTCCAACAGTAATCGTAACGCGTTGAAAAGCTCCGAGGATACGCGTGGTCAAAATCTGGCGGTGAGTACCATTCGTACTGTACCTGTCTTCGAGCAATCATTTATCCCTGCCTAGGCCCACGCCAGGTCAGCGATCTTGGCTGGAAATTAGACCGATATCTGACCTCTGGATCCAGTGCACCTGGAGATTCGCCGCCCCCATTGCCGAGCACTCACGGAACCGTTTCCGACATTCATCGGAGCGTCTGCGCCGTCCCCGAGGTCCAGCGTGATGTCAAGGGCATCTACGACATACTCTCCGACGTGCGTGATACCATGGCGAAAGGTCAGGAAGGCAATTGCGGAACAAATTCATCGGTGAGCGAAACTTGTACTCTATCGACCGTCAAATGACCGCTGACTGTTGCTCAGACTCAAACTGGGTCAGCAATCTGAACTACCGGCGGATTCACCATCTCATTTGCTTCCAGTACACGCGGCGAATTGCCCCCTCCGGCGCCAAGGGCGTGTTTCGGACGTGACCAGTTGATCGGGGAGATCGTCGATCTGGCTGAAACCCTCACACCCATCGCCCTCATTGGGGTCGGTGGGATCGGGAAGACTTCCATCGCACTGACCGTCCTACATCACGACCGCGTCAGGCAACGGTTCGGTGACAACCGTCGGTTCATTCGATGTGATCAATTCACCGCATCATGCGTACATTTCTTGAGTCGGCTATCCAAGGTCATCGGTGCGGGGATCGAGAATCCCGAGGATCTGGCCAGCCTACGTCCATTCCTGTCCTCGAAGGATATCTTCCTGGTCCTCGACAATGCGGAGTCGATCCTTGATCCTCAAGGGAACGACGCCCAGAAGATCTACGCCGCGGTGGAGGAGCTGAGTCAACTCAACAACATCTGCCTTTTTATCACTTCACGGATTTCGGCTATTCCTGCCGACTGCGAGACTCTCGACATACCAACATTGTCGATTGAGGCCGCACGTGACGCCTTCTATCGGATATACAGGAACGGTGAAAATTCCAACCAGGTCGACAATATCTTGGACCAACTCGATTTCCACCCACTCTCCATCACTCTCCTCGCGACAGTGGCACATCACAACAAGTGGGACGTAAACCGGCTGACTGGGGAGTGGGGGCAACAAAGAACGGGTGTGCTGCAGACTGAGCATAACAAGAGCCTTGCGGCCACTATCGAACTTTCGCTCACCTCTGCCATGTTTCAGGACCTTGGCCCCGACGCTCGTGCGCTTCTGGAAGTCATTGCCTTCTTTCCGCAAGGTGTCAACGGGAATAACATTGATTGGTTGTTCCCCACGGTCTCGAACAGAACCAACGTCTTCGACAAATTCTGCATGCTTTCCTTGACACGTCGGAGCAATGGGTTCATCACGATGCTCGCACCGCTCCGAGACTACCTTTCTCCCAAGGACCCGAAGCTGTCCTCACTCCTCCTCACGACCAAGGAATGCTACTTCACCCGGTTGTCAGCCGTTATTAACCCGAACAAGCCTGACTTTGTGGAAACGCGATGGATAATGTCGGAGGACGTTAACGTCGAGCATCTACTCGATATCTTCGTAACAATCGATCCAAACTCAGACAGTGTCTGGGTCGCCTGCGCCAACTTTATGTGGCACCTCCACTGGCACAAAGCACGACCCACCATTCTGCAGCCGAAGGTTGAAGGGCTCCCAGACGGTCATAGCTCCAAGCCAGAATGCCTGTCTCGGCTCTCGCAGTTGATTTACTCAGTCGGGAATTATGTGGAATCCAAACGGGTCATGTCTCACGCCTTGAAGCTCTGGAGAGAGCGGGAGGACGATGCCAATGTCGCTCAAACACTCAGGTGCCTATCTGGTACAAATCGGCTGATGGGCTTCCCAAAAGAAGGAATACAACAGGCAAAAGAAGCATTGGAGATTTACGAACGATTCGGTAACACAATGGAACAGGCTCGGTGTTTGGACCGCCTTGCTTTGTTATTACGTGATGACGGCCAGCTCAACGCCGCAGAAGAAACCGCATTCCGCGCAATCGCTCTCCTCCCGGAAAAAGGCCGAGAATCTCTGGTCTGTCAATCCCATCAAACTCTCGGTGGCATATACCGATCGAAGGGCGAGATCGAGAAGGCGATTCACCATTTCGAGGTAGCTCTTGGGATCGCGTCTTCTTTTGACTGGCACCACCGCCTGTTTGGGATCCATTATAAACTGGCGGGAATTTTTCGCAATCAAGGCAGGTTCGACGACGCACAGGCTCATCTCGGACCCGCCAGGTTGCACGCGGCGGCCAATAATGCACACGATTTGGGCCGTGCGATATTGCTGCAGGCTGGGGTTTGGCAGGAGCGGGGCAGACTTGAAGAGGCGAAGACTGAGGCTTTGCGCGCCGCCGACATTTACGAGAAGCTTGGGGCTGCGAAGGGCATGGAGTACTGTAGGGAGCTCCTCCGGGACATAGAGGATAGTCTAGTCTTCTCTGGTCAATCTTCCTCGAATTGTGAGTTCTTATAGACGATGGTATTTCCTGCGCACATTGACTTTTCATTCTAAGCTCGAGAAACCGAATGAAAGCATCCACGGCCGTGTCAAGTTCCTCAAGTGTGTCCTCTCACAAGCCAGCGGCATCTCCCCTGGCCTTTTCACCTAAAATCGTCACTTTCTTCCTCCCCAAGAATGTTCTCCCCGTTATTCGCCGTGTCGTCTCATATTCGTTGTCCTACCACCTGCCCCCGACACTTCACCCCCTGTATCCCCCCCGTCCCCCTCGTTATATTGGTTTACACATGTATGTTCTGGGACATTCCTATCATTTATTTTGAAGACGCTGCGATTGCCACGAAATTGTTACCTCTGCCGGGTGTGCATCGCTCGAGCGATGTCAGCTGTCAAGAATATCTTGTGTAATCCCTCCAGATCATCAAGTGAAGGACACCGAAGTAGCCGCTGCCCGATAGCAGCACCCCCCAAAGCGGCCTGATTATTCCGTAGCGGCATAGAAACGGTTACAAGTCGATTGACAGTCTATGTACGCCTCAAAAATACTGAAAATAAACGGCGGGGGGCTCTAAAACAACAAGCTGGTGACTCGTTGCCAGCCTCGGTGCAGTACATCATCCCACTCCTCTTCCGTCCTCTCGGTGCCTTCCCGAGCAGGAGAAAACAGTGAGCCTGTCGAGAGCCCCTTGATATCCTTCTTATCGATCGGGGGTCCCCGATCACAGGCTTGTTGACGTCCCGGTATGTATCGCACACGCCCAAGTGGGTCGACGTTCTGCTCCAGGTACAACAGCTTTGAAGGGGCCTCGATTGCATTATCTTGATCGGACTGTAGCTTGGACGGTTGTGCTTTCTGTTGCCCCCCCCCCCCCCCCCGAAACGAACCAGAAAGATCGTGGCATCCAGTCACGCGATTCTCGAGAGAGCCGGGGATGGCGGGGGGAAAGAAGGAGTGCCCGGTACTCACGGAGGCGTAAAATCCCGAGATTATACTCTCGCTGAATGACCCGGTCCGGATTCTCGCTTTTGTCGCGCTCGACAGGGGTAGGGGGACGGTAGGTTCTTCAGACGTAGTGTAAGCAGATTCTGTATCGTCGTCCTCTCCCCTCGACCAATTCCATCCCTCGTCCCCATCGCCCTCCTTTAACGGAGACATGACGGGAAAACCCCAGAAAAAGCGAAACGGTTCGTCTCGTGGCCTCGAGGTTAGTTGTGTGATGATCGGGAAGTGGGCGAAGGACTGTTTGCTTCTTGTACAAGGTTGTGCCTTCGCCTGCTTTGTGGTGGGCGCAATTCATGAACGTAAGGGTGGACGTAAAAGTATGGAGAGCCATGTAGCGTCGGTGTGAGTAGCCGGAATATCAACCTTCCTATATCAAGGATAGATTTGACTCCTGCAGAGACGAGCGCGACAGGACACCTCGTTAGCTCAGGCAGATCTACGGAGGCGTCTAAGGCCGATGTGGGGAAGTCAGCCTGAGTGTCGGATAATATGGATAGGGAGCTTACGTCTTGACCGGTATGATGGACACTTTTCATGATAAGAACACACGACCGGCAAGTGTCATATACGCATCTCGATCCAATGTACTACCCTCCCGTTGCAAAGGCCTACAGGACGTCAGATTAAAACCTGTTACGGAGGATATGGTGTTGGGTCGCA
>Ga0307510_10001625_pt1 | contig 24910 bp, 21 predicted proteins | sample 12_EM_MG_FD_207224 | JGI IMG/M metagenome (GOLD analysis project Ga0307510, IMG submission 207224) | Populus trichocarpa ectomycorrhiza microbial communities from riparian zone in the Pacific Northwest, United States - 12_EM | ecosystem: Host-associated > Plants > Roots > Unclassified | place... | reverse complement strand
ATCATGGCTGTGTAGCTAGCTATAGAGCTTGCTTCTAACGTCTTCTTCCATCATACCGATGCAACCTGTACACGGGGTTTGCCGGTCTGATGGCGGATAGGCCGTAAAGCTTCGAGAGTGGAGAGGAGAGTTATCACCGAAAATGATGAGCCGTCTACTGCTGTTGGCAAGGGTCATCGAGGTCTGCGTTAATTTTGGACAAGAGAAGCAAGGGCGATGATGTATTTAGGGTCAACCCCTCGCAATACAGTACTTGGCGGCGTCATGCCGTACGCCGCAGTCACAGTTGTCATAATGATCTTTCGCGAAATGAACCATCTCCATCACCAAGAAAAAAGCCAGATACTCGCTGTCACTGTCACTTGGGGCTGCTTGGGCACCCCCTAATTGCAGGCACTGTGCCGTTGTCGTGCCCGCTTACGAAAGCCTGAAGGCAAGGGGACCTTTTTTTCTTTGGTCTCCAAAACCAGTAGTAGTAGTAGTACTGTACAGAGGGCAAAGCAGATGACTCCCGTAATGGGTTTGTGGCGATCAATTGTTCGGAAAAGGCAAGTCCGGTCGTCGGCCGTCGCACTCGCGTTTCGGAGTCCCCCCCTAAGATTTCGTTTCCCCTAACATCCTCTGTAAAACGTACCTGAGCCGTATCTCGAAACTCCCCAACGAGATGATCGTCATGCGATGTCCCATGCTTGATCGAGTTGCCATCATCCTGACAAGCGCGATCGACAGACTATTTCAAGCGTCCGGATCTCATCTTTGGGAATAGCGCAAAGTGGGTGTAGTAATAACGGGTGGGGCGATCACGTTTCTCCCTTACGGTACCAGGCCTGTCATTGTTTCAGGCTCAGGCAGGTTACTGGGGTTGGGAGGATCCGTTCAGGTACCCAAATATCGTTATTGATCACGACTAGCCTTTTGATGCCATTGCAGCCACCACTACCACAGTGCTCGTTACTGCATATACCAATCCATCAGCTGTCCAATAGCGAAGGACTCGTGGACAGGCACAAGGGACGACAGCACGTCAGCTGAGCGCCCGCTCTCGTACAGCACCCCCTCCCTCTCAAGCGGTGGAGTCACGGTGTACTATGCTGTTGGTTAACGACATGGGAGGGTGTGAGTAGCACTAGACCAATAACAGCATCGTCAATGGAACCCTGCCCTGTTCGATTGTCGAACTGTTCTGCCCGTAGTCCACGCAGGTTTACGAACGGGTTAGGATTAGGCATAGGTCCCTGTGGGCTCTCGATGCCGCGATGGCGGATCAATCATAATGGCAGCCGTGCTGCCGCGCTCCCTGCTTCAAGTCGTCCTGACTTTTGCTAATTTCGTCCTGGGCTGCGTTCCGGATGTGTTTGTGCCGATCAACCCCGTTCGTCGATCTATGCGTAAGTAGGAATCGAGACATGCTGCAACGTTTGACATGCGTCACTTTATTGAACTAGTTCGAGGAACCGCGGACGGTGACCGAGCGAAAGGTTCAGCAACAGGATCGCCCATTAACGGCGTGCGCCCTCACTTCCCCCCACTACTTTGCGCAGGAAGTGGGGGGGCTGTACAGTACACTATATGTAAGAAGCACTGCAGATGACCGCATGGCCCAAGGGCGAAACTTGGGCGGCGAGAGGCACAGATGTGTGGCATCGAGTTTAATCCATGGGCGGCCCGGAGGGTGGCTGACTCGGATCAATGAGAGCTTTGAGTTTCGTCCCTCGTCCTCATATATCATTATAGACAGTACCACAACTGTTTACTCATCATCGTCGGCGTTGCTTTGTCGCCGACATGGGCACATGCAGCAGAGACGGTGACCCTTCCCCTTCCCACCGTCGGGTCATCTAAGGGCCAGACGCATACACACACACACACGCGCGCGTGTGCGCATACGGCATGCCGCGAAAGGGTTTTATCTCCAACGGGCACCACGCCCACGCCCACACGCCCATTCATCGTTCTTACGCTGCTGTCATTGATCCCCACCCGTCCGGCTATCACTTGTCAAAGCCAGCCACAGAATATCACAGTCCTAGGGTCACCAGGACCAAGGGAAACAAAGCTTCTGGCGCGCCGCTACTACTAGTAGCAACGGCTAGTACGGTAGTGGCCACTACATCGTGACGACATGCATGGAATGACGGTTCCGTGGGCGACCCTTGGCCACAGTTTCCGCATGGGTGTGTTCACTCCAGTTGTGATTCGTGCTCGTGCTGGGCTGTGCGGCCCTGTACGTGGTGGATGTGTACAGCCGCTGACTGACAGCTGACAAACAGGCTCATGATCAAAACGGGCCGCCACTTGACGTGTACACACGTGCCGCCCAGGTCCCACGCACGCAACACATAATACGGGCGCGCGCACACAGACACACATCTATAGCTCTGAAACCCCTGGGCGGGGCTATTCGTGCACCGTGTGGTGCGAGGGGCGATGGCGAGTGGGGACTGTGTGTAAAATAAGGACCAGCTTTGGAAAGACTGGTGTGGATCATTCGATCCGGTCACGCCACTTTTTTTCATGTATCCTCACTTGGCACATCGGAGAGGGATTGGAATTCGGAATTCGTCAAATGTGTCACAGGGTCCCCTCAGACAGACAAGGTGCCAATTGCCTCACGCCATGCGGGTCGACGACAGTGCCGCGAGGGTGCCCAGGGGTCATCATCAATCCATCCTTCGACTGACTCGAGTCCAAACCAAACTACTGTCCCAACCCTCGGGTTCGGGTGCAGAGAGAGAGAAACGGCAGCCCGTAAGCCACGAGTTTCTAACTTGTAATTCGCTAAATTCGCTTCTCCGGCACAGTTGCGTGTGTTGTTCTGCCGCCAGCCTAGGACACCGTTTTCTCCAAACGGGTCTGATGATCTCTTTCTCTCTATCTGGGAGAGGGGTGTTCGCTCCGTGTGAAGCTGTGACGTGAACTCGCCGAGATACAATACCCATGCTACCCGGGCGAAGGCGACCAAATAGCAAAAATGTGAGAGTCGCCGGCGCAGAGCGCTGGGGGAGTGTGCCCTGATGGGGGTTCTCTGCGTCGCACGCACTAGCAGAAGGGGAGTCACACGACTCGTTGACGCACGCACACATACACCAACGCATTAGACATCAGGTCGTTCGGCCCCTGGATGCAGGTGGATGGCTTAACCAAGTTTGGTTGTCGGGGTATAGGGGTATACGTACAGGCTTGCAGGTTCTGTTTACCCCGAGACATGTGCACGCACCAAGCGCTGGGGGTACACTACTATAAGCCGGCAGATCGAGCCATGTGTCGCGGCCCTGCTTCGGACAAGTCGTTGCGCGTGTCCGAAGTGTAATTGAGTTTTATTACAGTGACGAAACGCCTGTCAGTGTGATGCGTCCGGTTCATCGGACACGCATACAGAACATTTATGACTTAGCCCCGGGCGAACCGTTTTACAGTCACCACCTGTCCTAGCATTCCCTTCCCGCGCGCTACGATCCATGTTCGAAATTCGTTTCGTTTCGAAACAGCGTGAGCGTGCTCTTGGCAACCCGGATGGACCGGCACCTGTGTGACGACATTTCACTTTCACATCCTCTCGTGGCGCAGGGCCAGAGCAGGCCCTTGCCCACATTTAGAGCGAGGGGCAAGGCACAATTCTGGCGTTCTTCGGGGAAATTGGGAAGATACTGTCCATCTGCTGTCACGTAGTGGAGCGAACTAAACCCTGAACCGCCGGAATGGTCAGAAGGGTAGTTTCTGCGGTCGTCAAGAGGTATGTTGCCAGAACAAGGCAGTTCGGTCTTTCGTCCAATACCGTCTCGTTCCGAGGTCTATAATAAAAGTGGGGACTGCGCATTGTGCATGTGTTGTCGTCTGAGCGACGTATGGGTACAACAGCTCCCGCTCCCCGGGAAGCATTCCACCTTTCCTCGTAGAAACACCACATAGAGACCGAACATCGCGCGACTCACGCGCAGCAGCTGCACTGGCCTTGCGTGTTTCTAATCTAATCACGACCTCGGGGATGTGAATGGAAGTGGAGCTCGCCGCCGGACAAGCGCCGCTTTAGTCCCGTAGAACTGTGCAGCGTGTTGTTACTTACAGCGTGGTGGAGTTGTGGGCGCTCGGGCAGGTGCAGCTGACGATCAGGAAAGGCATGTCTACAGTCTATACTGTAAAAGTACACGGGAACGCAGAAGATTCAGGGGTGAATACAGTACAGCACATGTGTTTTGGAGCGACCGAGATCTGTACTATACTGCGCAACTCGTCACTGTTCCAACCTGGAATAACAATCGTTGGATCAACACCTCCCCGCGAAGCGCGAGGGTGCTGTCCGGGTCCGGATCTTTTGATTATTTGTGCATGTAGCGGGATGAGGTGGATACTTTCATGTTGAGCTGACACACGTCAATTGGAGTTCGGGTAATAGCTTGCAATGACCGCGACGGAGGGTGTTTCGAGGTCCATAACGCGCTTATCGCGTGAAGAGCCTTTTCCCGCGTAGTGGCCGAGCGGAGCCAACGCGCCCGGTTTCTTCCTGGTACATGCGGTACGCCTCACGCAGGTGATCTGGAGACAGGGGTCCCTTTTCTCCGCGGCGCTCCTGGACTGCACGAGCTGCGAACCGATACAATAATGATTAGATTTCGGGTCGCGGTGCTGCGGTGATATCGCCACGTGATGAAGAAAGAGGGGAGCGGCATTCACCTTTTTCTACTATTTCCCCAACAAAGACCTTGGTGAACCCTGCCACGATCTGAGCCACCGGCATGGACACTTGTTGGCCGAGGCTCTGTTGAATTACCTGCCAAGACGCCGAGTTCGGACATGGGCGTTAATGGCTTTTGTATAGGAGAAGGTTGGTGTCATTCATACCTTGCGAACGGCCTGCTTCGGGAGGGCGTGACGGCGATAAGCCTCGAAACGCTCATACTGCTCCGGCGTAAAGTTGTCCATGAGCACCCTATAAACGTCATGTCAGGTTGGCACTTATGAAGGGCCAAGAAAATGGAAGGAATGGGAGACGCACTTGAGGTTGTCTTTGGACTGGCTCTGCCAGGAGAGTTGGGCAGAGTAGTCGTCGTCGGCCATCGCAGGGAGTAGCTCGTCTTCGGCTTCGGCTTCCTCTTCCATTGCGCCTATGAGCCGCTGTGCACCCGTAGGTGCGGATGTAGCAGAGCTCGGCCCAACGACTGGCGCATCTGCAGAGGGGGTGACAGGTGCGGCAGCAGCAGCGGCGGCGGTGGGAGCGACGGGGGTCGTTGCGGCTGGCTGTGTCCACAGAATTGGGGTAGCTGTGGCAGGGCTCGTAGCGGCACTCGGTGCGGCACTGGGATTGGAAAGGACGTCTGAGGAAGTGGCTAGGGGTGAATCGAGGGTTCCAGCGCGGGGTTTCCTACCACGTTTAGCAGTAGAAGAGACGGCGGCTCGTGGTCTGCCTCTAGGAGTTGCAGAAGCGCCTGGATTGGAAGGATTTGCAGGAATGAAGGTGCGCTCTTGAAATGGGGAGGTCATGGTTTGTGGGAAGAGTTGACGGATTTGCCGAGTTTGGACAAGTCTGAGCCGCCGCGTCTTCAGCCAGCGCTCGCTCGTCGTTCTCGACGTGGACGTGGACCTAATGGCTCGCAGTTTATATAGCATTTCCCCTTCGCCCGGTCCACTCTCGCCTTCTTTCTCGGACGACTCTTCATCTCTCGACGGCGCTCCGTCCAATTACAATGACCTCCAGGACGGCGCTCAACCGACGGCTTCGCGTCCAGGTTCTCCCACACGCCGTGGCCAGCCAGCGAATGCCGCTCCTCCCCCGGACGTTGTCACTTGTCAATGGGAAGACTGTGGTTCTGCCTTTGACGACCTGAACACGTTCATACGCCACCTGCATGAAGGTGCGGCTCCACCCCTCAGCTTGGCTATCTCATTCCGTCGGAGCGCCCTGACGCTTTTATGACCTCCGCAGATCACATAGGCGTGCACAAATCCAACTACACCTGTGAATGGGCCACGTGCACCCGTCGTGGCCTCCCTCAGACTTCTCGCTTCGCACTTATCTCTCACCTCCGATCCCACACGGGCGAGAAACCCTTCACCTGCGAGCTCCCCGGTACGCATGCCTTCTCATCTGCTCCGTTGACCCCATCCCGACCCACGCGGCCCCTGGCCCCCAAACAGAGTGCGACAAATCGTTCACGCGCTCCGACGCCCTCGCCAAACACATGCGTCTCCAACACAACGTCGAGGCAGGCGCCCCCGGCCGCGGTGGCAACCGCAAGCGAAAGCGCGACCGCGAGGAACCCTCCCGCCCGGCCGTCTCTACCACATCAGACCCGGCCGGCTTCAGCATCTTCAAGGTGGAGCCGAACACGCCGTCCGAGATACACATGCCCTCCGAGCTCGGTGGCGGCACTCCCGCAGCGGACGATTATTTCAACGGCGGCCGGTCCCCGAGCCCAGCCGACGACGGCATTCCATCTTATCTCGCCCAGGACCTCGACCCCGCGACGGGGCTTATCCGTGGACGCACACCGTCTATGGTCAAGTACCTCGTGATGAAGGCTAAATTCCTTTTCGCCATCGAGCAGCACTCCACGCTCCTGGAAGAGCTCCGTGTGCTGCGCGCGGAGGAGTGTGCGCTCCGCCAGAGCAAGGACGATGCGCTTGACTCGGTCATACGTATGGAGTTTGGGTAAGCCATCTCTTTTTCCTTTTTCTTTGTTCTCTTTGGGACTCGGCGAGCTGACGCGGCTCACTTGGGGCGTGCCCAGACCAGCCGTTGAACCGCTGTTATCAACGGCCGGTGGTCCATCTCCACAGGCTAGGTCGTACTCACCAGAAGGGCATGCTCCGCCTGAAACGCATCAATGAAAGCCTATTTGGCGTGTGGACAATCCATTTCTGTGCTAGGCTGTGTCATTATAGTTCGCTGTCTGCTATAGTTTAGGGGGGGGACTAAAATTTATATGTCTAGAGCTAAGCTGGGTGGAGTGTGGCTCTCTAGACATCGTGTCATTAGCACAGCCATGGGCTAAGCAACCTCGTGGTTACGCTTGCTCGACGCGCGCTGTTGCTTTAGCTTTTACCCAGCCTCGATTACTCATCGACTGTATCGAGAATCAATTGTCTTTGCCGGATGTCAATCGTACTTGTTCTCCTCCCACCATTCTGTTTCTGTAGCGCAAAAATGATGGAAATAATCCTTTTGTTGCCTCACCGGGGCCGTGTGGCTTCTCGGGGGCAATACATGATTACATGGGAACCAGAACAGTTGTTATCGTCTTGGGAGATCAAAACGCTCACCTCGCCTATGATACATGCGGTTTGCCTGCCTGCCTTCATCAAAACCAATACACGTGGTGCGTGTTTTTTTTTTTAATAATGACAGATATATGAGAACCGTATGCGCAATAGCTCCATTTATTTATCCATTACCTCTGATGGGGATCAGGTATTTTTTACTTACCGTGACCTACAGCGCGTGTTTTCCATGTTCCTCAGACCACACCAACTCCTTGTCGACCTTTAGTCAACTCCACAATCACGCCCCGAAGCGCCGCCGTATCAACGCGTGGTATATATAATATTGCCGTACGGGTGGTGACCACCTTCGTCCCCCTGACCATCTGAACAAGAGAGCGCTGCCTGGCTAGTGCCGTACGTGTGCTTGTTTGTCCATAGGCCTTCTTGATTTTGATTGTTTTCAACAAAGGTCTAGCGGTGCGTAGTTTTTTGCGGTGTTAAAGACGAAAGGCGATGCGGCAGATCTACCCTCCCATAGACCGAGCGTCGACTCTCCTAACCCCTCGTACGCAATCTTTTTTTTTTGACTGGGGAACTAACAATTGGACAAACGCCCGCCGGGGCGTTGACTCTTGGTCTACGGATGATATATACCGTACGCTGCGCCAGTGTGCGAGACAACGTATGGCTACTAGCCGGGGGAAGAATGGCCGAATTCCCCTGAGCTTCCCAGACTGTGCCTACTACCACTGTGAAGCGGGAGACCAAAGGAGCAAATCGCGTTGGCACGACAACTAGCATCCTGGCTATAAAATCGTTATCGTGGCTACCGACAGGCTACCTCGTCCGTCTCTACCCACGGCGACGAGACAAGACATCGTGCGTACTCTGAGGGTTTTCGATGCGTAATTTACCTGGTGTTTCCCCTCATTGTCGCCGTCTAGTAACGTGGTTAAGTATAACGGCAATGTCAGGTGTCGAGAGATCCTGCGGGGTCATCTCTGACCACAAGTCGCTGGGATCGGTGAGCCGTAACCAATGACCAACCTACATCCAACTAACTGTGCGTAACAATTCCTATATTTTGGTCTGGCCCTGCGCTAAACTCTGTGCCACGCACGTAGCGTATGCAGGGGAATCAAAGAAATTATAAGGAGGACATCCACTGCATCCATCGGTCATCGAGGACGAAATCGATGACAAGCTGAACTGTACTGGCACGAACATAGAGGGAAAGGTAGAGGTCCGCGCTGGTGCGACCAGGATGGTGAGCTCAAGGAGCCTACTGTTAGCAGTATCCATCGTGGGGCCCTCCAAGGAAACCACCAGCTTCGGAGGCAGCCAATCGCTGGAGCACGACAGCTTGTCCTCCCACCGTGACCCTCTTCCTTACCATCTCCTCCCCCCCAAGTCTCAACTTTCCCCCAATTCTCACAGTCGCTACTACAACGAAAGGGCCCATGACAAGTCTCGACCATAAACGCCTCGTCGTCTCGACGGTAACGCCTGCGGGGCGACGCGCTCTCGTCCCCTTCGCTCGAGGCGCGTTTTTCTCGCTACAACTACACCTCGACCCCCTCTTTCTAAGCCGACCCCTGTTCTCAACCCCCCTGGTTTCTGAGACGTGGCTTGCAAGTGGGTTTTATTTGTTAGAACCTAGACACGAATTTATCTTCAGTTACTACGTGGCCGAGGGCAAATTTGTGTTTGGATTCTAACACCCTCAAGTCGTTTCCTAGCGCCTGGTAGACCTCCCCCCATCCCGCAGGACATCCTCAGGGAGAGAGGGCGGGCGAATCCATGCGTCTTCCAGTGGTGCGGACTGTCACTGCGGACGAAGAAGCAATCCCAATTGTCCTCGATTAAAGCGCAAACACGGAAAGAGGCGGAACAGTTGCCTGAAGTTCGTCTCCTTCATGGCGCCCGATGAAGGTTGGAGCTCCTGGTGTTGGTGAGCTATTCAGGAAGGCGCCAACCATCCGAATAATCGCATCGGCTCACGGGTGAAGACGAGATGACACGGTCGTTGACGACGGGAAGAGAAACTGGGTCAAGACACGTACGCCGTCCCCACGTCCTCTCGTATTCTAGAGGGAACGCGCCAACAATTGTCCCAGAGCGCCTGCAGCGAGACGAGGTTGACTCGATGACCGTGGACCATCTCACAGATGCCCCGCATAACAGCACAACCTCGCGCTTTGCGGATTCCAGGCAAACGCAAAGGCGCTCACCAGGGGATTGGGGGACACCACCTGGCATTCGCACGCGACACCCCATGGGTCTCGTAGAGGCAAGGCCCGCGATAGGTGCGCCAGGTCCGCCCGCCTCACTCTGTCCCAATATGCCGGGCACGTCGACGGCGATGTGGGCGCATTCTCATGCAACATACACCCCTATGTCCCTAGATCTGTGCCGCCATGCAAGTGCTCCGGCCCACAGAGCGCGAGGCAGGGTTGTTGATTCCCTATGATTATAGACCGGCGCACGATGGCTGCTGATACGGAACTAGTCTCGCGCATCGCGCTCAGCAGGGGATCGCCTCCGATTGGGTACAAGCATACGTCCCACGCTTCGCAGAGGCAAGACGCGCGCAAGGTAAGGGTGCCGTCCTGACCGTCGCCCTCGCCCTCATTTTTGCACCAAACAAAAACGCCCCCCAACAAAGAGCCCGATGGGCGATGCGGGGCTGTTTCTCATGCAACAGATCTCCTCGAAACCGCTCCGCTCCAGGTCCCAGGGTCCATCCATCCTACGAACAATCTCGCCGACCGAACCCATGCCCCAGGAACGAGCTGAAGGAAATCTGAGGATCGCGGCGGCTCTGGCGCAGTCCCCTTGCCCCGTGCTCCTCGGACGCGTCGCCTCGTGTCGTTCTAGCCCAGGGTGTCTTAGCAGTCCTACCTGTTTAAGGGAGAGACGTCCCAGCTGGTGGAGGGGGCGCAGGACAGGACAGATAGGGCAAAGGACGAAAAAAGACAGCTCTTTGTTGTCCCAGTTTGCAGGGCAAGCATCGCGGCGGCAAGTGAACACACCCAACCGTGGGAACGTACGACGCTGCCGTCATCGTCCGGGTCCCATGAGCGGCAGCAATTAACTTAGATGTTGCGCTGCAGAGCGCGGCAGCTGAGTACAATCCTAGACGACCTCCATCGATGACCGTTAGTCTTGGCTCGTCCGAAATAGGGCTAAGCGGCGGCGCCCGAAAGCTCACCAAAGAGGGCCCTCAGGCTGCCAGCGGCTCCGACTCTAGCTCTGTGGGGTGGTGCGAGACAATCCGAAGGCCTACAATAGTTCCCAGTCTGTCGGATTCCACAGTGTGGGACCGCTCTCGCCCCCGTATCCTGAGGGTTTCAAGTTGGTGCGGCATCCAGAGTCATCAACCAGTCCTAGACGACAGACACCGTGAACGGGGCCTCGGGCCCGCGGCTCCACTTTTCCGCGCTCGTCTCGGTATGACGGCAAGGGAGCGGCACGCGTCTGACACGCGTTTGGCACGTTGTCTCGATGATGATGAGAGGATCACCACCCGCTTCCGCTTCCAGCGGTAAGTTAACAACTGCCCGTTTCACGCGGGGGCGGGCTGGGCAGGCGAGCGAGCGGGTGTCCCTCAGCGCCTGCCGTCTGCCGCCAATCCGTGCCGTGCCGCCCGTCGTCGGTTTGAACCGTGCACGGGGGTACAGTACAGTACTGTATTATGACATGACATGACAAGACGTGGATTCAGAACAAACCGTTTGAAAGCGAGCCGAGTTGTGCGGCCTCGTGGTTGCTTGTGGCTGTGGTGGTGGTTTTTCCCCCTTCCCCCTTCCCGAGTCGCGGTGGCTGACCATTTGGCCTGTCGTGGCGGGCGCGGACAGAGACGCTCGTCGCGCGGATGAGGCGGCCCATCGAGAGGTTTACAAGGGCATAGTATCATTTTGCACGGATGACGGCTGGGACTGACTGGTTTACCTGTGGGACTAAGTTTCAAGATGAATTACAGTTACCGTTCGGTCTGGACGATGGACCCGGAGCACCAGGTCGAGCCGACCTTTGGAACCCTCTTCTTTTCCTTTTGACAGCTGATTTGCAAATTATCAGATTTCTTATCGCGCGTCCTCCCCTGGGCCCCCTCGTCGGTGCGGTCTGTACGAGAATGCTGACCCGCTGTTTACGCTTAGCATCGTCACCTTACTATCCTTTGCTTTTGTACAATGATTAAAGATGTAGCCAGTCGGTCGAGAAGCCTTAAACATGAGAGTTGGTGGTGACAGTCGGCCTCCTTCGCTTGCTTCGAGCAAGGTTCGTGCCCTGCCATGTGCTATACTGTCACGGTATGTAGTACAGTATCTTCCAGTCGAGTGCTCTCCATCTTCAAACAACCCTCGGTTGGTCTCCTGGCGTGCTAGCCGCGAAACATAGCACCAGGGCCTGTTCGGGGGCTAAGGCCTAAGGCTGAGGGATTTCGGTTCGTTTAATGATGATTTATTCGGGTCTCTTTTTGCTCGCTTTTGAGTGTTGTGGTGCTGGCTCAGATTTGTTACCCGTGTTGCCAATGTTGGACTTACATCCATCATTGACCGGGACTTGGTGAATCCGTGTCCGACTATCGTGCGACTCACAAAGCCATGACATGACATGGGCGCGGAGGTCGGGTTCGTCATCGCAGAATCCACGCATAACCATACGGGAGGTCTCTTCGTGTGTCTCTCTCTGTTTGTTCGTTCCCATGCCGAGGGACAAATTTTCTCTCCAATGTTCTAGCGCCCCCGCGTTTGGGGTCCCTGTTTCTTTTTTTTTTCTTCGCCCTGTTTTTGGGATTTCGAATTGTCAAGGTAACTTTGTCCTTCGATTTCACCGTCCTGTGGCGGTGTTCTTAAGGAAAAAACAAACAAACGAAACAAGTAAAGGGCGACGTAAAATGAAGGGAAAGGCCGAATCTGAATTGATCCAAAAAACATTTCAAGGGTTGTGGCTGAATGATAATTTTTATTCTGTGGGGAATCAGACATCGTGATTTGGATTACAACAAGTAGCAATGACAGATATTGCAATACGATGCTGGGGTACGGTATGAACTATCATATCAAACGTCACCTGTAATATGGGTACGTAGACGATGCACGCCGGTGATGATGCAACTCCGCGCGGCGTGGACTTCTCACTTCTATGGAACCACCCAACGACTCGCTTTTTCATTCCATGGAAGCGAACGACGCGGTGACTCTCTTCGCAACGAACGAGAATGATGGAAAACAAATCCTTGGTTTCGGGGTGGTCACATGTATAAACACCATCGCAGGGTGAACACACGCCAGAGTCATAAATCTCATATCAATCATTTATGTCTGCCATGCGGAAATGAAGAAGGACGCTGATGGATGTAGCTGACTGATTGAGTGAAATCAGAAGAAACGTCGCAATATTGTGTCTTTTGTCTTTTGGACATCTTGCGGGGGGGCACACTCCCCGCGATGCCCGAGCCTTCTGTAATATCGTGGTCCGACGCCTCGGGGTCGTTGCGCTTCAAGTCATGGCTAACAATTAATAAGCGCCGACGATGTGGGCTGGAGTCCCACCCAAGGCCAGTTGAAGGATGTTTGAAGGGCGCCTCGGACAAACTCGGCTCTCTGTCGTTTGTCTCGCGAAAACCCGAACAATGGCCCGAGACCGAGGGTTCGTTCTCTTGGCGTCTACGGTACCACCGCTGCACCACCGCCCATTCAGCTCAGCCGAAATTCATGAATCATGAAACCCCTCCCTTCGTGTCATCCCCCGACATTTCTCTACCGGCGGTATTGTATGTCAAGTGAAATCGGTCAACGCGAATTCCCCGTCAAACGTCAGTCCATATCCAAACCATTCGTTCCATCCTGTCCGTTCCTTCCTTCTCTTCCGCTTTGGCCGCAACTGACGGGCGCGACGTTCTCCCCTCCTCCCCTCTCCTTCTCCAGGATAACTGAATCTAACCATATATGTGCGCGTCCACCCGGGAGAGGAAGTCGATAACGCCAAAGCGAGCCCTAACCCTAACCCAGTCCTCACGGGCTCCTCCGAAAAATATCTTCTGTTCTGCTCTGGGTTCGTTCCGCCCCCGCCCAGAGAGAAAGGAAGACGCAACGCTATCTTTATGGGCGCGCTCACGTGCTCAGAGTGATAATAGCAGCAGCACCAACTTTCGCGGTTCGAATAACTTATTTTGTGACCTGTGGCGCGACAGGAAAAAGACTAATTAATTTTTTTGGACGACGCACATCGAATAGGCTCGCGGCGCGCATACAACACAACACAAGACAGTACGTCTTTGACTTCTGATGGGTGCGGGGGGCCAGCTTCCCGTCTTTCGAAGAGGACAGTGATTGAACATAAATGCCGTTACGGCGGGAGGAATGTAGGCCTGTATTAAACCGATAAGTCCGCGGACGCGATCGGACCGATTCGGGACCCAACTCTCGACCTCAACTGTTTCGTGAGAGGGTCAAAGGTGAGTTGTGTGACTAGACTGGGTACTTTATTATTATTTTTTCTGATCCGCGAGATATTACTTTGCAGGTTCTCCCGAGCCGTGATTCGTTTCCGACTCGTCGTCTTCGATTCCTTACCTTTCTCGTCTCGATCAACTCCGTTCGTTCGATGGTGGTTCCTATTGCCAGCCCTGGCCGGACCCAAAACATCCGCCCCATCTTCTGCTGTGCCGTCGACAAACGGGTTTTCATTCATCGCGCTCATTGTACCTCTGCTTTGGGAGTGCTCCTGCCCTCGTTGCCGTGGTATTCACCGAGCTCGTTGGGTCTCTCGGGCTTTGATACAGTCCCTACGGCGGGACAATGCTGCGTGATATTTGCCCTGTGAATCAATCAATGTCTTGATGGCTGGTGCCCTCATGATCGTCCCTGCGGTGATTCAAGTATTGTGCGCTCACATCTCTCAGAGTTCCGTTTGATCGGTCAGAGGGTCGATTCCCTTTGGATCTCTCTCAAGGAACGGTTACGATTGAGAGGTAACAGGTCGGCAGCCACTCGACCGCGTTAAGACAACGTGCATCAACCTTGAAAGCCAATCACTTCGCTTTGTTTGGAATCCCAGCAGCCTTCTTAGCGCCCGCCGCACATGTTTCGATCCCTTAATCGGATCTGCTTCCGGAAACTGAGGAATTTCCGTCTCTCGACCCGCCCTGAATTACTTGGGCCTATAAGACCGCGTCGACTTCCTCTCTCGTTTTCGCATCCCCTCGTCCGCCCCTCTCTCTTCTCCTTCCTTTCGTTGTTCGACCCTCTTTTTTCCCCGGAGCAGCTTGTTTTCGTCTTTCGGTATGCGCTTCCTTCGTCTTCTTCCTACCCTCGGCCTGCTCTTCGGAGCTCGTGCGTCCCAACTCGATTCGCGAGTCCCACATACCCTCGATACCCGCGAGCTCCTCGACGTGTGCGCAGAGATCAAGGTAGACCACCTCAACATCAACGTGCTCAATATTCTCAAGGCCGCTGGCTTGGTCGGTGCGTCGACTTTCTATCTACTCAAAATTTCACGTGTCTTTGATCCTGACTCCTTGACAACAGATATCTGCCTCTGTCTGTCGGCCCTTCCTCTCAACATCGAAGCCAAAGTGGACGCAGGCCTGCTCGCCCAGCTCGGCGGATTGATTGACATCAATGCCATTCTGAGACTCCTGGTACGTCGATGCTTTTACATCAAATTCGGCCATCTTTGTCTGATTCATTTCTCATCACAGATCAACTCATCGGCCGCCAAGGACAACTGCCATTTCCCGGACCACTCCAAGCCCATCTGCGCCGACAAAAAGAAGTGCGCGTTCGAATGCACGGACGGCTTCATACCCTCCCCGCAGAACAACCCCACGCAGTGCATTTGCCCGGCGCCGTTCCAGGTCTGCAACGGCCAGTGCGTCGCCCAGGGCGGATGTCCCTCGCAGAAGCCGCGCAGCGACAACAGACGGCGCTGGCTCGGCAGCGGCTCCTGCGCCGAGCGGGGACACGGCTGGTTGGCGTGCGGCGTCTACGGCAACAACCCGAGCGCGTGGGAGTGCGTCAACACCGCGCGCGATCTCGAAAGCTGTGAGTTTTTTTTTCTGTCTACTCGCCTGTTAATTGCTGACGACGCGAACGTTTGCACAATTCGCAGGTGGTGGCTGCGTGGTTCCCCTCACCGCTTACTCTCCCAAGGGTAGGGACTGCACCTCCATCCCCAACGTCGCCGACGTCTCGTGCGAGTGGGGCGAGTGCGTCGTCCGCCACTGCCTCCACGGTCTCGTGCCCTCGGCCGACGGCAGCAGCTGCGTATCCAAAGACGAGGAGGACTCGCATCACCACCACCATCACCACTATCCCGGCGATGAGTCTGCGAACGTCTATGGCCTCGAGCATGCTCCTCTCCACCGGGATTGAGCTCGGCTCGTCTTCGATCTGACTACGGTGGCACGCGCACAGAGTTTTAGTTGAACGACGATCGATCGCCTGATCGACCTGACCCGAGTCCCCCCTCCTCTCCCCTCCTGCCGCTCCCCGAACGAACAACTAAAGGACCATAGCTCCGCTAACTCTCTAGACCCACTAGACCCACTAAACACGCTCGTTTATATCACCCCCTTCCTTTTCGATCACGCGGACATAGTCTGTTTATTCTTTTTTTATATTCATTCGCTTGTAGATATCCCTGTTTTTCTGATGGTCCCATATGACTTTGTCGTCGATAAAGGTGACGATCGTAGAAATTAGCCATCGCTCGCCCCCGCCCCCCGGTAGCAATGCTTTGTACCCTTTGCCTTGTCTGGCGAATAATAATACCCCCTTGCCCCGCATCCTTCAGCTTCAGCGCCCAATAACTCAGTTGTCATATTCCATGCTTGAGCTGTAATTCGCATTATCTCGGAGGAGAGCAAGCAAGCGTTATCATCCGACAGTTTCTCAGAGGCGCCCGTCAAACGACGCAAAATGAAATTGTTTGTTGATCGGAACGCGCTCGTAACGCGGAACGTCCCGTTTTCGGGGAGTTTCGTAACCATTTCGGGTCGATGATGCAATCAACGGCAGACAGACAGATAGACAAGACAGGAAGGCACAAAGTACTCGACGTGTTCCATCAGAACGCCGATTGAGGATGACGCATGACGCATGATGATGGGTGATAGATTGGCTTTAACATCCGCCATGTCAGTGGTCATCTGATTTGTGTTGCGCCTTCATTTTGGAGATGACAGTGACAGCGGTGAACAATGTCAACGTCGATAAGGTCGTTGGGGAGGTTGCGGTTGATGCTCAGACCAGGTAAACTCGGTGGCGTACGACCAATTTGAACCCCCATACCGAAGGTGGACGTTCCCACACGCGCGCCACTTGATGAGCTTGTTTGATGACTCGAATAACCGTCAAACCCGCCGCGTAACGATTGGCATGTACTGTAGTACTGTACGACAGCACGCGTGCCTCGGATCTAACTCACTTCTCGACATCAAGAAGGATCGAAAGAAAAACTCAAACGCTGTCGCTTATTTAATTCGCCCCGCAAAAAGTCCTAACCGAACCGATACAATTAAGCTGCGGCATGGGTAATATACACTGTACGATTGTAGTAATCTGATTGAGCACAGTCAAGTTACGATCCATTGCTAATGTGTCAGTGCGTGCTTGTGCCATATATTGCTCGTGTTTGTGTTTGTGGTTGCTTGGTTTCGATCGGTACAAAGTGTCTTTGTGCCTAATAAAAAAAAGAGGGAGGGCCTTTTCTCCTTGGCAGTGCGATTTAGTGGAAACTACTTCCACGCCACGACTTGGCAATGCCCTTGCATTAATCGAGCCTCGTGCAAAAGATCGATCAGAACAGAACCCCCCACGCTATACTGTATGCTCGAGGTAAGCAGGGAGCCCATACCTCTTTCGTTTCTGGCCCTGGGAGCTTGAGGCGATACACAATTAAGTTACAGTGACTTGTATTGCTCGCGCAGAGGGGTGGGGGAGGCGGGGTCTTGCCGTAAGGAGCCGAAAGTGTTGAATTTTGACGGTTTAAAATGAAGGGTGCGAACTCCGAAAAGTCGTACTGGCATATTACAGGACTTGTCAAGACCCACGAATCAACCGACCTCATCCCATGTCTATCTCCGATTATCTGTCCCCCGCGATGCAGTGCTTGCTGAGGCCACTGAGGGACGACAACGATGTCAGCTGAGAATGGCAGGAATCTGGGTGGTTACGCGTACGGCAATCATTTGGGTCACATCGTTTTGATACGAAACTCCGCTCAGCCGGTGCTCTGCCGGTGCAAGGACCATTGTCACCGCACCAGAAATTTTATTATGTAACCTCAAATTCACAAATCCAATTGTTGTTGGCTGATTATCAAAAGCTGATTATCAATTATCAATTTCCCAATGTCAGAGTGAGAAAGTTGATTGCATGTATTTGAATTCAAAATATCACAAGGGCTCATTACAAAATCACAAAGTGAGGAAGGGACACAGCAAAACACATTTGGGATTTGGGTGAACTATAGGTCACATGCTCCCCAGCACCTCAATGAGCCAGAGCAAAGCGAGGGTTATATACATGGGCAAATGTACCATAATTTCATAGCAAACAGAGAGGTCACCTTGGTGGCGAAGATGGACAGGGAAGAAAGGATGTCTCAGACAAAGTGGGCAAGGTGAGAGGTAGTGAGGCCGGAAGGAATGAGCAGCTGTGGTGGAAGAGTGAGAAGGTGTGGGGAAGCAACGGTAAGGTTGGACTCACGCTGGACACAAAGGTCATGAGAGAGGGAATGTGAACAAATGGCAGAGGCAAAATGAGTGTCGAGGTGTTGGCTGTGAGCATTCATCGGGTTGGGCATGAAAAGAACGTTAGTGGCCTAGCCATATACTGGAAGATGCTAAACCAGCATACATGAAGCCAGCCAGGTTGAAGAACAAGAAGATGGCATGATAAAGGCAGGGTAGATGGAACAAGGGGAAAACCGTGTGCGATGATGGGGCTGTGGGTAATGGAGATGATAGTGGTTTGAAAGAAAGATAGGTTTGGTAAGTGAGTGCTGTTAAAAGTCCCTCAGATGTACACGTGTAAAGCCTTGCCTGAGCGTCGTGCTCACACTTACACATGCCTGTGTGATATCTGCAGTCAATGTAGCAATAGTAAAGTCGGTTGAGGCATCGAGCTTCACAAATATGGTCAAGGAGACTATGCTGCTGAAGGCTGTCAGCCCAATGTCAAACTGAGGGATGAGGTAGCCCGTCAATATACCAGTCAAATCCCTGTGCGAACAGGTCGCCTATGATGAGAACACACCCATGTGGTGGGCACACGATGTATGCACACATGGGCCTGCAACTCCACCACTTCCCATAATGTCTAGATTACATACTGATCACACTGATCCTTGCATGACTCAGGTGCTTGCCTTATAGGAAGGGGTGATACATGGTAATGGAAGTCGTTGTGGGCGTTGTGAAACTGGAACTGGTTGAATTAGAAGGGTCATTAACAGGAGGTATATTGTGCATCTCACCTGACTGGGTTGTTAAACATGTTTGAGACAATAGCAATGTGCTTGAGGGTGTCGGCATAGAAGAAGGGGAGATAGAGGCATAAGGATGCCACCATCACGGTCTCAAGTGAGTGGGAGATGACTTGCATACTGAGTGGTGGGGTTTCAGGAAGAGTGGCAAGTAGTTCCAATATAGAGAAGCAGAAAGCGGAGAAATGAGCTGCAACTGGCTATAACAACAGTGAAAGTAGGGAAGGGCACGCCAAAACGTTCAAAGAAAGGTGATTGATGATGCAAAAAGGCTCACTCCTTGGGAATTGACAATTAACTGTTGGAGTCCCACAATGCTCAAAATAACAGATAGTGGTTTGATGATGTCCAATGCCAAAGGTGTATGGGGAACATGGGAGGGTAGTGAGAGGGTGGAGTAGATGCGGTGAAAGAGAGAGCCCTTGATGTGTTGAAAGTGAGTGTCAGTGATTATTACATACATAGGCCAGACCCGTCAGATGGCACTGGCAGCAAGACTGTGCAGGCAGGCAAATAAGTAGAAAAGAGGAGATGGACAGATAAAAGCAGCCAAGAGATCCAAAAAGTTAAAAGAGGGTAAATGAGAGACAAAGAATGACGACAGAAAAGTGCCAGAAGATTAAACTCCAGGGGGATTACCAGACAGCACACGTCATGTATGCAAATTGGCCATGTGTGCTCTTTGGCTTTTGGGAGGCAACAGCCGACAAAGTAGGGGCAGTTGAGGCCACCGCTTTCAAGTTCATACTAGTAGGCTTTACAAGTAAAGAAACAGATCCGTGGCCGATTATACAAAAGGCAGGGCCAGGACCACACACTGTTCTGGCCATAGGTAACATTATTAGATTCCTGATATTGAAAAGCGAAGGTATAACCACAACATTTTTAAGAGTAAAATAGATGGTGCACGCTATGAGTTGGGTATAACTTGAATGTGCTGTGGCACCCAACATGTTCTTTCTGTTCAATTGGACAGACACAAGACTTGGAAGCAACCTCACCCTCCCCAGCAATTGAGTTCTACTCTCCCACACACTTTTTTTTCTGTGTCCTAACCAGTCCCCCTTCGCCCCCCATTCAAGTACCTTTGCCAGATGTTCACCCCTTGTCTCACACATGTGCATGATATCAAGTGCCATTGTCGTCTGCCCCATTCAATCTCCAATCGAAAGCTTTCCCAGCTTGTGAGTGTGATCGCTTTCTTTCTGTGTCCCGTCTCTCCCTCTGCAGTTCCCAGCTTGTGCTCCTCCCCTGGTCTCTTTTGTTTCTTGTCCTGACGCATCCATCTGTCAGCGGTCTCCAGAGGGTAAGTGCCCCTCAGTCGGTCGCTCTCTCTCCGTGTCCTCACTTGTCCTCCCCCTCTGTAGTCCACAGCTCGTTCCCCTCACTCAGTCCCATTCCCCCTTCACTCGGCCCTTTTCCTTCTGTGTCCTTCTGTATCCCTCCCTCAGTGGTCCCCAGAGGGTGAGTACCGGTGAGTGCCCCTTACTCAGTCCCTTCCTTTCTGTGTCCTGACATGTCTCTCCCTCTGCGCGATTTCTAGAGGGTGAATATCCCTCACTCGGCCACCCTCCTTCTGTGCCCTGACAAGTCCCCCATGCAGTCACCAACTTATGGGTACATGGGTGCCTGGTCGCTTTCTTTCTGGCACATCGAGCACTCCCTCGCCCTATTGCGATGGTGTCCCAACTCCGTCCCTAGCCATGCCCTTTCGCAGCTGCTCCCTGCCCGACCCTATCTCCAACACCTCAAGTCATGTAGCAGTGGCTTTCTCAGCCCCGCAAGCAGACTTGACGCTGGCGGTGCCCTTGGCCATGGAAGGTGCAGCACCCTTTGTTTGTGTGTGTCAACAACTGAGGGGTTTACTTCCCTCGTATCCATGTCAGCATTCACAGCTGTGCCAGCAAGCACGAGAGGGTTAGGGGCCGGTGCATTGGCTACTGACCACACTCCCCATCCTTCCTCCAGGTTTGCTCCATGCAAATGAGCTCAAAGCACCCCCATTCACTCCAAGCCTTCATGTTACAACTACTATGATTCCCTCTCATGCGCTCTTGATCTTTCGGGAACGCGGCCTCTCTCAGATCTCACTCCTTGCACTATAGTGGGGACATGGATTCCTGTTTGACCCAGACAGATTTTTCCCACCTTGACAAGAGTACAACTCGGTCGGGAGCAAGTACAGGAGCTGTGTTGGGTAGGTGTGGGACTACCCATGCCGTTGCCTACAGTAGTCATGCCTCATTGCTCCCCTTTCTGCTACTCTATACTGTATTGTAACCACTTGCCACTCTTCCCGAAACCCCACTACACAGTATGCAAGTTGTCTCCTTTGCCCATGTATATGATAACTCTTGCTTCTGGCTCATTGAGGTGATGGGGAGCACGTGACCTATAGTTCAAACCCCACTGTGTTTTGCTGCGTCCCTTCCTTGCTTTGTGATTTTAATGAGCACTTGTGATATTTTGAACACATGCAATCAACTTTCCCACTCTGATGTTGGGAAATTGATAATTAGCTTTTGATAATCAGCCAATAACAATGGGATTTGTGAATTCAAGGTTACATAATAATATTTTTGGTGCAGTGACAGTGGTCCTTGCACCGGCAGTGCACCGGCAGAGCGGAGTTTCGTGTCAAAACGATGTGACCCAAATGATTGCCGTAACGCGCGCCACGACTCGTCATTGCGGGGCACGTGATCCGTTTCTTGACGCCACGACGGTTCCCAATCGCTCACGACCAGAGCGAACATCCGGCTTTGCCCACGTGTTCTTCAAATTCTGAATAAATCATTGCTACATCACACGGACTTAATTAGTAGGAAAAGTGTAGGAAACACGAAACAATGTCGAAAGAAAGTAGAGGTGAGGTAGTGTTTGATATCAAAAAGTCTCTCCTCGAGACCTTGTTACGTCGCGCTACATTCGCTGACCACCTGCTGCTGTCAGTGACATATCGGAGGCAATGCCGCCGGTATCTGGCCCCCGCGAAATGCACGTGTCGGACCGTGAGCGCATGCAGATAAAGGGTGAGCAAAAGCGATACCACAGTGGCTGTCCCCGCGTCGATTCACGTTTCTGGGTTCTCGTCTCTCAGAGTTACTATCGATCGCCCAGAGGCCGTTTACCCATAGATTTCTCCAAGAGGCTGGTACGATTGAGGGGCACGGGTTGGTCATGGCGTTCGGCAGTCACCAACCTAAGCGACAGCCTGTCAAGGTCTCAAGGCCAAACAAGCACTTACCTTTATCTGGAATACCCATTTGTCGCACCCGCAGCACGCATGTTGGGTCATTGGTCTAATCTGCTTCCGGAAAGCCAAGATGTCCGCCGCCCTGAATTACTTGGGGCTATAATACGTGGCTCAACACTTTTTTACTGTGTTCCCCATCCCTCACTCCTCTCTGTGCAACTTGGGAACAGTTCGTCTCGCGATATGCGCCTCTCCCGTGTTCTTCCGGCTCTTGGTCTGCTCTTCAGAGTTCGTGCGTCCCAACTCGATTCGAGAGTTCCGCATACCCTCGATGCGCGTGACCCCCTCGACGTATGCGCGAGCCTCAACACGGAGTTGGTTGTCCCCGACTTGCTGGGCGTATTGACCGCCGTCGGAGTGATCGGTGCGTCGGCCGTCGTCTCAAAATTCACGCGTGTGATGTCCTTGTTCCTGACTCTTCGACAGACGCATGCCTCTGTCTGTCGGGCATTCCCCTATTCCTCGAGACGAACGTGGTCGCGAACTTGGGCGTCACGATTGCCGGAGAGCTAACAGTCACTGACATTTTGACGGACCTGGTTTGTGGATATACTACTTCGATCCGTCCGACTCGCCGTTTTGTCTGACTTTACACCCACACAACCCTCTCAGATCAACAATGCCGCCCCATCAGGAATGTGCGATTACCCGAAGCACAGCACGCCCGCCTGTACCAATGGAAACCCGTGCGGATTCGTGTGCGCGGACGGATTCACGCCTTTCCCTGCGGACAAACCGAAGGAGTGCAAATGCAAGGGGGACCACGTGGAAGTCTGCAACGACAAATGCGTGCCCAAGGGCGCGTGTCCCACGCATCGGATGCAGGACGACAGACGGCGATGGCTCAGCAGCAGCTCTTGCCCAGAGAGGGGACACGGCTGGTTGACGTGCGGAGTCTACGGCGGTGGTCCACGCGCGTGGGAGTGCGTCAACTCGGAGCGCGATCTCGAAAGCTGTGAGTCATTGTCCCTTTTTTTTTTTTTAGTTTCGCTTGTCTTGTCTGGGCAGGTACCGGCCTGGATCTGGTCCCGGCGCGGCACGCCACAGGTTTTGTTGTGTGTTGTGTGATGTGCACGCCCCTTGGCAATGTTTTGAGAACAAAACAAAGAGATAGAGAACGGAGCTGACGATACGTCCATGTTGCAGGTGGTGGCTGCGTGGTGCCCCTCACCGCGTACTCTCCCAGGGGCAAGGACTGCACCGCCATCTCCAGCGTCGCCGACGTCTCCTGCGAGTATGGCGAATGCGTCGTCCGCCGCTGCCTCCACGGACTCGTGCCATCCTACGACGGTCGTAGCTGCGTACCCGCGGACATTCACCATCATCACCATCACGATTCCTCCGAAGCTGAGGTGGAGGGAGATTCCGAGTCTGTGCCAGCTGGGGCGTACGGCCTCGAGCATGTTCCTCTCCAGCGCAATTAGTCTCGGGCCCCGTCGTCAACTGGTCTGATCGGAAGGTCGACCGATTGACGCGACGCACGATATACGATACGCCCTCTTCCACGAACAACTTAAGACCTGGTTTGTCAGGCTCGGACCTTGGATCACACGGACATGACCGGTTTTGTTACGTTCGCTGTAGATACCCTCTCTTATGATGATCGCATGATACTTTGTCCTCGATAATGTGATGATCATTTCTGAACCCAGTTCCGGCAGCCACGTCGTACTCATGGTCTTGGCCGTGCCACGCCACAATGGTCGTACATTTGCTTATCCAGTGAAAACAATACCCCCGCCACTGTTCAGCACATCATAACTTGCTGTCGTATTCTGACTTGAGGCTTGAACCGCGAGTGCCATCCATCTCGGAGATTAAGACCTTCCAACAGTTTCTCTGCGGCGTATGTCAATCGCAGATGTGACTAGCGGGAGACCTTTTTTTTGGAGAATTCACCAATATTTTTGATTGGCGCGATCAACTCGCAAAATATGAAGGGACGGGCAACTCGGAGGTCGCGATCGGAGAATGGAGATTCCAGGGACAATGAGTGATTTTGACAGACAGACACATGTAAATGGAAAGACAGGCCAGCAGATGGACAGACGAGGAGACAGACAGCTATGGTGCAGTATGAGACTGTACTACGTGTTTGATCATACTGTGATGATGGGATTGTGCCGGGCTCTGGATCCGCCCGGTCGCGCCCGAGAACATGTGTTTCGGCTCGTTTGAAACCAAGACGACCATCCCACTGGGCAACAGCAACAGCAAGGCCGACAACGACAACGATAAACCTTTGCAAATGATGAGGTGTTGTGAGTGGAGGCCGAAGCTGTCAAAACACGGACTCCACGGAGGGCACAATACGAGGGTAATTTAGTAATTGCTACTCACCTGACCCGATCGACCGAAGACATTGACGGTAGTAGAGAGGTGGTAGTTCGGTTGCGTATGATCGTGACACATCTATCGAACGTGAATGTCCCCACTATGTCCCCACACACTTGACACTGTAAGCTTGATAGGTTGATAGGTTGATAAGTTGATTAACTGTCAGACATGGCATGCTCTCCATATTCGCGTAATGATTGGCATGTTCTATATAGTACGCGTGCCTCGGATGAAACTCACTTCTCGGCGCAAAGAATCGAAACAAACTCAAGAACGTCTGACAGTGCCTTTGCCGCTTGTTCGCCCCGCAAAGTGCCTTAACCGATGTAATTAAGCCATAACGTGGGGGCAATATACTGTACAGTAATCTGATTCAAGCACAACAGCGATAGAGTACATTACAATGGGTGTCGGTTGCGTATTTGTGCCATTGCTCGTGTTTGCGGTTGGTTCCAATCTGCGAAGGTGCCAAGAAAAAAAAAAGGGGGGGGACGTATACCTTTTTCTCGACGGTCCGATATTGTGTGGGACAACGGCACTCGACGCTACCGTGCGGGCCTGATCAGAACTCCACGCTATGCTCGAGGTGGCGGAACAGCGCCTCAAAGAAACACGCCTGTTTCC
>Ga0307510_10001624_pt1 | contig 24911 bp, 34 predicted proteins | sample 12_EM_MG_FD_207224 | JGI IMG/M metagenome (GOLD analysis project Ga0307510, IMG submission 207224) | Populus trichocarpa ectomycorrhiza microbial communities from riparian zone in the Pacific Northwest, United States - 12_EM | ecosystem: Host-associated > Plants > Roots > Unclassified | place... | reverse complement strand
TGGGGAATAACTCCCGAAATATCATAAATAGATTTTGCCATTGTGCAGAAAGGATCATGTCAATCGTCTGCGCAGTACTTTGCGGTTCGCTGTCGGTGCCGGAAGATTCCAGAGCGATCGATTCAAGCCGTGAAATGGCTTTTTCCATCTCTTGTTGCATTGGCAAATTGCCATCCAGCATCGACCGGGTGACAACAATTGAGAGGCACGTCCAGCGCGTAACAAAGGACTGATCCATCCCGGCCAATGATGACTCGCGCGTCATCTCCGCCCTGCCTATATCTCGCAGCAGTTTCCCTATATCACCAAACCAGCCAAGTTCAGCATTGGCACAGAGTACGAGTGATGCTGCGGTCCCGACACATGCCCGCGTACGCCTCCGCCATAGCTCATCGCTTGGGAAGAGAGAACGGTTCTTGCATGACTCCAACAAGTGGGAAATGCGAATACTGAGCTCACCCACAAGGGTATCCCCTGGAGCGGAAGCAACGATGGAAGGGCTGGCTGTGGGAGCATCAGGAGTTTGAAAGGGAAGTATAGTGCTAGTGGAAGAACCGCCCGCAATGCACGTTCTGACGGGACGTGTGATTGAACCAAAGACACTGCGGACGATATTGGTCTGTGAAGAACGTCGGATGATTGGCAGAGCAGTGGGCGAATCCGTGTCGGCAGGTTGTCCCGCGGCATGTTCATCACCAACTGTGTTCTTGCTTCCATCTTCTATGATTTCGGAAGCCTTCTTCCAGACTATTGTGCCCCATTCTGTGTTGAACGAGCCTGGGATCGTCATCGCAAGCAATTCCATTTCTGAATCCTCCGTCATATTTTCGACCAGCCACCGAATCGCATCGGCATCTCGCCTGATCCGGTCCACCGTTTCTTCCATCGCAAGTTGCATCTGCCCTTGTGCCATATTTGGGTTAACAGATTTTGATTCGCCATCACGATCCTTATACTCCCGGCCCCGCAAGGTTTGAAACAGATACCAGATGAGGCCAGAGAAGGAATTCTGGTAGGGTGACTGTGGATATATCACTGGCGCAAATATCGTGAATGTATAGAATAAGCCACAGATGCCGATGGGAGCAGCAGTAGTCAGACCAACTGTCGTGTTAATCTTCAGGACAAAGTCGACAAGCCCCACGGAGAATAGTAAGACGGAGATGTGAAGGACACCAGGTACGGCCTCCGCAACAATAGGCATGTACCATCCATCAGAACCTTCATACAAATATTGCCGAATCCGAGCACTCTTCAGAGGGTCGCCATATCGCTGGAATACGTGCATGTAGTCGCGAACCCATTGCTGTACGAGAGTAGCGAGAAGTGCGGCCTTAAGGCTGAAAATGAGGGCCATGAACCAAAACACATTCACACGGATATCAGATGCGGATGGGTTGAAAGTCGGGAAAGAAGGTGGTGGAGTAGAAGGGATTGTGACCTGTGGGACTACGGAGGAGATCTGGTTTGAGATTTGGGCAAGAAGTGCGACATTCTGTTGCAGGTAGTACACGGTCTGATCTGCCGGGCTCGGCTTCAAATTCTGTTTGCCATCGATTATGAATGCAGTGAGAGCAGCAGAAAATAGACCGGCCTACGGGAAGTGCATCAGTATGATCGAATACAACACATAAATGAACGAAATCAACGGACAAATATTAGGACGCCATCCATATCGTCCTTCAAAGTTTGAATCCGTGACTCATCATGGCTTTTGGCTTCCTTGCCGTAAAGGGTCCACAGGGGATTAGCGCTGCCATCAAAATCTCCTATCATTCCCTTTTCCCGGGGTTCTCGGTTAGAGCTACCATTGGCGGAGCCACCATCCATAAGTGGGCCATTGAGATCTGCTATTTCTTGTTTGTGTCAGATCATAGAGATATCGACGGTCACACACCTGGATCAGCATTCAAGTCATGTACAGCTGGAGTTTGTGACTCATCCTGAATCCCACTTTGCTCGCCTTGTGTCGTCACGTGTCCGGTTGGGTCACCGCGTTGGGACTCAGACTGATGGATGTCAGTTTCTTGAGTCCCGCTTTGTCTAGACATTAATACTAATCGAAGCAATTCTGTGAACCGTCAGAATTTGGATACATTGGTGAGAGAAAAATCAGGAAATAGAAACCACACCTTCAAGCTGGGGAGGCAGTTGCTGTGAGTCAAAGGAAGTACTCTGGTCGGTAGACACTGACGACGCTTCACCAGCATCACTTTCCACTGGAGTCTGACGGATATTCATCTCGTGCATCTCGCTTGTTCCCATCTCTTCCTCTATAACCATTAGCACTGCGATGACTGTTGACAAGGGAGAGCACGATGCATACCAGGGGGCTGAGACCCGGAGGCTAAATTCTGAGCTTCAATGTCGACAAAATGACTCATGGACCTAGAAGTACTCGTCATGATGAGAGAACGACAAGCTGAGGAGAGCTGGTAGCCGTGGAAGAGGGTGACAAGTATAATTTTACGAAACTCGGAAGCGGCGACTATAAGAGGGCTGGAGGCGGGTGTAGCCATATAAAGATGTTCTGCGCCATATGTCATATAATCCTTGATTTTTGAAACCCAAAGGCATACTTCCCTTTTTTTTTAAAATCCATTATTGTGCGCCTCGGGGTGCAGAACCCCATGTAGCACTTCATGTATGAACATGATGACGGTAATAATGTGCAATATAGTAGGTTGGTTCCGTGTTATTTTCCCCCATAACTAAGGTTATCGTTGCGTAACGCCTACTGTGGTGTTAATGACAAGCGCGGTATAGCACGCCAGGATGCCGTCGTGGTTGGAAGGGGAGACTCGATGTAGTTTTCGGATGGAGTTGGCGCTCAAGTGGGCAGCCCGTATGTCATCTTGACACTCAAGTTTCGTTGTCAGCACTTGCGAAAGGAGCGGCAGGTGCCTTGGCGTTACGAGGGGAAGAGGAGTGTGTGTTGCACTTGCAGTTTGCTTCAGTTCAGGATTGCCTGACGTGTGTATCTCGTGTAGTAGTAATGTGCTGAGTTCGTGTTTGCTCACCTGGTTTGGTTTTGAAGCGGTTGGTACTGTCCACATAGTTTGCTAACGGTATCGCCATCTCTGGGTCTCCTAATAGCGTTTCTATCGACATCTCCTTCCGTATTTCATTGCCTGCTCCGCCAGCGCCCATCTCTCGAAAACATACTCTGTGCAGTGTAGAAGGTAGTGCATGATAGTTTCTTTTTCGTGACCGCATGCTGGGCAGTTGGCTCTGTCTGTCCTTCGGAACGCATACTTCCCATATCACAGCAGTATCGCCCATGGCAACCAACACATAGACGTTAACGCCAGCATGTGTAAGGGTGGAGACGCTGGCAAGGCTTTGTCCGTCAATGATTTTCGTATTTGACGTTTGACGGATCACTGCCAACAACTCGAAGGTATTCAAGTTGGGATTTTTCTATCAATTCCCACGCTGTCACTGTTCAACTTAAGCGCTAAAGCCGTCATTCCATTGATGATCGTCCCTGCCCCTTTCCTGCCAGCGACTCACGGATCACCACCTTCGCCGTCTGAAGCCACTAGTGTGCGCCACCCGCCACCTCGAGCTGTCAACCCAACGTCACGCGCGACGTGCACGACACAGTCGCGTTGTTCGGGACCCCTCGTTTCACTAGACTCGTATGATACCGTTTATAGTTGCGTTCGTTCCATCTTCGTATCCCCTATCGTCCTTTTCATCTTAGATCCTTCGCTCGTTGCCAGCCTTCCCTCTTTTACTTTACCTTAGCCATCGGACAGGGACGACACCGCTCCCCTTTACTCGCAGTAGCGTACCTGTCTATAATCCCTCTCACCCGGCTTCGGCCAAAGGGGAGACCACCTCCAGAGGACGCCTCTGTGTAATACAACCAAAGACCACTCTTTTCTCCTTTCGTTCGCGTGCCGTCGTCTCAAGTCTCTCGTTTCGCCGCGTTACGATTCCCCTCGGGAATTCTCGGCCTCTCGGGAACGCGGCCTCTCTCTCTCTCTCTTTCTTCTCCCTGGCGCTTTCGCCCTCAGGAACACGGACCCGTCTCGGACATCACTCAGACCCCTATCGAACTCACAGAGCATAGAGTTACCTCCCGCGCTACAGTCACGACACCGGATATTTCCGAATTGTTTCTACTGTTCGATCCGGTATGTGGGCAAAGACAGTCGGAGGGGGATTATCACTCTGGGAGATCGACACGGCCATAATCGTGAATAATGCCTTATCGAGTTCCGTGATTACTACATAACGTACTTCACATGACCCCCGCGGAGGGTATTTACAAAAAAAAATGAAGTACGTACAAACAGGTACATTCGCACGCAACAACAAATGTCTTGCTGACCTAAAACTCTTTCGAGTTAACATACCTCCTGAGAAATAAAAAAGGAACTCGGGAGATAGATTTACCATCCGTCCTAATAGTTCTCGAACACTGGCCAGTCAACTTGCGTCGCATCAGAGGAAAGGTCGTCTAGCTGCGCGTCAGTCTCGATGAAATCCGAGCTGAAATCGTAGTCGTCCCGGAAGTCGAGGTACGATGTACCCTCGTCCCCGTCCCAGCGGAGCTCCCTGACGTGTCCCTTCAGACACTTCGCGTGCTTGGTGATGATAACGCAGCGATCGACGCGGAGCGTCTTCAGGGTCGTGTAGTTCTCTTTGCGCCGCCGGAGGGTGTTCGCCAATACGTCGCACAGGACGCCACCGTGGAGCAAGTCCGTGCTAAAGTCCAGATTCTCCAACAACAGGGTCGTCAGCTTCGGGAACGGTGTGGTGGGTGCATTCGCGCCCGCGATATCGTTGATCGCCTGTGTCTGTGTAAGTCTGTTGCCGCGTCTTCCTCCCTTCCTCTTGCTGCGGGACGTCGCATTTGTGGATTCCGGAGGAGTGAGAGACCCCATGAGACCATTTGTCCCGTCTCCCCTTTGCTTGGACCGTGGTCACCCTCTTGCAGTCTTGAAAGAGCTCGTACCAATTTACAGATTCATCCACATAGGGGGAGGAGATGGAGAGGAATTCGAGGTTTGAGATGGGCAACATACTACATAGCTGTCGAAGAGTATCACCCTGAGTTGAGGAGCCAAACGCGGACAGACCGTCGAATGACAGAGTGAGCTCAGCTTCGCTATCCATATCACCTTCAAAGATACGTGAGTGGTAGGTTGTCAATTTAGGGGGAGTGATGGATGCGACCACGTCTATGTGACGGTTCTCCAAGCAGTTGAAGGTTACTCTGAAACTTTTGAACTCTACGGATGTGGGATTGTGGAAATGGCCCGAGATGAGAGGAAGTATCTGATTGTCATCGTGCCCAGACGGACTCTCAGAGATACATCGCAGGTGAAGAACTGCAGAGGAAGGAAGCTCGAGCTTCTTCAACAAGCTGGTGACGTGAGGAGTTGATCCGCCAAGGCATAAGTGTGAAAGGTGTGGGAGGTGGATTGGTTGTCGACGTGAGACTTGGGAGAACATAGGGGGTAAACAGAATTGAAGGACGAGGACCTTCAACTCTGGACTGTTGATCAGGAGATCGATCAACTGATTCGAATCATCAGGCCCTGGGTTGTTAGTGGTGGATGTCCCTCTGGAGAGGTTTATTTTCAACTCGGTCAGCTGACCGCAAGGAATAAACGACCAAGGAATGGATATTTGAGAGAGGATGAGCCTCCGTAGTCTCGGTGTCCGTCCTCTGAAGAGCGTAGGACCGGCAAGTTGCCGAAATGGGACGGGCGAACGTGCCAAAAATTCGAGTTCGAAATGTTCCAGTGCGGGAGCTTCCAGCGCGCAAATATTTGTTACGCGTTGAGGGTGATACATACGCAGTTTGGAGAGTTTGAGCTGGCGAGTGTGGGAGATGTGTGGGAGGAGCTTGGAGAGTACCCAGGGGCTCAACTCGCCCATGAGGTTGATGTCGAGCGGCGAATTCCGTGAGCGAACGAGCATTTCCGAGACCCAATCTGAGCTCGAGGAATCCATCACGGTGACCCTGGCCCACAACGACGAGTCGCCGAGCGCGACTTGACGCCAGTGTCGACACACATGCGTGGCTTTGAACCAAAACTTCACCGGCACGCCGAACCGGGCCTGGTCCTCGAGGTTGAGGAACCGAAAGATCCGTGCGAGGAGCTCGGGCGGTAGAGTGGAGATCGGCGCGAGTGTGCTGCGACGCGAAAGTAGTGATTGGACGAGCCACCTGGCTGCGTCTATTTCCTTATCGATCGCGGAAACGGCGGCGGCGCGCGATGCGGGTATTTGTGTCATGATTTGGAACAGGTTATGTCCGGATTGGAGGAGGGTGAATAGGTCGGAGAGCATGGATGTTTGTCCATCGCTTGACGAGGAGCTTGACGAGGAAAAGGTGGAAGATCAGTCAAATGGGACACCGATATGGAAAATGTCCCAACCTTTCGTGAGAGAAACGAAGGGCCACATCACTCTCTGTCGTAGTAGATGTGGTAGCGGCGGACTGCACTCGACTTGGATAGCGCTCGGTGGAGCCCCTCATTATGAGGTCTTTGCTGGGAGCTGTACGGGGAGATATATATTACGAACTACTCCTGAGCAGCAAAGGGGGTGCGATGAGTTAAATAGCACCACTGTCACTTGCAGTTGGCACTGCGGCCACTGGCGCAGCAAATCGAAGCACGCATCTGCGGCTTCTTCCTTCGGCCCGAGGCCCTTGTAGTTAGCACTGCAGTCACTCGCGCAGCAAATCAAAGTACGCATCTGCCACTTCTTCCTTCGGCCCACGGCCCAGGCAACTGCCTCCGCCGCCCAGCCGTGGGAGGCACTCGCCGTCGCAGCGACACTTGCACCAGCTTCTCTGTACCCGCTTCTCCATCCGAAGGTCCACAGCCCATATAGCCAACCTTCGTCCACCCCTCACCCTCACCAATATTGCCATCATCCCTTGCCCCACTAATACCCTGCTGCTGGTGGGAAAGAAATAGCCGCGTGGTACATTGTGTGAGCGCATAGAGTGCCGTCCACGCGTACTTTCTAGCGAACCCGAGAAGGGGTGTCCAACGGGTTCTGCGTAGGGTAGAGTAGCAAGAGCGCATTCCCTAAACGTTTTAGGTACATATAATTGTGGAATCGTGCAGAGCACACACCCGAAGTTCAAAGGCCACGTTGGACAAGAGGAGACGAGGGTGAGGGTAGAGACGGTCAGTAAGCGGTATGTTGTAGAGTGGACGCAGGTTCTGTATGCAAGTTCAGCGGCCTGTAAATCGTAGACGACCTTGATAAAAAAAGGAAGGTTCGGTCTGAGTATTACAAATCGATTGGAGAGTAGGGAGGGGGGTTGGTAAACCTTGTGGGACTTACCACTCTGGCAGAATGACGAAGGGATCTCCCTTCCACACGTCTTGGCCTTCAAAATCCGGTCCTTTGCGATGAGTCCTTTTCCCCTTTCCCCATCAAAGCACTACCAGTCGTCGTTCGTTAAGAAAAAGGGTTGGGGCCGCTAACAAGTGCAGATGATGGGTACACGTGTGCCTCAGCTGCGGTCGAAGGGTCACCAGGAGCACCATCGGCAATGAGTCCGGAAGCGGGGGTCTCACGCTGTTTCTGCGGCTACAACTCAAGGCTGCCAGTTCTTGAGAGTCCGTCACAGGCGGTTTTCGCTTGTGGACCCCATTGGATTTTCAGAGAGCAGGAGGACATGGAGTCTCGCGATACCAAGCGCTTACTTGAGGGATACCACTGCGGACGGCGGCGCTCTTCGGGTCCTCTTCGCGAGACGAGATCGAGGCTGTTAACATGAGACGAGACGGGACATTGCTTCATCAGATTGGTAAGAGTGTGCCTTTCTGAATGGCGATTCTTTATGACCGACTGGAAAGAGACACAGATGGTAATTCGTCATGACTTGGAAATACCTCAGAGGTGATGAAACAAGCTTCGGTGTATGGTTCGCGTGTTGCGTGTTTGCGTGTCAGAAATCGTATGTAAGCAAATCCAATTCCGGCGGTGCATCACGTGACGACTGGCACGGACCAGGTTTCGGTGGAATCAGAACTCCAGCAGAATGGGTACACTTGACTGGGAAGCCACCAGTATGGAGCCCTGGAAAGGGTGCTCATACACATTAGTCGAAGTGACGAATGAACTCCATCCAGGACTTATACACCAAGCCCGTGCAGACTCCAGATTGTCACTGCTTACAAGACCCGAGAGCGGCCACGTCCTGCTGTTTCTCACACTATTTTCCCTATTCCGCCACTCCTCCATCCTGGCACCCACAAACGTGCAATACACGCGCCAATTTTCGGTGATTCCTTCACTCTCATTACCATCGCTGCCACCCTGGTAATCTCCACAGCTGGGAAGCTGGCACCCCTGCGGCTGGTGTGCAAGCACGGAAGTGCCATCCACGCATGCTTTCCTGAAAACGCAAGGAGGGGATACGCTCTGCGTATTTCGCGCAATAGAACAGCAGGTGCGTCATCTCTGGGCCTTTGAAGTACAACGATTGTAGCACGCCGCAGGGCACGCGCTTGATATTATAGCGCATCGTTGGATGAGGGATGACGACATACGGCCTGGATTATCAGGAACGGGGTTGTAGGTGCGCCGTTCTGGCGCGGTGATGAATTGATCCTCTTTTCACACAACTTGGCCTCAGGAAATCGGTTCCGTCATGACGAGTCCCTTCCCCTTAGGGCCCCTACACCTATCTGAATGCTTGACCTTGACGGCTGTCGCTCATTTTGTGACATCGAGGCTTTCAAGAAGCGCGGATGACGGGTACGTGTGCGTTCCAGACGCGGTTAAGGGCCCACCGGTAAGGGTGACCAAGTCAATTGACCAGGCGCGACGCATTCGAACCCCTTATGTTGTTACGACTGCAACACGTTCGAGTCATTCAGGATCTGGTGCAGGTGCTTTTCGCTCATTTCCTACCTAGGATTCTCAGAATGCAGGAGTGGGATGGAGCTTTATGATGGTGAGCGCGAAATGACCCCTCTTGAAAGATGTGACATCTTGAACGCGGGTAAGGAGAAAGGGATTCGGAGTAAACCCGAGTAATGAGATGACAACACCGACACAACCGCACCAGAAGGCGAGTTAGGAGGGGCATAACAGGGGAGACCACTGGTACGGAAGTCGAGGAGGCTATTTCGACGAGAAAGCCAGGGCTAGGACCTGAACTTCATACTAAAACTAATCCATACATAAGAAAAGCATATTGCCTGAGAGATGCCAGTGTATAGAAGAACCTGTTGGATACCGACAGGATCGTATGGCACACAGTAATTACTATCTAACTAGAGGGCTATTACTGTGACAGGTATGGTGGGTCGCGCCGCCAGGAGTTACGACGTCCGGCGTGATAAGTATGTGATCAGCAGATCGATACGTGGGCATGCCGACCGATCCCAATCTCAGGATAACAGAGTGTATTGGGGAGGTAACAGTACTACTGTATTAGAGACTGAGGCGCCATCTACGCGGTACCAAGCTTCTAAGTACAACCCCAAATATGTGCGCATATATGTGCATTTGCATCGCGTGATGACACAAAACCGGCAGGGAGATCGAAACTGTATCATTGGCAACAGGACAAACAACGCGGACAGTGCAAGGCATACTCTCTTTCCGAACGGACCCTCAGGCATCACCTCCAAGTCACCCAGCTCCGCCAGATAAGTTCCGTTGTTGCTACACAGCGCACCCCCACGACCACCGCGAGCGGAGGGTAGTTACAAAAAAAAATTAACTGCGTACAAACAGACAGTAATCGTACATTCGCACGCAACAACAACAAATGTCTTGCTCTAAGAGTTGACCTAAAACTCTTTTGAGTTACCTCCTGAGAAATAAAAAAGGAACTTGCGAAATAGATTTACCATCCGTCCTAATAGTTCTCGAACACTGGCCAGTCAATTTGCCAGGGCGTGGTACCAGGGAAAAGGTCCCCAGGCTGCACGTCAGTCTCGATGAAAGCCGCGCTGAAATTGTAGTCTTCCCGTCCGTCGTAGTATGATATACCCTCGTCCCCGTCCCAGCGGAACTCCCTGACGTGTCCCTTCAGGAAATTCGCGCTGTTGATGCTGATAAGGCAGCGATCGACGCGGAGCGTCTTCAGGGTCGTGTTATTCTCCTTGCGCCGCCGGAGGGTGTTCGCCAATACGCCGCACAGGACGCCACCGTGGAGCAAGTCCGCGCCAAAGTCCAGATTCTCCAACAACAGCGTCGTCAGCTTCGGGAACGGTGTGGCGGGTGCATGCGCGCCTGCAACATCGTTGGTCATCTGCGTCTGTGTAAGTCTATTGCTGCGTCTTCCTCCCTTCCTCTTGCTGCGGGACGTCGCATTTGTGGATTCCGGAGGAGCGAGAGATCCCATGAGACTATTTGTCCCGTCTCCCTTTGCTTGGATCGTGGTCACCCTCTCGCAGTGTCGAAAGACCTCGTACCAATTTACAGATTCATCCACATAGGGGGAGGAGATGGAGAGAAATTCGAGGTTTGAGATGGGCAACATACTACATAGCTGTCGAAGAGTATCACCCTGAGTTGCAGAGCCAAACACGGACAGGCCGTCGAATGACAGAGTGAGCTCAGCTTCGCTATCCACATCACCTTCAAAGATACATGAGTGGTAGGTCGTCAATTTAGGAGGAGTGATGGATGCGACAACGTCTATGTTGTGACGACGCCCCAAGCAGTTGTCAGTTACTCTGAAACTTTTGAACTCCACAGGAGTAGGATTGTGGAAATGGGCGGAGATAAGAGGAAGTATCTGATAGTCATTGTGCATAGACGAACTCTCGGAGATACATCGCAGGTGAAGAACTGCAGAGGAAGGAAGCTCGAGCTTCCTCAACCAGCTGGTTACATGAGGAGTTGATCCGCCAAGGCATAAGTGGGAAAGGCGTGGAAGGTGGATTGCTTGTCCATGTGAAACGTGAGAGAGCATAGGGGGTAAACAGAATTGAAGGACAAGGATCTTCAACTCTGGACTGTTGATTAGGAAATCAACCAACTGATTCGAATCATCAGGCCCTGAATTGTTAGGAATAGACGTCCATCTGGAGAGGTTTATTTTCAACTCGGTTAGCTGACCGTGAGGAATAAGCGACCAAGGAATGGAGATTTGAGAGAGTATGAGCCTCCGTAGTCTCGGTGTCCGTCCCTTGAAGAGCGTAGGGCCGGCAAGTTGCCGAAATGGGACGGGCGGACGTGCCAAAAACTCGAGTTCGAAATGTTCCAATGCGGGAGCTTCCAGCGCGCAAATATCTTTGACGTGTTCAGAGTGATGCATACTCAGTTTGCAAAGTCTGAGCTTGCGGGTGTGGGAGATGTGTGGGGGGAACTTGGAGAGTAGCCCAGGGCCCGGCTCGCCCATGAGGTTGATGTCGAGCGGCGCATTCCGTGCGCGAACGAGCATCTCCGAGACCCAATCTGAGCTTGACGATTCCATCACGGTGACCCTGGTCCACAACGACGAGTCGTCGAGTGCGACTTGACGCCAGTGTCGACACACATGTGTGGCTTTGAACCAAAACTCCATCGGAACACCAAACCGGCCCAGGTCCTCGAGGATGAGGAACCGAAAGATCCTTGCAAGGAGCTCAGGTGGTAGAGTGGAGATCGGCGCCAGTGAGTTGCGACGCGCAAGTAGTGATTGGACGAGCCACCTGGCCCCGTCTATTTCCTTATTGATCACGGAATAGGCGGCGGTGCGCGATGCGGGTGTTTGTGTCATGATTCGGAACAGGTTATGTCCGGATTGGAGGAGGGTGAATAGGTTGGAGAGCATGGATGTTTGTCCATCGCTTGACGAGGAAAAGGTTGAGCATCAGCCAAATGGGACACCGATATGGAACATGTCCCAACCTTTCGTGAGAGAAACGGAGGGTTACGTCACTCTCTGCTGTTGTAGGAGATGTGGTAGCGGTGGACTGCACTCGACTTGGATAGCGCTCGGTGACGCCACTCATTATGAGGTCTTTGTTGGGAGCTGTACGGGGAGAGATATGTTACGAGCTACTCCTGAGCAGCAAAGTGGATGCCATGATTTAAATGGCACCACTGTCACTTGTACATAGCACCGCGGCCACTGGCGCAGCAAATCGAACCACGCATCTGTGGCTTCTTCTTTCGGCCCTTGTAGTTAGCACTGCGGTCACTTGCGCAGCAAATCAAAGTACGCATCTACGACTTCTTCCTTCAGCCCACGGCCCTGGCGGCTGCCTCCGCCGCCCAGCCGTGGGAGGCAACCTTCGCCCACCACCCACCGTCACCAGTATTGCCACCACCTCCTGCCCCGTTAACACCCTGCTACTGGTGGGAAAGAAATAGCCCTATGGTACATTGCGTGACCGCATGGAGCACCGTCCCCGCGTACTTTCTAGCGAACCTGAGAAGGGGTGCTCAAGGGGTCTTGCGTAGGGTAGAGTGGCAAGAGCGCATTCCCTATACGTTTTAGGTACACATGGTTGTGGAATCGTGCGGGGCATACACCCGACGTTCAGATGTCGCGTTGGACAAGAGGAGATGAGGGTGAGGGTAGAGACGGCCATTAAGTGGTATGTTGTAGGGTGGACGCACTGCATGTTCTGTATGCAAGCTCAGCGGTCTGTAAATCGTAGACGTCCTTGGATAAAGAAGGAAGGTTAGGTCTGAGTATTACAATTCGATTGGAAAGAAAGGAGGGAGGTTGGTAAACGTTGTGGAACTCACCACTCTAGCAGAATGACGAATAGATCTCCCTTTCACACGTCTTGGCCCTCAAAAATCCGGTCCTTTGTAATGAGTCCTTTCCCCCTTTCCCCATTACTAATAACCAAAGTGGTGTTGGGACCTCCAACGAGCGCAGATTATTCTTCATGATCGCCTGGAAAGAGACACGGGTGCTAATTCGTCATGACCTGAAGAGATGATGAAACAAGCTTCGGTATAATGTGTTCCGCGTCTGTTTACCCGCGTCTGGCGTCTATCGGATGACGGAAATATCACGTAAGCGAGCCCAACTCCAGCAGCGCTCGCGTGTGGTGATTACCGTCAGACTACCTACTTTCATGGAATCAGAACTTCAGCAGGATGGGTACACTCAACTGGGAAGCCACCAGTATGGGGCCCTGGAAAGTTTGCTCATATACATTAGTCGAAGTGGCGAATGAACCCCACCAAGGGCTTATAGCGCTCATACCCCAAACTCGTGCAGACGCCAGTTGTCCCTGCTTACAAGACCCGATACTCCGGCGTGGGTCACGTCCTGCCGTATCACACTATTTTCCCTATTCCGCCACTCCATCCTGGCACCCGCAAACGCACAATACACACGTGCCAATCTTTGCTCATCCCCTCACTCTCATCACCATCGCAGCCACCAGGGTGGTCTCCACAGCTGGGAAGCTGGCGCCCCTGCGGCTGGTGTGCAAGCACGTGAAGCCACTGAAATGCCATCCACGCATGCTTTCCTGAAAACGCAAGGAGAGGATACGCTCGGTGTATAGTATTGCGCGTGGTAGAACAGCAGGTGTGTCATCTCTGAGCTTTTGAAGTATGGGTGATTTCAGAACGGCGCGGGCCACCCGCTTGATATTAAAGGGCATCGTTGGATCAGGGATGACATAGGTTGTAGGTGCGCCGCTCTTGTGCGATGATGAATTGATCCTCCTTTTACACAACTTGGCCTTAGGAAATCGGTTCCGTCATGATGAGTCCCTTCCCCTTACACTATCTGAATGCTTGACCTTGACAGCTGTCGCCCATTTGGCGACATCGAGGCTTTCAACAAGCATGGATGACGGGTACATGTGCGTTCCAGCCGCACTTAAAGGCCCACTTGTAGGGGTGATCGAGTCAATCGGCCGGGTGCAACGGATTCGAACCCCTTACGTTGTTACGACTGCAACACAAAGATACCCTTCAAGTCCTTCAGGATCCGGTACAGGTGCTAGTCACTCATTTTCTACCTAGTGTTCTCAGAAAGCAGGAGTGGGAGCTATATGATGGTGAGTGCGAAACGATCTTTCTTGAAAGATGTGATATCTTGAATGCGGGTAAGGAAATTGGGACTTAGGGTAAACCTGAGTAATGCGAGGACAACACCGATACAACCACATCAGAAGCCGAATTGGGAGGGGCATAAGAGTTGAGACCACTGGTACAGAAGTCGAGGAGGCTGTTTCTACGAGAAGACCAGGCCTAGGGCCTGAACTTCATACTAAAACTAGTCCATATATACATCTGGAAAAACCTAAGTTGTGATTTCGTGTTAATCTAACATCGCTAATGATACTGGACATATTTAACATGATTCACTATCCTGTGCTTAAAATATGGTTATTTTAACCAATGGTTTGAGGTATAATTTGGTAACGATTCATTAATGATCTATCAAAAAGCCATGATCCATGATCGATCCACAATGTTAAGGTCCAAGGGCCTTAAAGACGCGACATGCGTGGGTTGGTTTGGCGACGACTGGGATTGCTCAGTGGGATCTCCTCCTGAGGCAATGGGTCACGTGAGTAGCGCGGTACCGGTTGGCTACGCAGTATAAGAGTAAAGTCCCCAATGATAAGGGCGACTTCTGAGGTAGATAATAGAGATGAAGGAGAGCTTCAAGGCTTTGAAGCGACTTTGAATGTTCAGTCAAGAGACTCAAAGAGTCCTGGGTGGAAGCTACAAGTCTTGGATTGAAAACCAAGTTAGGCTTAGGGCCTAACTGCTAAAAGTACAAGCGCTTATATACATTTGAGAAGTAACGGGTCACAGAGGTCACAAAGAAATATGGAAATATTACTATGGTGAAATCATGACGTGGCAGTTCTAAATATAGCTCCATCATGAGCTGGCAACTGCAGAGTGGCGCATCATGAGCTGGCAGGCTAAAAGGGGTTAAATGAGGACACGTCATGATGCTGCGGACTGCGGAATGATGGCATGTGATAGTTGACTGCGGATTAGTCATGTGGTCTATCAGGTGACTTGTCAGGTGATTTGGTGATGGTCCGAGCGGCGCGTGAGGGAACGAGTGAGGGACGAGTGACCGAGAGCGCAAAATAAATGGTGGAAAATAGCGGAAAATTGGGGTGAGGGTTCAAGATCATAACACACAATCCATTAATGATACGATCTGTTAACGATCACCAAATCCATATATTGTCCACCGCTAATTTCAAACAGGTGTAAAACAAATAAATAAAAAAGAATGTGAGGTATATCAGTAGATGAGTGGACACATCACCAAGGCGCACATGCTGACAGGAGGGGTAGAATAGCATAACTACAGCGGATGAGCAACAGGGAACACAAGAAAACGAGCAACGGGGAAAGACAAGCAATGGGGAAAGACAAGCAACAGGGAAAGACAAGCAACGGGGACAAATGGGCAATAGGGAAAAACAAGTGAGAGGGAAAATGAGCACAAGTGGTGGGTAGGGATGCCGCAGTTCAGTTCTGAACTTTGGTCCAGACCCGAACCTTCAGTGAACTGGACCGAAAGTCCAGTTCTGGGTTTGGGGGTGGGCCCGAACCTGGTGAACCTGTCCGGACCCAGTCCGAACCTCCAAACCGTGAGGCCAGTGCTACAGCCAAAGCAAGTGAGCCCCGCATGTGCTTCCTGACTTCTGCAAGTTGCCTGATCTCATGCTTACCCACGTTGCCTCAAATGTGCATTTCAGGGTTCAAGACCCCTCAATGCTTCTGGTAACCTCTGCCCCCACCCCAACATGACCCTCTGCACCCGACTCCCTTCCCCTCCTCTCACCTGCTTTGCACGTACACAAATTCGTGCCGATCCCCTGATCTGGGAATGCTCAGGGCTGGATGTGCATGGACTTACTGATGGTGAGACCTGTGAGTACACGTTTCTTCAACGTATATTCAGGCCCCTTCAGCATTTCCCATATTCTCCCGGCTGCCTTCATGCCCTGATTCTCTGAGCTCGACTCTCCTCCCTTCCTCTTCCTTTCCTGGTATTCTCCACCCAATTGTAACTTGCATCGGTGTGCTCAAACCCCCCACCTTGCACCTAGTGTCCACCTTGCTTGTTCACTTATGCAAATCACAATGATTCGCTGATTCATGGTTTTCCACTGACCCAGCAACGCTCAGGGTTGGGGAGACTTGAAGGGGCCCACAACGCTTAAAGGGAGCATAAAAGGTGTGTGCATTTGCTCTCATCTTTGCATCCTCGACTCACCATGTCATCTGACAACTGTGCTGTAGGCCCTGATGGCAAACTCTTGGACGAGTCTGAAATTGACTGGGTCCACAACCCTGATGACGATATGCCCATGGCCCCAGCGACAACATTCTCGACAGATCAATGCCAGCTTTCCGCAACGACCCTTGATTCCTTTGTTACCCAAGTCCCTCCAGCCACACATTGATCTACTTGCACATCTTGTCTGTCTACAAAAGTGACCGATCCCAACAATGTCATGGCCCTGAAACATAAACCGAGCGATTCCGCAAGTACAAATCCATCTTGCTGTGCCTGCCAAGCTTCCCCTGAGCACAAGGAAGACAAGGCCACAGAGCCTGAGCCCACCGACACTGAAGACTTTCAAGACAATAATCCGGTTAATCCAGAAATTGCCTATGAGGAGACAAAGGCACTTGGCAATGCTGACCGTAAGGTATGTGTACACTGCTCCTCCTGGGTCCTTTCCTTATTTGATACTTTGCGAAGGCCATGCACAAGAAGCCCAAGGAAGACCGCACAGCCAACATCTGGACACTTTTCTTGAAAACCATGGAGTATGTTCATCCAGACACAGGAAAGAAGCTCACTGGGCACTATTGCCTGGTCTGCAGGTACGTTCTCATTCTTGGACTCAATGCATTTTATAACATGCTGCTCAGGGATAAAGGGGTCAAGTGGACGGCCTATTTTTTTGCTGGAGGTGTCTCAACTCTGCGTACACATATTGCAAGGTATGACACTTCTCTATTTCATTAATTGAGATATTTTCTAACCATTTGAAAGGCACAAGGATCACGTCGAGCTCTACAGAGAGCGATGCACAGAATTGAATATAGCTATGAATGAATGAGCCATCCCTCCCTCAAGCACTGGGGTGTACATTCATATTAATACCTTGGTCATATATTATGATGCTTATGATCACTTCTAGCCAACGTCAAACAACCCTAGATGGGACTTTTCCCACCCAGCAACGCATAGCACCCTTCTCAAAGTGAGGACTGATCGACCATCTGGTCGAACTCATTGTCACTGAGGATGAAGCCTTCCAACTGCTCAACAAACCCACGTTTCGACATCTCCTCTACTACCTGCATCCCACACTTCCAAAGGGGGGTATTCCTCATCACACAAAGATTTATGATAAGATCCTAGCACGTACGGTGCAGGCCAAAGCCAAAGTGAAGGCAATCCTTCAGGTATGCTTGATGTTTGCTTGCCATGACTCATGAGAAGTGCTAACTATTTTACAAGGGGGTTGAGGGGGAAATCTCCTTTATGTTTGACACCTGGAGTTCTGAGGGCAGCAGCACCACCAATTACTTATCACTTACAGCACATTATGTCGATAGCCCCAAAGACCAACCGGATCAATGGGAGCTCAAGGAAATTCAACTTGTGTTTGCTCAGCTAGAGGGGCACCACACTGGAGTGAACATTGCTTCAATCCTTGCTGATGTCCTAAAGTGGTATAACGTTGGTGGAAAGGTAGGTGTATTGTATTTGTGGTATGTATGGATGCTAACAAACTCGTAGTCAGGATGGTTTACTGCTGACAATGCGACCAACAATGATATGGCCCTCAAGGAGTTGAAGGATCACATAGATCCTGGTGGAGACCGCTGGGACCCTGTCCAGCATCAAGTTTGGTGCACAATACCTTTTTTTTTTCATGTTTGCCAACTCATTCGTACCGTAGTTGCATGGAGCATTCCATAAATCTTGCAGTGGGCCATTTCCTTTCCCACATCACTCCCATGCACACCACAAGTGCTGCAAAAGATAATGACAATGATAACTCAGTGGAAGATGCTGCACCCTCCAATGACTCCAGCACCATCATATCAAATTCACTTTGCAAGTTGTTGACTCTTATCAAACAGGTGCATCCAGTTCATCACATTTTTTGTAGCCACTAATCTATTTTTCAGATACGAAAATCGCCCCAAGCTTGTGCTTTCTTCAAGTGAATGTGTTGTGAGGTCAAGGCCCCAGAGCTTGAGCTCATTCTGTATGTACAAACTCAATGGTCATCAATGTTTGACTGTCTGGATCGGGCAATCGCTCTCCAAATGGTGCGTACATACAGAGCATGGCAAGACTGTACTAATTTGCTTACAGGCAGTAACATGCTTTGCACAACTGGCAGATGATAGCGAAGAGGTCCCCCCTCTACACAACAAGAAGTATTCCTGGTGGTGACTGTCAAAGCTTGAGTGGGATGGGTTGAAGCTCTTGCACAAAGTGCTGAAGGTAAGTCATCGTGTCTGCATTCCGTGTGCCAATACTGAGTCACTGACCATTGACAACAGGAGCTGGCGACGGCACAGCAATCTTTCTCCAAATCTCAGGACCCTGTCGCCTGGCAAACAATCCTGGTCCTTGAATTCCTGCAACAGACATGGGTTAACACAGCCAGCATGCCGAAGTTTGCTGAGCTCCAGGATGTGATTCACAGCGGTTTGGAGAACATGAACAAGTGGTATCAGAAAACTGATGACACCGATGCATATTTCATCTGCCTGGGTCAGTGCTCTCAACAAATTGACAAGTGATCTCTCATGTCCGTTTTCAGCCCTCAATCCCAACTGGAAGGTCGCTTATATGGAAGAAGAGTGGGACAAAGTATTTTATGATGCTGGTTGAAGGCAACTGGTAAAAGTGGTGCATTGATTGGTTCTTGATAGCCCAAGTCCCCACTAACAAGGCCTAGTTTGACCGCTATGCCGCATGCTTCCCCGGTGCCACTAGTTCAACAGAAACTGTATCACCTACTGTGCATAATGACGAAACCCATGCAAGTTATGGGTTTTCTTGGATGCATCATGCTGTTGAAGCATGGACAGCTGCTGACTGCTCAAAGGTAGGGGGTCATGATGAACTCAAGTCATATCTGAAGGCGTGGCTGGAGAAAACATCCGATGTCATTGGCTGGTGGGGTGTAAGTTCATCCTTTTTACCATGGAATGTAGTACTGATACATCACAGAAACATTCAGGACAGTACCCTGTGCTTGCGCAAATGGCCCGGGACTACTTAGCAATTCAAGGCTCATCTACACCCTCTGAATCCACATTCTTGAATGCTTCTCTCACTGATACTCAGCAGCACAACCAGCTAACACCAGACATGTTCGAGGTGTTGTAGGTTCTCAAGAGTGCTTACTGTCATGGGCATATGAGTGCCCCAGCTGAGGCAGAGGAGTATTATCACTTGATTACAAGTGTCCTGGGAGATCCGGATGGTGACGTGGAATGCCTGGCAAGTTCATTTTTGTAGAACATTGTTATATATACTGTGTAGGGACTTGTACACACAATAAAGCCATCACTCAATCACCATCGCCATTCACCATGCTTGCACCATGCTTCCTTTTTACCCCTCCTCATCAAGCCTCCTGCACCACCATCCGGCGATCCCTTTGCTCCAATGCACTGCCTCAAGGCCTTTGTGCTCGCTCCCAGTCTTAGTTTTCCCCACTTAACTCATGCGCGGGACTTGTCGTCTTGCCCCACCCCACTCCCCTGCCCAGGCTGCTTGCACCTTTGCTTTGTTTTAACTCATGTGCAGCCCTCATCATCTCGCATCACCCTCAAGGCCTTTGTGCTTGTTACCACTGGCAGTCTCAGTTTGCCCCACTTAACTCACATGTGGGACTCATTGTCTCGCTTCGCCCCACTCCTCTGCCCAGGCCGCTTACACCTTCGCTTTGTTTTAACTCACACATGGCCCTCATCATCTTGCTTCACCTTCAAGGCCTTTGTGCTCACTCCCAGTCTCGGTTTGCTCCATTTAGCTCATGCGCAGGACTTATCATCTTGCTTCACCCCACTCCCCTGCCCCCCCTCTCCCTCTTGTGCCTTCACTTTGTTTTAACTCACATGCGGGCCTCATCAACTTGCTTCGCCCACTCCCCTGCCCCCTCTCCCTCTTACACCCTCGCTTTGTCTCACCTTTCGGTCCGGTTCAGGTCCAAACCCTCCCTGAACCTGAACCGGACCTTAGGTCTGGTTCTCTTGAGGTCTGGTTCAGGGTTCAGGAATATCTGTGAACCAGACCCAAAGTCCAGTTCCAGGTTCAGGGAAATCCCCCTCCAAACCGGACTTAACCAGACTGCAGCATCCCTAGTGGTGGGGTATATGATACGACTATGGTTGTTGAACTGTTTTGGGGGCACATCAATAACAACAAAACAAAAAGAAACATGGAACTTACATCCAGTAGCAAACTGTTTTACCAGTTGTTGAAACTGGTGGTCACTGACTAACTCATTCGAGTGCATCGACATCGATCAGGGCAATTTGGGTATTTGATGTGGCCATGGTCCCTGGGGCAGGTGTGCTAAGTGCTTCTAGTCAGCACAGTACTGGCAATCTTAGCTGAAACAATGTATGCACCTTGCCAACAAATAGATATTACTCATCATCTGATGGTACAATTCTGGCCTCTGATCCAGTATGTGCCTCAGGGTATTTATATGTCCCGCATATATGTCTATAAATGTGGTTGCACTGAAGTCGATGTGTGTTCGTTCACCCGTCTGCCACTCATAGAGGGCAGCATACAACTAAGAAAAAAGGGAGAATTTAGCATTGAACTCACATTTAGTCTCAAACTTACACCAGTTGCCACAAGGCACACCATAGGAAGAGGTATCTCATGAGTGACTGCAAGAGTACCATTGTGTATGGGGAAATGACTGTTGAAACACAACGCGAATGATGTGCTTCCACTGGTGAAGTACAGCTCTTGTATAACTGTGATTATGCAATCATTGTGGTATGGGTGAGTTTGCATGACAAGTCCACGGGACTGCAGGAACTGATGACATAATATTAGACAGAATTTAGGGTCAAATGTATACTCACATTCACTGCAAAGGGGAACATATAGGTGTAACTCCAGAGTTGCCTCTTGACAATGCTTGTGATTTCTGTTGGATCACCAATCACCAACATTACTGGCTCAATAATGGCGGAGCAATGATTTTTGACCTTGGATCGGTAATGGGAAATCCTAACACATGGCTGCGGGTAGCTTCAGCTAGAGCAATCGTGAACATTCATAAGACTTACCAAGGGCATTATCTTCCTGAAGTACTCCAGGTCATATAGAAGTTGCTGGTAAATAGTCAGAGCACCAGGTGAATAATTCTGGGCAGAGTGGACAAGGGCATCTTTGATAAGTTCAATGGTCAAGACCCCATCGGGAAATGCGTTAGTGAACAGGAGTGAGGAATGGAGAATCTCAAATGAGTCCTGTATCACAACCCAAACCAACAGTTGCTGCCTAGTAAGCATCAACTTGGTCATTCCCATGGGGAACACTAAATCCATCTCATTCATCAGAGGGAGCTTGGGAAATCCATTGGGTGCTGTGATCAAGGTCAATCAACGTACAGACCCACAGTTAAATGGGGCAGACCTGGAGTATTGGTAGGAGTGGCGGGAATGCCTGAATTTGACCCACTAGAACTCTGGCTTAGTCCGCTGATACTTCCTATCGAGGAGGAAAGATCAATGACACCTTGTGTCAAGGGGGGAGTAGCAACACTTTGCATCAGAGACAAATGCCCAGTGACACCTTGCATCGGAGATGGACCTGCACCTTGCCATACTGGCCTCTGTGAACAAACTGTGTTAACCTCCTTGCGAACTACAACTGTGACATGGAATTTACCTCAGACGCTATAGCTGCAGAAACCTTCGATGGATTTTTATGAGAAAGCTCTATTATGTCATGATCGCTGACCCATTCGTCCACATTGTCGGCATTACCATTGACATTGAAGTCATCATGCATGTAGGCTGGGAAACCAACAATGATTTGTAAGGAACTCTCACAGTGACTTTGTTGATTTGCGTCATCAGGTTTGTCCTCACATTGCTTGCCTTTAATCATGGGATGTTGCTTGAACTTGACTTTGTCAACTTGTACAAGTTCTTCGTCTTCATCGGTGTTGCCTTCACCTGTCAATTCCACCACCACTGGCCAGCCATCTTTGACCCTCTAGTCAGTCTACTTTCCTCAAATACTAGGATTGTGGCACTTACTGATGTCTCAAGCTCACTTGATAGCGCAATAGTTGGCTGGGGCAGGGAGCTCTGTGGTGGTGGTGATTTTGGTGACAGTATGGGTTATGGCATGCTTTCTTTCTGCTTATCATGGTGAGTGATATGTCTCGGTAATTAAGCTGTCTTACTTACTTTGTGTCCCGGTGTTAGGTTGCATAGAGGAGTTGGTGACAGTTTGACTGACACTTTGAAGCCGGACATTTGTACTTCCATCTGTAGAGAATGAAAGGTTTTTGTTCAATATCGTCTGAGTGTGATCCAGAGGGGGCTGGCACACAGTCCGAGAGCGACGCATTCAAGGAGCCATTGCTGAAATACAAGCACAGATGGAAAGTGGGAGTGGAAAGGTAAGTGTGAGATGGAGACACAAGTAATGACAGGAATTGGGATGGGGAGTCCTATCACAGTACGTCCTCCTTTTATACAAAATGTTGGCACTTCAGACTGAGGGATTTATTAGTAGAGCATGGCTTGTGTAGAGCACTACATTTTCATTACTACCCCCCCTCCATCACTATGATGGCTACCAAGTCCATATGCCCAGGCTGTAATGCAAGTTTTACACCACCTGGCCTCTCTTGACACATTGCAAAGACCAATTGCGAATGCTGCCGCACTGTGCTTGCAGCATCCCAACCCCAATCTCTGTGTCGATCTCCCCCTTCTGAGCCAGCATTACCAACATTCACACTAAATTCTATGCTGTGGGGCCACCCTGATTGACCTTTTGGCAGCGAACATCCCTCAGGACACAGCGGGATCTCTTCTGATTTACCATCCTTTCAGCTGTTGGGTAATGGGTCCATCACAACAGGAAACGTGGTTGACAGTAAGTTTGCCTCACACCGATCTGGGCCTTACACTAACCCACAACAGACATGGGTGTTGATGGTGCTAGCAACAATGCCGTCGACCAAGCCAATCACACTGTGGATGGTGATGGCATGCCTGACACAGCCGATATGACAGACGCCGATGAGTTCAAGATCAGCACCAATGACCAAGCCTATTACACTGTGGGTGGTGATGCCAGCGATGGCGTGCCCAACGCAACTGATATGACAGACACCGATGTCTTTGAAATCATAACTCAGAGCCATACAAGCGGGGCTCTCAATTTGGATTTGACAGTGCCCAACCCTGAACAAATCCTGTCAGCCAAAGTGGAGTTGCCACCCGAAATCTTGCCTAACCCACTTGAGCAAAGGAGCACTGACACTTGCCCTCTGGTCACAGAACAATTCCCTTACAGAAATCCTGGTGCACCAATCAATAGCATGCAAGGCTATTCCATCTATGAGTCAAGTCAAGATGCACTTGGTGGGTTTGTCTGGGCACCATTTCAATCCAAGAGCGATTGGCGTCTTGCACACTGGGCTAAGATGCACAAGGTGAGCTCTTTGGCATTGTCAGATCTATTTGTGATTCCCAATGTGTGTCCCCCCCTTCTTTTTTTTGTTCCCGTGTTGCTGAATTTAGTTTAAGCTCATCAACAGGCTTGGCCTTTCATATCATACTCCGAACAAGCTCAATTCAATTGTCGATGGTTTGCATGGCCACCCATCGTTCCAGTGTGAGGACTTCAATATTGGAAATGAATTACTACGCTTCCATTTCTGGGACATTGTACATTCTATCCGCGCTATCTATGGGGATCCTGAGTTTGCACAGGACCTGGTCTATGCCCCCGAGCAACACTATTTGGACCATGAGCAAACACAGTGAGTATACAGCAAGATGTATACAGGTGATTGGTGGTGGGACATACAGGTGCACAATATGATTTTGGTTTAATTGCTGTACTGATAAATGGAGCTAGGGATTACTTGAATCACAACAACCTGGTGCCACAGTCTTACCGATCATCATATCCACTGACAAGACCCAGCTAACAGTCTTTGGTGGGAAGCAGGCATATCCGGTGTACATGACCATCGGAAACATCCCAAAAGAAATCTGTCGGAAGCCATCGCGCAGTGCTCAAATGCTCATCGCCTACATCCCTACAACCAAACTAAAGGGTATTGCATCCAAGGCTGGCCACCGCTGTGCACTTACAAATCTCTTTCATGGCGGCATGTGCACTCTCTTAGGCCCTCTGGTGCTCTATGGGGAAACTGGGCTACCAATGATGAGCAGGGATAGGGTCTGGTGCCAGTGCTATCCCATTTTGGCCAGCTTTGTTGGTGACTACCCCGAACAAGTCTTAGTGACTTGTACATACTACAGCGAATGCCCTAAGTGTGAGGTCCCTTGTGATGAACTTGGGGACTTGAGCTCATTCTTGTCTTGCAACTTAGGGAAAGCACACAGGACTTATTGATTGGCTGATGTGTTATGATCCTGAACCCTTACCCCAATTTTCCGCCATTTATTTTGCGCTCTCGGTTACTCGTCCCTCACTCGTTCCCTCACGCGTCGCTCGGACCGTCACCAAATCACCTGACAAGTCACCTGATGGACCACATGACTAATCCGCAGTCAACTATCACATGCCATCACTCCGCAGTCCGCAGTATCATGACGTGTCCTCATTTAACCCTTTTCGACTTGCCAGCTCATGATGGGCTATTCTTAGATTGCCAGCTCATGATGGAGCTATACTTAGAACCGCCACGTCATGATTTCACCTTAGTAATATTTCCATATTTCTTTGTGACCTCTGTGACCCGTTACTT
>Ga0307510_10001623_pt1 | contig 24919 bp, 34 predicted proteins | sample 12_EM_MG_FD_207224 | JGI IMG/M metagenome (GOLD analysis project Ga0307510, IMG submission 207224) | Populus trichocarpa ectomycorrhiza microbial communities from riparian zone in the Pacific Northwest, United States - 12_EM | ecosystem: Host-associated > Plants > Roots > Unclassified | place... | reverse complement strand
GAGGTGAGTCCGAGTCGGGCTACTGCGCATCCGTTGCTCGGCCCTTGGCAATAAGCACCCTTGACACCCCCCATCCACAACAGCTTCTATCCCTGACACCTCCTCATAACGGTGGTCTTCTCCCCCTGAGCTTTGGGCTGTTCCACCAGCAGGAGGTTGTGCGTGATCTAACGGTCGACCTATTCACGCAGCTACGCATGTTTCCGGTCAGTCATTATCGATCGTATCGTTCCCTTGCCCTACTTAACCCTCTACCCCTCTCATTCTCCTCCTAAACATCCGATTCAAACACGCATGCAGATCGGCGTGCAGTTTCTACAAGCACTAAATCATTTCCAACGTTATGCCTATGTTAGACAAGCTCACGCAAGGGAGTCGCGAGGTGGTGGCGTGAACGCCTCTGGCCCTGGCCTACTCGTGCCGCCTCCCACATTCTCGAGGACACCGTCTCACAGGAGCGAGCTCAACTTGGGTGCGGGGTGACGATGGCCGCAAAACCTCTGTATTCGTAGTACATTACATTATACCTATCCCTTCGTTCGTAGTTGTCAGTTGGTCATCACCCGTCACGTGCTATTATTGCACAGCTTTGAGTCATATCATATCACACCTTTCCCTCCAGAGTTCACTCGTGATAGGCAAAATTTCTCAGCAAACCAGGAGTGCCTATGCCGGCCATATGGCTGAAGCAGCGCGTTGGCTCGGCCTTCCCACAATTTTCGACCGAGGGAAAATGTATGGTGTGGAACGGGTCCAGTGAGCAGCCTCACTGGACCTGTGGGAATGTGAAAATAAATTTGCTGAGTCGAGAAGGTCATCGAGGCTGTGGTGTACCCCACATGATGCATGGTGCCTATACAGATAAATTTCCAGGCCCATGACTAGGATGCACCACGTATGTCGCTGCGCATACGTTCCATTCCAACATGGAGTTAAATAAACCTGTGAGGCCCCCCAATTCCACACACAAATATAGGGTGTGGAGAAACGTAGCGGAGTGCAATTCCCCATCTGCACTCGAACGGCGAAAGATCGCCACCGCTCCCATAGCTTGAGGTAACCTAATCCATAAGGACGACAAACATGGGAGCGCTGCAGTGCTACCCCAAGGATATATGTGGCTCTGTGACTCCATGCTTCCACTGCTATGCTACCCATTTTGAGTTCACCAAAGAGAAGAGGCGGTGGTACTGTATCCAAAGCATGGTGTGAGAACAGAACATTAGGCAAATCAATATGATTCTCCCTGCGCCCAGTGACCCCGTAGTGCACTGCCGAAGTACTGAAGTGATGGCGATCAGGAACCACAGCTGTGGGGAGAGATGGCCGAAAGTGTCGCAGGCCGTCACGTCTAGGAGGAGCCCCTAACTGAATGTAGCTAGCAGCCAGCACACTGCAGAGCCTGCTAGTCGACGTACAGCACGACTTGAGGATGCAGGGAAGCTGTCATGAACTAACATACTGAGCTAAGACATGCACAGAACACCTTGTTGGGAGGTGACACCAGCGAGGACAGGAGCACTTCTGTCATCTCCAGCACGCCCAGTACACGTTGTATCTACACGAGGCTTTCGACCCTGCAAGGGTGAAGAGATACGAAGCAGAGAAGGAGCCTGAGAGGAGATAGTCACTGTGCAGGTTAAAAGGAGGACCAAAGGGTTGGCCAGTAGCCACACTTATAAGTCAAATTCCTGGCAACTAGGGTGCCACTGGTGGCACAGAGACCAAAGGTCATACTAGTAATTGCAGTATCTGGTGGCAGAACGGTGGCGCCACGGCCCAGGCCCGAGCATGTTGAAAACACGTGACACGCGCTGGCAACCCGGAGGATACCGATGATGGGTAACTGAAGTCTTGCGCTGCTGCGCCACAGGACGCCTGCCAACCTGCCAGGACGGGATGGCACGGACCGCACGGTATTTAGAAAATGCCACTTACCACGTGGTTTTTGGCACGTATGTGCGCGACTCGTACCTGCCGCAAACCCCGCGGCCACTACGTTTGGCATGGGCACAGACGTCCGGCGTTTCCGGTCTGAGCATCATCTTCCGATCACCTGTAAGAATCCGTGCAAATAGCCCGTAGTGCCGCTCGCACCGGGTTCAGAACTGGCTTGGCGAGCTGTCAAATAGCAGTACGGCGCCAGACAACGTAGTACCTACATAGGACATGGGCGCGTGCGCAGATACACTCACACCTTAATGAGGACAAATAATAGGATGGCCATAGCATGCACGTCCAGAGGCGGTCCTTGTGTCAACAGCGTGGTTACGATCATACGGGTGCTATGTAACCTATAAGCTGTGGGTAGGAGCAGAAGAAGATCTCATCGTCAGTTCAACGCATGGTGTGACTTCCCTTGAGGTTTTCCTTCACACGGTCACTCCGAACTTTGATGCAATCCTTAGGAGCTGGGAACTAAAGCAGACAAGACATTGATCATTCGTGAGAGGCATACAAAACAGTCGTTTCGGGTCATCGATACGCACAAGCACAAATCTCGGAACCAAACAAACATTCCAATACGCTACCATGTTTATACCTCCTCTTTCTGATCTATGGGAAGAGCGGGTGAAGGTGCCGGCAGCGCCTCGGAACCCTCCTCGAGGGGCTTCCCGCGCGAATGAAGGGCTACCCAGATGCCGAAGGAGGCTATGATCAATACAACGGCGACGGGAATGATAGTGGGTAGGAGCATCCTCCCCGGGAGGTCGCCGAAGGTCATCCAAAAACCCTGTATGACAAAAAGGAATGACGCCCACACGAAAGCCGCTTGTGGGATACTGTGGACGATCGCAAGAGGCTGGAAGCCATAGGTGGTGCTACGGCTATCCAAGTAGCCGGCCTGGTCAAATATCAAGAATTAATTACAAACTTCGGGGGGTATGAATTGTCAGTGTGCTCACCCCAGTGGCGGCGCTAGTGTCTTTAAGTTTGCGCTGTTCTTGGAGAAGGACGATAGCAATGCATAAGCCAAGAACGCAGACTATCATTGACGATTTGTTCAAGGCGGCGACGTAAGCATGAGGCAAAGTGAGAATGTTGGCACTGTCATATACATAAGATCAGGTTGTCCTTCGTGGTTCCTAGTTGGGAAAGGTTGCTTACATCCATAGTGCAGAGAGCTTCGGAGAAAGGAAAGTATGAGCACATATATTATGCCCCTCATGTAGCGCTTGGCTCACCAGAATCATGTTCAACTTTATATCTTCGATTCTCTCGGAAACATACTTGCGCCAAGAGGAGGTGTAAGTCAGCTGGTCCACCCAGATGTTTTCAAGCCGCGCCAGATGTCCATTGGGTATGTCGAACAGAGCCTTGGATATGGCCGACAAGAGGAGACTGCGTTGTCTCTCTGGTGCCTCCAAGATGGCTTGTTCGTACGACAAGCGGCAATGGTCTTCACCGAAATGAGTAAAGAAGCGGTGGTGCGCTGGAGGGGAGAGGATCGTACGGCCTTCTGGGATTCATTCCATCATGCTTACCGACAATTCCCCATAGCCTAGCTACGTATGTTATGACAAATGGATTACAGGCATGCTCTGAGAATCCGATTGAGTGAGGATACACGGCGGTATACTGAGTAAAACACACCTTTACTGAGCTGAAGGAGGTTGATGAACTTGTCGTCCTCTTCAGCTGTGTATGGGAAGGTGGGAACATCCGATGTGAGAGCATCTGGTGCAACTCCGTTATTCCCAAGCTTTAACGCCGCCATTTCGCAACTCACCTGCGCGAGCATTGATAAGAATAACCTGTAATTCGTTAAGGGCTGTGACGGCATATGGCGATGCCGTTGCGGGGAACATTTCCATATGGGCCCAGTAATTCTCCTCCAGGGCGTATCCTTGTCGCGAATTTTAACACATTTTTCTGAGGCGATGATTGTAAAATAACCCACGGAAATGCGACTCTGAGAAAGCGGGTGGGAGTCCCATCACGGTTGGGTCTACAGGGTGCAACCAGAAGACAGTGCGGCGCGCGTGGTCAACGAACCAATAGTTGCATGTGTTTGTGTCGTTAATGTCCAGGAACAAATCCAAGGTCTCTGGGAGGGGGGTATCCTTCTCCGCCGCAAGAGCTCGAATAGAGTTAATACAATTGTTTAGACGTTCAGTAACCGTGGTATCGGAGACGTGGGCCTCTGTGACTACTGAAAGGCCGGTTTCCGTTCGATTGTGGGCATATCGCTTTCCCTCTGAGTGAATCGCGAGTGTCCATCCCTTGGATTGATAGCATGGCCTTAAACGAAAATGAGTCTCCAAGGAACCGGAAAAAAAAGACCGCTCACGCTGAGCCAAAATTTGTCCCCAGTGGTACGCCAATTGCGGTAAGTTTGACGCTGAAAAAAGGTACATTGATGAGGGCGTTGAAGTTGGGGGAGCAAGTTGCTAGCATACCGGGTCTCGTTTTGGTACCTGGCATCCTTGATGGCATTGGGGAGGATGGGATACAGGTTGGCTTTGCTGCTGGCACCAATGTTCTGAACACAAGAAACATTGTTCGAAGCGGACATGCTGTGGATTGGGTTTGCGGAAAGTGGGAAGACACTTCAAGCCGTGACATCGTTAGATGGGTGTTTATAGCTTTTCGTGCATTCAGAGCTGTGAGCACAGCAATTTTCAAAAGGAATAATTATAAGGCACAGCCGAACCATATAAATTGCTGTGCCCACTGAAATGCCAGTGGATAGGTGCCAGAACAATTTGCACCACAGATCTTCAAATTTTCATTCCTCACTCCGGCTTACATTGTGACCGGAAGGCCATGGACGGGCCATGTTGACTCTGCGCTATGGTCGACTCAATCATGGGAGGGGGCTATAAGCGCCCAAGCATGTTACTTTCCGGGCTCCTTCCGACCGGGGCTATTCTTGTCCCCCAAGGACCACACATCCCCTATTCGGATGGTCCTTCCATCCACCCACAGCCATGGCGACAAATATACCGAATCCAGATGAATCGGAATCGACAGCCCTGTGAATGCCGAACTCGCTGATCGAGATTTCTACACGATCCGTCACGCATCACAGCCTCATCCAGAAGGTACGCAGTGCCTCTTCCGCGAAGTCTTTTGCAACTCACCTGACAGTGCCATTTTCAAGTTCCTCTGGGCTCTGACCCTTTGAACATCCTCGAGCCCCCGTCTCTCTTTCCCAAGCCCCGTCCTCCAAACCTCCACTAGGAAGCCAGGGGCCTAGGCACCACTGCATGGAGTGCAGTGCTGAATTGTGTCCATTCCATTCCTGTTTTGGGGACATTTTGTCTCACCGAGTACCCTTCGAAGTAGGCTGTTATGCTCGTCAAACTGGTATGAGGTTCCAGCACATCGTTATCATTCATACAGTACTGCCCCTTACACCCCAGCCGTGTTCTTCCTATGCGATTTGGTCCAATGAATTCCAAAAACATGTAATGACCAGTGCCTTGTGCAGCGCATAACCTCCGAAAATTCCCAGGGCGCGACGAGATGAGCGGGTATCAGCGAGTGGATGTTTTACTTCTACGAACTTCAGGCTTCAGGCTTCCTTGGAATGCCATGATGACACGTGGTGATGGCTATATTGCTGGTGGGATGTCCACGCTGCTAGTGAGTTCGATAGAGGTCTGAGGTGTGAGACGGATTTGGCTCTGCAGGAGCCGCTTAAGCGATGGCCTGGGGCGTCGGACTAGCCGGACGAGGCGGTCGGACGTGTCGGACGATTGGGAAGGCACACCTTCATGGCTGTTACTGTGTTACGGTAGTGTTACAGATACGCCCTGTATGCGATGCCGACTTTAGCAACCTGAATTATTCTTTATTTAGAACCACACTAGGAGGTATAAAGCAGTAAGGTGCTTCAACCAGTGAGGCGGCCCACAGGCAGTGCACACAGTTCCAATGCCCGTCCATCTCTATGGGCCCCAGGTGCCTTTATAAGTCGTCCTCGGCTGTATACATACAATACTGTACCCTTGAACGCTTGAACCTTCAATGCAGACTACAATAGTTCCTCAAAAAACGATGTAAGTAGCACGGGCCAGTCAGTGGTCATGCGTATAATGATCATAGGCTAATTGTCTAATAGCGAGTCTGCCGGTAGCGATCGTTGTGCCTCCAGAGCTGACGTTCCCAGTCTTCAACTCAGGTTGGTAAATTCAGTCATTTCAATGTATGGTACCGTCACCCCGCAATACTCATTTCCGGCCTCCATCTCGCTTTTCTTTTTTCTTTTTCCGTGTAGCATACCCAGGTGTGTGCATACTCCATATTTTATGACCCCGACTGTGACAACAAATGCTGACCTACTGACAATTCTCATAGCGGATTGACTCCCCAGCCCAACAAGGTGCCAGAAATTTTGCCTAATCAGGGGTAAGTTTTCCGCCAGCGGCTCCAGGCTGCATGTGTATGGACTGAATTTCCTCCAAATGCTACTGTAGGACTGGTGCCACTGCCGGCGCCGGCGCCAGCGCCAATGGCACAGTATCGCCGGTCAATATTGGCGGTGCCAAGTCTGACAACGACGATGACACCCTCAGCTCGAGTTCTAGTGACGGAGAAGACCCTGAGATCACGGCGTAAGATATTTCTTTACTTTCCACTGTTGCCCATAACTTTGGCACTGACGTTGGGTCTTTCAACATCTCAAGTATGAAAAACGAGATGATCCGATATGTGAACCGAGGGCCACCTCGACCACCCTCCCACGGACACGCGGTGCCCCGGAACCCACGGCCTCTACCACAACCGACGGCAGGCGCGCCAAAGCAACGGCCTCCCGCAGTCACATTGGGTCCGGGCACCACGGCGAAACCAAAACCGAAGTGAGATGGTATCGTACTTATTCGTACTGGATGTGGGAGTGTGTTTTTGATCACTGCGTTGTATGTCTGTAACGTTTATGAATAATGCATACGGTGCATAGTTACAGTAATATAAATTTGTGATGAATGGATGCTAGACACACACTCCAGATGTAGTGCCTGATTAGGGCGCTAAACCCCAATTACCACACCTTCCAGGCCACCACAAGTAGGTGAGTAGTTAAAAGTCAGCCACAAATTCTAAACCACCCATTACACCCACGCCACAACTGCGTAAAGCCACGTCACCACACACCCCTACAGTAAGCTGTGGATTGATGAGAGATCTGGAGTCAAGGCGCCACTGGCACATCATGCATGGTGAGGACCGCCACAACGACGGACATAACTAGAAACAATATATACATGCGTCCAGAAGTTCGTGACATAAAAGGTCTCAAATAATAGGGCGGCGGGTCCCATTAAACTGAGCCAAATGTAACTCCTGATGGGAAAGTGAAGACGTGCGGCCACAAATGCAACGGCCACAGGAGACTGAAACCGATTACCACCGGTTCAAGACCGAAAGATTGGGTGAGAAGTCGTGTCCAGATGTGTCCGCTACGGCAGTGTTTCCTGCTGTCAATATCAAATGGGATGTACATCTGTCCACTCACCGCGCTGAATGAATCTTCGTCAAGGTCTTGTCTTAGCGGTATTCGCGAATCAAGAATAGGGAAACTACAACGCATCCTGTCAAGTCGCTCCCGTCAAGATTGCAAATGGCTCCCAGGAACTGCAAGAAAGCTCACATTGGCCGAAAGCGTGATGATCATGATAAGTAGCGTTCCTTCATGTTTTGAGTAGTCATACACAGTCTGGTCCCTGGAAAGCCACGGATACCTCTGTCCATGGAAGTACAACAAATCCCTTTTTTTTTTGAAAGATACACGCCAACGAGTAGTGTGGCCATTGAGGGAAGCGAAGCATGAATAGACTAACATTGAGTTCGGCGTGTTGATAAACAGCCTCTATAATGTCAAATCAATCGCAATTGGCCATGGGATGAGTAGGTTTGAAGGTCACTGACGCACCCTCACTGGATCATGAAAACACAAGGCAGCATCAGGATGCGCCGCGTGATCTAGGGACTGAAGGCATGGCCACCCGGCCTCAGGAACTATCATGGGATACTGTGGGACTTTGTTTGTTAGGCGTTCAGTAGAGTGCGGTTCATGCTCGCGTGGTTTGCTAACATGTGTGAAGTGTGTTTAATAGGATAGCATAACCTACTTACATAGTAACATCCATTTCATACTGCAGGCTTTCTCGGCTGAGCAAAACGACTTTCAGTATGACGGAGTCTGATTCTGCCGATGAGACCGTAAGTTAATGTTTAGGAGCGGTTGTAGGCGAATCCACGGTAGAAGAAAACATGACTATCCGCACGTCCATTGTCACAGACCCTGGTCATCTACAATTACACTGGTAGGAGATACCCGGATTTCCACGGAAAAGTCGGTGGCCGTCAGCGTGGGAGGCTGCCAGAGATGAAGCAGCGGGGCGGATTGCGGTACTGATTCTCCCACCTGAGGCGCGCGCGAGAGGATGAACTCATAATATTAAACTTCAACGGGATGCTCCTGACGCGGGAAACCCGTATGAGATGATATGAAAGATCCTCTTCTTAATCATAAAGCATCTTGCCCGCGACTCGGAAGTCGCGAAGGCTTTCAATGGGTGTGCGCAACGACTCGGATTCGCGTGAACGTATGAGAGTAGAGACTAGCGGGACTGCGAACGCTCGGATTCACAGAACCCTATCAGCAGAGTTTCGACAGCCCGAAGAAGATGTTGGATTGGATGCGAGGGGATGATCTACGGCATAGCTGGCAAGAGCTGAGGGAAGAATAGGGCCTGATGGTGTTTCCGTTTCCATCTGCCTTCCAGTACGTCCATGGAGGCTCGAGTGGCTCAACTATGCCGGAATACTAGATGTACATCCCCTCGAATTGATTGAGCCATAAGACACTGGGTTTGTCTGCATAGAACCGGGATGCGGATCTGGTTCAAACTTTGTATCTTTTTGAAGCTAAGTTGACTTCAGAAACGTACAAAAATTTCCAAATAGCCTGTGCCATATTTGCGACTGAGTAACGCTAAGAACAAGACAAAATGTCTTGCAAGTTGCTTGGCGTGACACCTAGTAGAGCGAACTCCATCCTGAGAGGAAAGGACCTGAAGAATTCGATCCATGCTTCGAATGAGGTCTGAGAAGATACAAATCATTGTTGTGGCAGTGGTCCCCCTTCCTATGAATGCCATGAAGACCTTTTGCTGCAGTAAGAACTGGGTTGTCTTGGCAGAGCACTGTCAATAAGTCAGTGGTCAGGCTCGTAAAGCCCGGCAATAAGTTTAAGAACCGAGTCGCGTTAGAGTTATGTAAGACGATTTCAACACGATCGCCCAAGGCGTGCCAACTCCGACTCGGAGTCCGCAGAATTCTACCTGATTTTGATCGGACGCCCACTCTCATTCGTCAATCATTCGAGTCAGTCTCGGCACGCCGCATAGAAGTTGAGACGAGTTTGGCTCTCTTGTCGCAAATCGCAACTAAATACCTCACCTATTGTCGGATAACTAAAACATGAAGTGATCTACAGTACGCCAGTACTGACCAGATCGCATGGCAGATTGATATTGGATCTTGGCCTCAAGATGTTGTCTTCGCAACTGAATACACTTCTTAGGGATCACTCCTCCGGGTCTCCCAATACTGGGCACAAAACTTGAGCTTGATCCCGCCCGTGAGTAGCTGAGCTCCAGAGTTTTGTATTTGATCTCCAAATTACCTATAGAGATGGTATCACGGGAGAGGGCGGCGTGACCATGGGTACCTGCAGTGCGGCCCATACGGAGAACCTCTTAAGGTTGGTAGCAAATAATGGGACTCATTCTTTTTCACGTCACAGTAGCTCAAATAGATGTGTTGATACTCGGGTTACGGCCCAATCCCAGTTGTCAAACCTTGACAAATTATCCCTGCTGGATTAGGTCCTTTGGCCAACAAGAGGTACTTTTCCCACCCCAAGAGCAGCAACTGAAGCACCACCCAACTCTGACTGACGGTGCTTTTCCGAAATTCTATGACCAGTGCGCAACCCGATGGAGGGTCCAGTAGTTCAAGTGACGAGGTCAATCCTGAGGTCACCACATACAGTCCTTTTCCTCTCACCTTCCACAGAAAACCTCGATATTAGCTCCCGGATCTCTTTGGTTTACATCAAGTTTTGGAAAAGAGATGAATCAATACAAACCACGGGGACCGCCAGATGACCCGCCCAAAGGAGGCCATCGTCCCACCGCACTACCATGTTCAACCGTAGATGTCGCAGTGAGAAATGAGCGTACCAAGCATACCGAGAACCTTCCGCGGACTGATACTGTACTTTATGCCACCTTCCCAATTTTCCGCCTTTTCTCGTGGTCCAAGTTCTGATGGCTCGTGAATAACATATCAAATTGTTGGTCGTATCATTACAGCACATAACAAAACAGGGTAAATATCTTACAGTGCACCACTAATATCCTACCGATCTAGCACTGATGGCTAAAGTGCTAAACTCCTCCAACCTCACCCTGGGCGGCGACTATTGAATGGATACTAACAATATCTGGAGCCTCGGGAGTATCGTTGAAGCCGAGGGCACTGAGTATGGAACGTTTCATGCTTGTAAAGAGTCTGCCACGTGTCACAGTGCCTTGCAACACAATAAGGCTGCTACGCCAGACTTCCCTGGCACTGCCGGATAACAGAGCGGTCCGTATGCTCCATGCAACGAGGATGGCCATAATGGCCGACATTGCAGCAAGGGAGATACGGGTCGATGTATTCGATATGGTGAAGCAAAAGAGCAACAGCGTGATGAAAAATATCACCATCCTGATAAGGAATGTGGAGGGGTCCCGTAAGTATGAAGTGGATCTAACTTCTAGAAGGCGGGTGATGACATACGACCACATGAGGAGTGCCCACGGAAGACTAAAAATGATAGCCATAGGTTCAAGACCGAAGACCCTGTGAGTATTCTGATGGAGATATGTCCACTGCCACAACCACGTTATCTAGGCGCATGTGTCAGATGTCACTATTCACTTACTGCGCCTGCGGGATCTCTCTCTGATTTGGTGATGTGGCGACGAACCAGGAGCATGCCGATCACAATACTTCCAATACTGGCTTGTATCGACAAGCAGCTAGCAATCTGTGTTGGAGATGTGAAAATGAGCACTTGGCTGGTGCTTGTCAAGTTGCTCCCGTTATTTGATACAACCACGCCAGGGATGGCAAGGAAGCCCACATTGGCTGTCAGCATCACAGTGGACTGTAGTAATCATGTGAGAGTTGAGAAACCATGTCATAACGCGAAGTGAACATGTACCCAGAGAATCACGTTTCCCCATTCCTCCAATAGCTTGGTCATGTACCTTTTCCAACTCGACTCAATAATGAGTTCATCAGTCCACAATTTCTCCACGTCCCGTAGATAAACGTCTGGTGCCAGGAAAAGCACTGGGGATAGCAACGTTATGAATAGGGATCTTCCACGTATAGGTTCACTATACACAGTCTGATACTTGAGCAACCGGGCATGCGCCTGTCCGTGGAAGTACAGAAATCTCCAGTGTGCTGAAAGCACATAAGTTAACGAGCGAGAACCTCCCATGACCATGTCTTGCAGTGGCATAGCTTACCGAAAAAGGACAGAAGACGCGCTAAGAACGAGACTTAGTAGTAAGTAAGGAGGCAGCGTGGGGAACGCGTTTACTCACCGGTCCCAGCTGTGTAGTATGCTGCGCTTGTGCCGCCTTGGGATGCTAAGATATCGGGTGAGCCATCCCTTTCTTCTTTGCAAAAAAAAAAAAAAAACTGGTGTACTTCTGGCATTTTGCACAATATTGATCATATTTTGCATTGTATCGTTATCGAAGGGTAAAGTTGAGGACTTTGAGGTCCTAACATCTAGAGCATAGTATTGAGTTATTGTTTCGCAAAACCACAGACCCAAGTGCACAAACTCACCCACACAACCGTACGATAACATTCCCATAAGTTCGTCATTGGTCGAAAGCGGAAGACCGTCGCCCCCAAAAGCAGCTGGAAAGAGGAAGCAATGGTTCCTATCAAGGTTATAGGAGCTCCAGGAGACTAGCGCGGCATGATGTAGTTGACTCACCAATAAAGGGATTCCAGACGATGTTCTGCATACCACATTAGTAAAGGAAATAGCGGGAGACTCGAACGTGGAACGAACTGATATGGGCAGGCGACTTGGTCCCGGGTAGTTCAGATATTATGTAACTTGCGTCGTACGTCTCGAGCCAGAAAAGGCACCGAGAATCGTGACAGGCATAATAATAAGACCACGATATCTGCTGGTCATCAACGGGCATGATGTCCAGCACTAGGTCATATTTGTTTGAATGGATAGTCAATTGGTTGGAACGCAGAGTGTTCTGCAGGCAACAATAGAAATCTTCCATTTCCTCCCTCAGCAGACGGTTGTGCATGTTTGTGTCGGTAAACAATCTCTGCAATCGCGCATTAGTCGTAACTGGGGGGTTTCCAGGTCAGTGACGCACGCACCCTTTCTTGATCATAGAAATAAAGGGCACCGTCCGGATGGGTTGCCGGCATCCATGGGCTACAGTCTTGGTCAAGCACGCTTTCCTCTACATCACCGCTCTGCTCCGAGAAGCTGGCGGGATCTCGGTTAGACTCAGTGATAGCATTTAGCATCCTAAACGTGCTGAACGTGAACGTACTATGGAAATGTGGTCGTTGTCGGTTCCACCAAGAAGGGCGTTTCCTCGCGAGGTCTGGACAAAGATTCCAGAGTGATGCAGTCTAGTAGCGTTATTTACTTACATCCTAATATTCTTTGAGTGTCGTGGAATTTGTTCAGAATTGATCAGTTGCACGGAGCGACCTTCAGGCAAAACGTAGGCCGATATTGCGGAGGAAGTCGCAAGAGAATGTTGAGAAGCTATTTCATGTCGATCTGTAGTGGAAGAGACAGGGTGGGTGCTTTCTATGACGGACTGTGAGTTGGTCGTAAAAGAAATTGGCAGCGACTCTGTTGACGGATACTGGACATTGAAAACCACAGAATGACTGCGATTTAGATGTGAAGGTGGTGGGCTTAGCGAGTCACGAGTATTGGAGACTGGGAGTGGAACTGCGAGACTGGGTTGGTGGGTTGTATGAGGGAGCCTTCTTGGAGAAGGGGACCTAGACGTCGACCGTGACCGTGATAGGTCTGGGCCACGCCCAAATAGGGTATGAGTTGCTCGCGATGGTTGCCCAAGTGGGGAGCGCCATGAGTCGCGTGAACTTGTAATGTTGGAAAGTCTGTCACTGGCGCTACTTTGACGACTGTGGGCCAGAGAACCATGATGAAGAGCATCCCTTTGATCTTTCTCCTGTGCTGGGGTAAATGCTAATGACTGGTCACTAGTGGCGCTAGTTATGGCAAGGGATGGCTCGTCCGGGTCGATTCTCTCGCGACTTGCTGAGGTCGGGACCGTACTACCTGCAGTCACCACATATTCCCACAGATCCTTCGAATACCCAGGAGCTGAGCGTACTCCCGCACTTGGGTCGTGGAATGAAGGTCCAGATGTTCTGGGTTTCAGAAATGTCCCCAATTTTCTGCATAACCAGCGCCAAACAGCTAACTTCCGACAAAGCAAGGTTATGAACGAGGCGCAACGCCTTGGACAGCGCTTAACGAAAAGCCTAAGAAAACGCAATTTAGCCAGAAGGGTAAAAAGGGTCTGGAAAAGAGGATTCATGGACTTGGGGACGGGGGAAACGAAACAATATGTTTGCTTGAACACAGTGCCCGCCTCGTGTTGCCACTGGCAGTGCAGCAAAAGCTTTGACAGACACCAGGAATAAACATATCAATACCGCGCCTATAAATCTTAGGATCCTTTTGTAAACCACAATTGGTTTCATTGGTTTCCCAAGGCTTTTGCTGACCTGGAACTGCTAGCCAGAATTGGCACACTGCCATCATGAGCTAGTCATGTCATGCCTGAAATTAGAAGGACTGCCCGGACCGGAGACAGTCAGTCAACCGGGAGTTACCCGAGCTGAGTTGATCAAGTTACAAACTCAGCTCAGCTATCAACTGAGTCTGTCGCATTTTAGTCTTGGTCACGGAGAAAGGCAAGAAAATGATATTATCTATTACACTGCCCTACTTTTAGGCTAGGTGCTCTCCTATATTCCATGCTATAGTCTTGCACAGTAGCTGCCACAATACTGGCAATTTGCAACCAAGGAACATTCAGAAAAAGGCAAATGTCCTATGAATCACTTGGTGTAACGCCCAGTAAAGCAAATTTATCTTGAAAGGTAAGAGCGACCTAGAGAATTGGATCCATGCTCATCGCTCCTGAGAAAAGAACGGTAATTGCCGCCCTTTCACCTGAGCCTGTCAGTGAGCTCCATGGATGACTTTCGCTGGCAGACCAATTGGTCAAGGAAACCAGATTTCCCTGTCGGCGTCCGCAGGCTAAGCATGATGCATGACTGTTTATGTAAGACAATTTCAACTCGGAGTCGCGTGAGGCGTGCTAACTCCGTGCATTCCGATGGGTTTCCGACGGAACCGCCGTGAACGGCGAACACAAAGAGGGTCACCACGTTCACTGCAGCCAGCCATACCTTCTATCCCCCGTGACCCGATTTTCTTCGGACGCCCACTCTCGTTCATCCTTATCGGACTTTCCTCTCACGCCGCATGGACGATTCAGACGAGGTTGGCAACCTAGTCGCAATCAAACGGATCCATCATCTATTGGAAGATAGCTAGTGGAACATGAGGCGACATCCAGTACGCCAGTACGAAGTCTCGGCGCGGTGAGATCGCGTGGTGGATTGGTATTTAAATCTCGACCTCAGGGCAATGTCTTCGCAACTGAAAACCGTTCCTGGACTTCGCGCCTCCAAGGCTACCAATATTCGGGAAAAAGAAACTTGAGTTTGATCTGACATGTCGCATACAACTGGGAAAGCGACGTGAGTAGCTGAGCTTCCGAGCTGTGTATCTGACCGCCAATCTGCTGGCAGAGATGGTCGTAATGTCGCCACGGGAGAGGGTACCAGTGATATTGCCCGTAACCGTGGGTACGGAGAATTTCTTAACACTTGTTAAATAATGAAACTCACTCTTCACATAGTCCAACTGAGTATGCGCATGCACCCGATTGTGACCTCAGTCGTCAAATTTAACATATTACAGTACCGCTCTCTCTACTGGATCAAGTCGTTCGAATAACAAGAGGTACGTTTTCCGTCATCAGCCAAGATTGGCGATACCACCTAGCTCTTGGCTGACCGCGCCTTTCAGGAATCCCACGAGCAGCTTTGCTAATGCACAACACGGTGGAGAGTCCTGTGGCTCAAGCGACGAAGAGAACCCTCACGTCACCGCGTACAGTCTTTTCCCCTCACTTTTCGCCCCGCACTTTGACATTGGCCTCCGGTCGTTCTGAAACACATCAAGTTTTGAACAGGACATCGGCCGATACCGATCACGAGGGAAGCCAGATGTCCCTGCCATAGGAAGGCCAACCGATCCCCAGCCACAGAATCCACCGCCATCGACACCAAATGGCACTGCCAAAGGGGTGTCAACTCCACCACAGCAACCACCGCCATCAACCCCACATGGCGCCGTCAAAAGGGTGTCAACTCTTGTTCCACCACAGCAACCACCACCATCGACCCCAGGCGTTGCAGTGCAAGTGAAGCGTACCCCTGCGATAACGGCGAAACAGCCTACCACGGCGCCAGGGCATGGGAATAGGCGTGTCTATTGAGGCCTGAGTGCCACCGCGAATCTTCCAAGCGGTAATATTGTCACCTATGCCGCAATTGTGTTCTTTCTCCCTTCTTCCTACGTGGTTGATTGTTTGTAACATTATCGTGGTGTACAACAGAATTCTGGAAAAACGTCTACAGTACACGACAATCTTATCCAGATGACGCTGATGCATAAACCGCTAATTCCTACCCCACTCTGGCAGAGGGCTACTAAACGGGTGCTGGTGCTATCCAGAGTGGGAGATGTACCGTTGAAACTAACAGTATTGCGCATTGAACGCTCGAGGAGTGTAAAAGGTCTACCATGCCTGCGCTGCAACACATCAAGGTTGCCATGCAAGACCTCCTTGCCCTAGGAAGGGTTGTGAATTCTCACGGGCCTTGCCTCCGTTGAAAAGTAAGTTGTAGAAAGTCATGCATGAGCATGAAACATTGTCTTGAATTGACCAGGGCTCGAGTGAGTGGACAATGTCGGCACTTGAGGTGCCTACTTAAAGACGTAGCTGCTAGAGCTGGGTGAACCAGACTTGGCGGCGTTTCCCATTCTAGCTGCCTTTGAGCGTATTCGTGGAGGCTCGGTTAATTTGGGGGTGCCAGGACAGTACTGTCCCTCGAGTCGACTGAAAGCCTACATACTGAATTACCCTTGGGCCAGGATACGACTCTTCAGTTGATTTGGGATTCTGAGATACACAAAGTCTCCGATTAGTCAACACCATACTGTTGATCTGGTGACCAATGAATAATAAGAACATGTCCAAAAGTCCCGCCCCGTGTTTGACATGCCTAGAATGCGTAACCCGTCCCTGAAAGGCAGATAAAATGGAATCGATGCGGATCAGAGACGAACAAAACGAAACATTGTTGTAGCCTTTCCGCTCAGTGCCGCGGGCACTTCGTGACGAACAGTCGAAGTATTTTCTTCACCAGGTACAGTTATGAATATGTCTTGCTCTACCCAAAAGCAGAAGGTTATCCAAGTGGGATGAGACGCGGAAGCTAATACCTTCATTAGCTTCGAACTGTGGTTCAAGAAAACTCCGCATGATTTCCCGATAATTTCCCGATGGAACTGCCGCGTGTAGCGGCAAAAGCAAAGAAGGATGACACGTTCAACGAACCTACTTCACGTGACCCGATTTTCATTGGTCGCTCTGGTCCATTTACCTTCTATTGGATGTTCTTCTCATGCTGCGCGCAAGCTGGAGCCTCGTTTGGGCGTCGTGGTCGTAATCAAGTCCATTATCTATTGGAAAATAGCCAAACATGAGGCGACATACAGTACGCCAGTGCGGGGTCTCGACGCGGTGTCACACAGCGAGATTGCTCAATGGACTGATATTTAAGGCCTGGTCTTGAGATACTCGTTGGCTTTGCAAACCACAACCGAACACATCCTTAGGGTTCGCACCTCCTAAAAATCCGATACCAAACTTGAATAAGCTTGATTGAGGTCGATGCAAAACACGTGAGTAGCTCTATGTCTCATGACAGTCCCAGTTGTCAGACGCTGACACATTTACTACCGGATAGACATTCGGCTAGCAAGAGGTATGCTTTCGCCCAAGGTTAATGCCACCACCTAACTCTTGTCTTCTGAAATCCCCACTGGGGCTGCCAGCACACGACCCGATGAGGGGTACAGCAGCTCAAGCGACGAGGAAAGTGCTGAGGTCACCAAGCAGTAAGCATTTTTCCCCCTCACTCCCTACGGCGATCGTGACTTTGACATTATCTTCCGATTGTTCTAAAATATGTCAAGTATTGAAAGTGAGTTAAACCGATACAATCCACGAGGGCCACCAAATCGCCCTGCGGAAAGCAAAGGGAAGTCATCACAGCATTGGCCACGGCAAATTGCATCGCAGCCATCAGCCCAAGGTGTCGCAGTACCGAAGAAGCGTGTCACTGCGACGACGTCGTCCCAGCAAACCACGGCGGAGCATAGAAAAAAGCGTGCCTCCTGAGCGCCATGGTATACCCTCCGAGCAGTGATCTTTTTCTTTTTTTGGATTCCATTAACGTGCGCCTCGGGGGTTGATACATATACTGTCGCTGTACTCAGTACTACTATGACTATGGGCTCTAACACTTCGGCATTGGCAGTGATATTGTACTTTATGCCGAATACTGCTATCCCCTTTTTTGTTCTGTGTTCTACGGGGCGCATGCTGTTATGATTCGTAAATGATGTTTCGCATCCGAGTCGTTCGTAGCATCGTAAGGGTAGTACATAACAAACCTGGGGAACATCTCACGGTACATGATAGTTCCTCTTCGGGTACTAGGTCGATGCATAGAGCACCAAACTGGAAGTGCGAGACGTTTAAGGCATGTAAGATGTCTAACGTACACAAGGGAGCTATGCTAGACTTGACCCCTCCAGTGTTTCGGGGTCCCAAAGGATGCATGTTAGTGTAGCCATCTTCGTTACGATAACGAAACGGCCACGACTTGATAGCTTGAATGACAGACACAGGCTATCCGCGAAGACGAATCTAGTTCGATCATTGCAAGCAAAAGAGCAACTTGAACACTATAGGGGGCAATTTAAAATATCACGACCCCAATGGAACTGCCCAAGGATTCCGTAATAAGCACGAAGTGAAAGTGACACCTGAAAGGTGGGAGATAAGATCTGAGACACCGCCAGTCGCACCGTTTCTGTCATACGACCAGAGAAATTTCCAGAGGCCACATTCCTGTTTTTTTTCCAGGTAATTTCATTATGCTGATATTTTGAACCAGTACAGGTAGCTGTGTTGACTTCCAACCTGTGTATACTTTTATCTTGAACCATGGGCCATTTTCAATATCATGCCTCCCAGTGCTTGTGCTGTGCGCGCTCATTCCCAATCGAACAGGGTCAGCGGATTAGTCTTGTGACGTGACAAAAGGACCATGATCGGCAACGGCGATGTCGGTTCTCACGCAACATTGCCATGCTAAGCAAATTGCCCATTGCTCCCTTAGTCAGTCTATCTATTGACAGATGGGCGCACCATCAGTTGGCATGAGGCACCGTAAAACCTTGGCTTGCGTCTTGTGATATTTAATGGCGCAGGTGCAGTGGTCCGCTGGGGTCAGCACTCCTTTTACAATCACACACATTGTCACGGTTGTGTCCTTGCCACGCTCAGGCTCAAAGTCAACCATACCTTGAACCGACTTGATCTGCTATGCCGCCTATGCAATCCGCATCGTCGGGAAACTCTGGACCCAAAAAGCATGACAAGTAAGCAGCCGGAATATCAAAGCGCTGTCGATGCGCTGTCCCTTGTATCTGACAACCGATCGACCTTCAGTGGTGGGCGTGCGAGTGCTATTGATGAAGAAGCTGTTGGGCGTGGGTAGGGAATGTTACCAACCCTGGTGGGCGTTCAGCGCTGACCCGTATGACCTGACACTAAATCCGGGGCTTCGGCCCAGGGGTAAGTAACTCCCACAAGAATGGCGCCACGCTGCCTTTCTCTGATTGCACCCTTCTCGAACGCTAGGGCCAATGCTTGTGCCAGTACATGCCCCCAGGGCAATGCCCCATCTATTATCAACGAAGAGTCCAGCATTGGCAGTGCAAGCTCTGACCATGTGGACACCAAGTAAGAGTGTCTTTTCCCCTTATCCTTTGCCCCACCTTTGACCCAGACGTGATCGTCGTAAACGCTCTAAGAGCGGAATCGGAGGAGAGGCGATTTAAATTTGCGGCACGAGGGCCAGGTGACAAGCCGGCGGTGGGGAAGAACAAGAATTCAAACCGAAAAAAGAATCTTCAACCTACGCAGGGACAAACATCCCAACCTGCACAGGAACGGGCACTGGCGGCTCAACCAGCACAGGGTCAAACATCTCAACTCGCGAGAGAACAGACACCCCAATCCCCCGAACAACAGACACCCCAAACCACAGGAGGACAGAAACCACCAACCAACGGGCCAAAACGACGGTCTGGTCGTGTCCCCGCAACGACGGCAACCTCGGGTACAACGGCAGGGCCTAGTGGGCGTTAGGGCTACGTTGTGTGTATGGGTATTCGGCGTGCCAGGGGGGTTGAACTTTTTTTCTTTGATATGACCTCGTTGAGTGGTGTCTAGCCTACGGTCGTGGGGGTCGTAAATACAAACAGCATTGTTCCTATCATGGTGATACACGACAAAAACCAGGAATACATATTACAAGATACAACAAGCGCGTCTAGATAAGGCGTATCGGTAACAACGTGAGGCGCTAAACTCCCGGTACTGGATGGTCAAATCGTCGGTCAGTCATTGAGTATGTGCTGTGGACATCCCCTGGCACACGACGGATGGAAAATGAACTAAGAACGTCCTGCACTAATTCCTTTACATTTTTGGAAACGCCACCACGCGTTCGCCGCAATGCAGCCAGGCTTTTATGCCATACGTCATGGTCCTCTGTGGATTCCCAAGCAGTCCGAATGCACCACATGATCAACGCAGCGACGAGCGTCGACATCACAGCGATGAAGCTGCGTGTCCATGTGTTCGAAATAGTGAAACACAGGAGCAACAACGCAATGAAAAATATCACCATTCTATCCGGGAAGATGAGTTCATGAACATGAGCCAAGAAAAACGCCTGGAAGGAAAGATATGACTTACGACCACATCAGTAAAGCCCACGGAAGACTCAGAATAATGGCCATCGGTTCAAGACCGAACGTCCTGTGACAATTCTGGTACAGGTACGCCGACTACCCAAAAGTGTTACTTTGGCACGCAAGTCAGGTGGGGCTGTCTACTCACCGCACCCGAAGGGTCTTCTCTCTGCTTAGTACGATTATGGCGGACCAGAAGCAGGCCAATTACAATACTTCCAATGCTAGCCTCCACCGAAACAGAACTAGCAATTTGTGAAGCAGACGGGAAGATGTGCACTTGACTCGCGTTCGCAATACTACTCCCGCTGAGGTTGGATAGGATTACGCCTGGAATGGCGAGAAATCCCACGTTTGCTGTAAGCATCACGGTGGACTTGGATGGTGCAAGTCATGTGAGTATGAAACACAGCCACGTTGCTGTTGAGACGTACCCAGAGAATCACGTCTTCCCATTCTCCTAGAAGTTTGGACATGAAGGTCTTCCAAACTGTCTCAATAATCACTTCATCCGTCCACAATTTCTCCATTTCTCGAAGATGAACTTCGGGCGCGAGGAAAAGTAATGGCGACAACAAGGTGATAAGTATAGATCTTTCGCGTTTTGGTTTGTCATAAACAGTTTGGTCTCTGACAAGCCGTGCATGCTTCTGTCCGTGGAAGTATAAAAACCTCCAATGTGCTGGATATGTTCATGAGCTGACCAATGCGGACAGCTGGGGAAGAATAATGAAGGCTTACCAAAAAAGGACAGAAGACGCGCTGAGTAGAGTAGCCTACTAAGTAATGTTGGAGTGCCAGTGGATGTTGGGTACTCACTAGTCCCGGCAGTGTGGTATGCCTCACCACCCTTTGCCTCTGGACAGCAAGTCAGTGATCCTATCCTTCTTTAAAGCACACCGACGTACTCTTGGCCTTCTGAACCAATTTGATCATTTTTTGCATCGTTTCATCATCGTACGGTAAAGTGGAAGACTTTGACGTCAATACATCTAGGGCATCAACTATGGGTTTCATGAAAGACTAGCCTCGGGTCAATGGGCTCACCGACGCAACCATGCGCTAATATTCCCATAAGCTCATCATAGACAGCGAGTGGAAGTCGACGGCCCTCAAAAACAACCGGAAAAAGTGACCAGTGATTCCTATCCAAACAACATCAGCCGTTAGAACACCAATCCGGGAGGATATGGCCGACTCGCCAATAAAGGGACTCCATTCGATGTTCTGCGCACAACATTAATGAAAAATGCGGTAAATTCCAGTGTAAAAGTTGTAACGCACTGACATGGGCCGGCGATTTGACCCCGAATAGTTCAGATAACATGAAGCTCGCATCATATGTCTTGAGCCAGAAAAGACATCGTGACTCGTGGCAAGCATAGTAATAAGACCAAGATATCTTCTTTTCCTCAGTCGCCATGATGTCTAGAACCAGGTCATAGTCCTTCGAGGGGATATTTATTCGGTTGGCCTGTAAAAATTCCCCCAGGTAGGTATAGAAAGTTTCCATTTCTTCTCTTAATGTTGGGTCGTGCATATCGGTGTCAGTAAACAATCTCTTCAATCACGCATTAATCATGGCCAGGGATTGCCAACATGTGATGGACACACATACCCTCCCTTGATCATAAAAATACAGGCCACCATCTGGATGGGTTGCTGGTACCCATGGGGTACAGTGGTGCTTGAGCGGGCCTTGCTCAGTGCCGCTTGGCTCAATATAGCTGCAGAGAAGTCATGAATACCGAGCGACATCGTTTAAGCTGAGACATACTGTGGGAATGCAGTTGTTAAAGGCTTCACATCGTATGCCACCTCCTCGCGGGGTCTACCAACGGATGTAAATAGGCGTCATGGTGTGATAATATACCCGACTTGCATTGCGATATTCTTTGTGTATCGTGGGACTTGGTCAGAATTAAAGGGCTGTACAGAGCGGCCTGCAGGTAAAAGGCCGTCCCATGGTGAAGCCGCTCGAGAATGAATAGGCACTTCGCCATGCAGGTCCACAGGGGCTGTGACCGGGGATGAATGGGCGGTTGAGGTGTCCATGGCAAATGGTTCTTCTGTCAACTGCGGTGGGGGAGATACTGATTCTGTTGATGGGTTCTGAAGATCAAAGACCACACTAGTTGTACGCTGCCCGGGCCTCCTGCGATTTCCATCTATGGGTGGTTCTCTCAGAGTCTCATGCGCATCGGAGGAAACCAGGGGTTGGGCCACTGGCATGGGACTAACTCTGCCATCTCCGCGGGTTAAAGGGGGTAGATTCGTCGCAATGCCTGCCGGGACATGGAGCTGGTTGGGTGTAAGGGGTCGGCTCATTGGAGTCGGTGGCCTCGAAGGTCGGTCTCTTGACCGCGATGGGTCCGGTCCCCGCCCAAACTGTCGATAAATCGCCCTGGACAGCCGTGGTGGCTGACCGACTGGGGGGGCACGTATTGATTCGTGCGAGTTTGTGATAATTGAGAACCTGTCGCTGGCGCGGCTCTGAATGCTGATAGCGCTCAGGTTCCCAGAGCTATGATTGGTGATGACTCTTCCATCAAGCGGGGTGGGCGGATTGGGTGCATGTAGGTGATCGACGGAAAGGTTGACCGGGGTTGTAGGTGGAATACCGCCTGTTGGCGTTGCTGTTGCCGTTTGCCTCTCCGCGCGCTCTTGCGGGTTCGGGTAGACCACCGATTGTGGAACAGTGCTAGCCGCAACTATACATTCCCTCGGAACAGTTGGATAGCTTGACACTGAATATCCGCTTGCCCTGCTGCCAAAAAATGATGGTTCGGGTGATTTGGGCCTTGGCAACGTATCCGGTCTTCCAAGCCTCAAACGCCACAACACGCTCAACCTGCGACGAAGGAAGGCAAAGAGCGAGGCACAACGGGTCGGGAAATGTGAGATGTAATCCCTCACAAGGTGTAACGTGCGCAGAAACTGGAGAATGACTTTGAGTATAGAGGTCATGCAAAGGAATGAGAACTCAAACACCAAGAGCGACACCGCGGCTATCGCGTCGTTTTCAGGGACGCCTCATGTTTTGGATAGGCCAATCACCTAATTACCCTGCGCGTAATGGTCAACGTGACCCCCAAGAGCAGCGGATCAGATGGCCGATCACATGTTTTCCTTGATATTTATGACATAATCATTGGCCGTGGGAATAGGATGCCACCTAAGGGTTGTCGTGTCGTGCTTAGCCTGTACACAGGGCTTGTGGCCTTTGAGTAGGAATTAAAATTGGTATTGTAACGATGGGGTACGTGCTGGGCTTGCAATGCCCAAATCCGACTGCTTGACTGACTCGACCGACGCCACAGGGCAGCACACGCGTGCTGCTGTCACCTTTCCTTGCTTCGTCACTCTTTTTCGTTGTTATGGACAGTAGCCTAGACTTTTAGGACTTTGTTTTTAACCCTTTTGCCTGGCCTTAGGCCAGTAGTAGAATTGGAGACGTTCTTTCCCCCCATTTCGTGTGTGCCCTTTTGCCAGCAGTCGAGCGGATTAACGTTTAACACCCGCCATCCCGCTTTATTACTGCCCCTTTGTGCGTTTTCGGATTCAATCGTACTTGGGTTCTATTGCATTTTCTACCTTCCTATTCTCGAATTTACGCGCGGACATTAGTCCTCGTTAAAGTATTGTACCTGTATCTAACTGGCCGTCCATGGAGGAATCCCAATGTGAGTCCTCGTCGACTCCTCGAGAGGACGACGTTGCAAGTACGGCTGCCGTGATCAGCTGTCTGGAATGAAGATACCTTCCTGCTGCCATCGGCCACTGACAGTGTGTTCCCCGACGATAGCTCTGTGTAGTGTGCGAATGATGCATCCCGCCGCGTGTGTAATATGCCAGTCCCCCATCCATGTTTTCAATCCCGCAGGAGGAAAGACATAGTACCGGCCCGGTGTTGTTCTGAGAAGTAATTTCCAACGCGTCCATGGCCATGTCGGCACATTCCTGAGCCGTTGCGGGGAAACGATAAGCCTGAGGCTGAGAGTAAAGGAGCGAAGACCCATAACGATCTCATGCGTCGGCCGAAGGCCCATAGACATACCATTGACTTATGGTTCATTTTTCGGCTCCCATGCCTGCCAGGTAGCCTCGACTCATCGTTCGCAAGACGTGATCGCGTGATCCTTACTGGGCTGTGTGCACAGTTGCACCATCACGCATCATCAGTCGAGGCCAAGTCAGGCTATGGCTCCCTCAATCGGTCTTTGTATAGTAGTGGTAGGTGCACCATGGGTTGACGTGAGGCACTGCCAATTCTCGGCTCGTGACCTGTCCTGTGATATACGATAAAATAGATGCTTCTCTTCAGTAGACGCCCGGGCCCACAGTGCAGAGGTCGTGGATACATATAGCATTGGTATTCGTAGCACGACATTACATAACAAATACTCAGAACACATATCACAACACACAACATGGCGTTTTAGATAATGCATGAATACGTAGAGCGTCAAACTCCTGAAGTGCCAAAGCGTCGTTCAGACATTGCGATTGAGCGTATGCTGCGGAGCTCCTCTTGAGGGCGACGGGTGGAAAATGGACCGACAATGTCCCGGCCGAGTTTCTTTACGCGGTTGTAAAGGCTATCACGTGTACGCCGCAACGCAA
>Ga0307510_10001622_pt1 | contig 24922 bp, 21 predicted proteins | sample 12_EM_MG_FD_207224 | JGI IMG/M metagenome (GOLD analysis project Ga0307510, IMG submission 207224) | Populus trichocarpa ectomycorrhiza microbial communities from riparian zone in the Pacific Northwest, United States - 12_EM | ecosystem: Host-associated > Plants > Roots > Unclassified | place... | reverse complement strand
AAGCCTTCTCTCTTCAGCTCCATGATATGTGAACAGTTCCAAACAGTTCCATCAACAGACGGCATATCCCAATACGTCGAAACCATATATATTTGTTCGAACTACCAACAGATGTTGTTGAACTCAATCCTCATCCCTTTCTCACGAGGCCTTTCGACCAGGGAAACTTCAGCGCTTCAGCAGCCCCAGAGCAGTCAAGGAACGCGGCAGCAACCCATGAAGTGACCAAAGTACACACAATGACAAGAATCAGGTCTCCCATGTGCTCGACGTTAAGTCCGTTCTGTCGTAAACCAAGAGGTTGTAAAAGGGACGGGAAGGGGCAGAAAGGAATGCGAGCGAGTGCGAGCGGGAGCGAGACAGCAGCTGTGTGGAACGATAGTCTCAGTTTGGACACAAAGATGCACGCGACTGATGTATTCACCTGTATGAATTCTATCCGAGGTAATGACAGCGGGGCCGACCGCCATTTCCGAGACACGTTCTTCTGCGACCAGTCGAACCAGCTTGCCACATCATCGCGGATGTAGTCCTCGAACGACTTTAGGCGGACGATATCTTCTCCGTGGCCGTCGTGAGGAATGGACAAGGGTGCACCGGGACCACTGCACGTATACGTGATGCCTCTGGCGCCGCAGGAATGTAGGTCGATTTTGGCTTTCTGGAACAAGAATACCACTTACTCGCGGGGGATCTTGAACCAACGGATTATCAATGGTTTTTCTGAGGAAACTTTTGATGTGTAATAGTCCCCTTCGACGTACGGTGTTTCATGACTATTGACAAATTTACCATAGTCCAGAGGCTTGTAACGATTATTGAACTGGTTCATCGAGTCTGTTATTCGAGGTATGGTTCCATGGAAGAGTCAAATTAAACATGCGAGAGAAAACCCCTTCGTTCATATAGCCCAACATCGCCAGTCGAGACGTGGTTGTAGACCGTCTTCACATGGTCTGAATTCCACAACGCATATCCGTGACATGGAGATGAGAGCTGCACGTGGTAAACGTTAGAGGGTCAATATCCTGGCAGGACGGGAGGAAACTAGGAGAGTTTTAGTAGGGGTAGGGCAAAATCACCAATTCATCACCAGTATTACCCGGCATCGCCACGAATTGCAAACGCGGCAATGCACTACTGTAATCGGAAGTGCTATACACCGACCCACGGCTGAGCGCTGAGCAGCGGGGTAATTTGAAGAACTTAGGATGGCCATGATTCATCTCCGTACTCATGGTTTACAATATTATCCATAACCTCAAAAAGAAAACCTCTCAGCCGTCTCTCACGATTCGGACTTCTAAATCCAACCCACACACACACAAACAACACAACGGTACACGGGCCTACTCGGCCCGCCACAAACAGGCTGAGCCCTCCACACCCTCCACGCTCTCCATCGTTTCACCACACCTACCCAACACCCTCCTAAAGTCATTTGGCTTGTGAATCCGCCGATCCAACTACTATTCAATCTAGTCGCGTCCGTTGACGGTGCCGGGAATCCATCCGTACGTTATGTTAGCGACAACGAGCTAGCTTGTGTCTGACTGAGCTCTAGAAAACCTCCATCAAATGAAGAACGACGAGAACGAGTTACAGAAAAAAATCAGGCGATGGCTCTCTCCCCCTGATCCTTGGAAAAATCACGACATCGCTCGTGCATCACGCCACAGCGGGTCCGCAACGTGGTTCGTCCAAGGTGACACACTCTCGGAATGGCAATCGTTCGGACCAAGTGCCCTTCTGTGGGTTCATGGGAAGCGTCAGTCGTCATACAGTGCTCACTCTTTCGTAGACGCTGATGTCTTGCCTGTTTCGTAGCCGGTGCTGGCAAGAGCGTGCTTTGGTATGTTATCCCTTCAATAGTGTCGTCTTGGGAATTCAAAGTGTGACTAGTTCCTCAATCATCGAGGAGATCGAGACTATGCGAAAATCTAGTCCCGCATCACTGGCAATCTATTACTGCGATTTCAGGGAGGATCAGAAGACCCATCTCCGTGGACTGCTCTCGTCTTTCCTGTTCCAGCTCTGCAACCAATCCAACTCTTACCACGATATCCTTTCAATGTTTTATGCGACACACGACTATGGTGCACAAAGTCCCACCGACGATGAACTCGTTCGGTGTCTCAAGGACTTGCTGGAACTCCCACGACATGCTCCAATCTATCTCATCATAGACGCCTTGGACGAATGTCCAGACGCATCCACCTGGCCGACTTCCCGACAGGAAGTCCTAATGTTTTTGGAACAACTTGTCATGTCACGACTTGGAAATCTACGCATATGTGTCACCAGCCGGCCAGAGACCGACATTAAGGTCGTCCTTGAGCCTCTAGCCTGCCGTTCGATTTCCATACACGATGAGACCGGACAAATGGAGGATATCGAGAACTACATTAGGTCCGTGGTCAACATGGATCCCAAGTATCGAAAGTGGAAGCCGGAGGATCAGCGCATGGTGGTTGATGTCCTCACTGAACGCGCTGACGGGATGTAAGTAATCAAAACTCGATTTCTCGACGAGTCTGACTCAGGTTCGTTATGCAGGTTTCGTTGGGTGTATTGCCAGATTGTCTATCTTCGCGACTGCCACCCGGGGCGTATACGTCATACTTTGGCTGAATTGCCAGAGACTCTCGATGAGACATATGAACGTGTCCTGCGGGAGATCAACAAGGCGAACTCGGAACTGGCACACCGACTGTTCCAGTGTGTCGCGGCTGCCTCCCGGCCGCTTCATGTTGAAGAACTGGCGGAGTTTCTGGCATTTGATTTCTCGAAGGGACCGATTCCTAAATTTCGCGAAGATTGGCGCCTCGAAGATCCGATTGAAGCAGTGCTTTCTACGTGTTCTACATTACTTTCCCTTGTCAACGTCGATGGTTCCCCAGTGATCCAATTTTCACACTTCTCTGTCAAGGAGTTCTTGACATCTTCCCGCTTTGCCACAAAATGTGACACTGTTTCACGCCGCTACTATGTTTCTATGGCATGCGCACATACTATCGTCGTGCAAGCATGTCTGGGAATTCTACTACACCTGGACGAAAACATTACCAGAGACAACCTGGCACAATTTCCTCTTGCTAAATATGCGGCCGAATACTGGGTTGGGCATGCTCGTTTCGAGGGTGTATCGCAAAATGCAGAAGAAGGCATGAAACAATTGTTTCATCCGAAGAAGCCACATCTTGCGGTTTGGGTTTGGATTCATGAGCCGAATCTGGAATGGAGACAAGATAATCGAAATCAAAGGCCGTTGCCAGCCCGTAGAACCCACTTGCAATATGCCGCATTTTGTGGCTTACATAACGTTGTGAAATTTTTGGCCAAGGAACACTCACAGGACGTGCGTTCTCGGAGCATGGACGACAAGTCATCTCCTTTGCACCTGGCTTCACGAGAGGGGCATGTGGAAGTCACTCGTGTCCTCGTCGAGCATGGAGCACATGTGAGGGCCCGAGCCATGGATGGATCGACTCCACTGCACCTGGCTTCTTACAACGGAAATATAGATCTTGCACGGCTCCTCATCGAGCACAAGGCCGATACAAAAGCAAAGGACGGGGATGATTCGACTCCGCTTCATAGGGCATTGATGCGTGGCCATGTGGATCTAGCACGGTTCCTCGTTGAACATGGCGCTGATGCGACAGCCCAGGACAGAGTCCAGACGACCCCGCTACATATGGCATCGAATAGTGGAAATGTGGATCTCGCACGATTCCTCGTCGAGCACGGTGCCGATACGACTGCACAGAGCATAGATATGCAGACACCGTTGCATCATGCGTCGCAATTTGGTCACGTTGATCTTGCACGGTTCCTCATCGCGCATGGCGCCGATGCGACAACTCAGGACAAACACGGGTCGACTTCGCTTCATAAGTTGGCGTCGGCGCCGAGAGGTCACGTGGGTCTTGCACAGCTCCTCGTCGAGCACGGCGCAGATGTGACGGCGCAAGACCAAACCGGAGCGACTTCGCTTCATAATGCGGCGTTTCGTGGTCATTTGGATGTCGCACGGTTCCTCATCGAGCATGGCGCTGACGTGACAGAGCAGGATATACACGGGTTGACTCCGCTGCACCTGGCATTGATGAATGGTAGTTTGGATGTGGCATGGCTCCTTGTCGAGCACGGTGCTAGCACGACAGCTCAGTGCAACAGCGGGACAGTTCCGCTGCATTTGGCATCGCGTAAGGGATATGTGGACCTTGCACAGTTCCTCGTCGAGCATGGCGCCGATGTGACAGCCCAAGACGAAGATGGGATGACTTCTCTGTATCTAGCATTGAGGACTGGGCATGTAGATCTTGCGCGATTCCTTGTCGAAAACGGTGCCAACACGACAGCCCAGACCAAACGTGGGGATTTCCCGTTGCATTTGGCCTCGTATAGGGGATATGTGGACCTCACACAGCTCCTCGTCCAGCACGGCGCTGACGTGACAGCACGGGAGGGCGAAGACGGGATGACTCCGCTGCATCTGGCATCACAAGGGGGTTATATGGATATCGTACAGTTCCTCGTCCAGCATGGCGCCAACACAACAGCACTAAACAAAAATGGGACCGTTCCACTACATTTGGCGTCGCGTGGGGGATATCCCGATCTCGCACAGTTCCTCATCAAGCGTGGTGCCGATGTGACAACCCAGGACGAAGACAGATCGACTTCGCTTCATCAGGTGGCATTCAGTGGTCATGTGGATCTCGCACGGATTCTTGTCAAGCACGGCGCCGACGTGACAGCCCAGGACAAAAACGGGAGGACACCACTCCATCTGGCGTCGCAAAATGGTCATGTGGATCTCGCGCAGTTCTTCATTGAGCATGGTGCCAACCCGACTTCCCAGGACAAGAGCGGGAGGACTCCGCTGCATCATGCCTCGCAAAATGGTCATGTTGATCTTGCACGGATTCTCGTGGAGTATGGCGCTGATACAACAGCCCAGGACGAGGCTGGCTCAACTCCGCTGCATCAGGCATCTGGATCGAATAAAGGAAATGTGGAACTTGTACAGTTCCTCATTGAGCACGGCGCCGAGGCAACAACGCAGGACAAATTCGGGTCAACTCCGCTGCATCAAGTGTCGGGGACGTACGGCGGAAATGTGGATCTTGCACGGTTACTCATCAAACACGGCGCTGACATGCTAGCCAAGGACAGGGATGGGTTGACGCCGCTGCATAAGGCGTCAGGATCGGGTTTGTATATTGTGAATGTGGACCTGGCACGGATCCTCATCGAGCATGGTGCCGACGTGACAGCTCAGGACAATAACGGGTCGACGCCATTGCATCTGCTGTCGGGATCGATTGGCGGAAATGTGGAACTCGCAAGGTTCCTTGTTGAACATGGCGCCAATGTGACAGCGCAGGACAAATATGGGTCAACCCCATTGCATAAGCTGGTGGGGTCGAGGCGGGCGATGTTGGATCTTGCACGTTTCCTTGTTGAACATGGCGCCGACGTTACAGTGAAAGACAAGGATGGGCGGACTCCTTTCAGTCTTGCGTTGTCCCTTGGTGGTCCGGAACTCCAACACGTCGTCGCAACTGCCCTTCCAAGGGTGGGCCGACTTCGTTCCATTTGGCGTCGCTTACGGAAGTATGGAATTCGAATACTTCCTCGTCAAGTATGATCCAGGCTACAACCAATACAGCTCTGGAAGTCCACAAAACGGCACCCGTAGGGTGATATCGTTTTATTATTTGTGCGCTTGATAAACAGCACGGATTATGATACTATACACACCGTATATGTATTTGATACGGTCCTATAGATGATAAGGAAACTCAGCTACTGCATTATGATGTATTCCCGTGATGGTGAAGAAACACGAAAGGTTCTCCACAAGTTCACACAAGATTTAAACTTTGAACGCGTCAGTACTAGTGGTAAACGCCAGCAACCCACTACAAGTCACTGTGCTTTACTCCTTCTCTTTGCAAAGTGTCCCTGCTTGTTCGCCCTCACCTGTTCAAAGCGATGGTTCGAACAGAGCGTGACTTCGATTCTCCCGGAAACTCGACTCGTTCTCAACACGATTTGAACGTTTGAACAGGGACGCCAATATTTATTTGGCGCGTCGCCAGAGGCCTGGATGCTGATAAATACAGGATGACCTTGGCGATTCTCAAGCTTAAGCGCTTAAGCAACGACGCGGGTGGGTGTACAGCGGGGGATGTTTAGTCTTCTTTGGGAAGATGGTGGGGGTCGACAGACCCGCCGATGTCGAGTTCGAGAAGGTAGTTCGTCAATACGGGGTGTACGATGAGTGGGACTGGCTTTCCCATGTCGTCGTCATTAGGACATTTTCTCTTCAGGTGCCGGTGGCGCATCTCCACGCAGGTCGCGTAGAATTGCGGCTATTGAAACCAATACTCTTAGTTAGCGCCCTCCGCGTTCTTTGCAGTAGTACAGGACGTAACATACCTCCATTTTCAATGAGCTGAGGGACTTGATTTTCGCGCAAGTGCATCCGCAGTGAGGGTTTCCTAATAGCAGGCGTAACGAGTGGACTTTGGGCAGGAGGAGTTTGGTTCGGAGTACCACATTTTCGATGAGCTGAAGATTATCATCATAGGCAATGGCTATGGTACCCTCGGGGCAGTTCTTACGGAGCCTGACTTGTAGTCAAGGAGTATACCCATATAGACGAACCTGCATGATATATTCCGACACACCGATGAGCGGGTCGCGATCCCAGATCAAACCCCCTCTACCGCCTCGCCACTGGAAGATTCAGACTATCTACTCTCAGAGCGTCCGGTACTATGGATCTCATCCTCACGACGGTTGTCAGAACCGTCAGGAAGGGATTGTGCCACAGCCCGCATGGGTTTCGTCAGGGAGAAACGGCGCTTTGCTCGGAAGCCCCTGATGAAGCTATGAAGACGCACTGACCCTCAGTCGGGCCTGGATTTCTCCTTCAATATGAAGGGAAGAAATCAATGCATGGCAATAAAACGTAACAAGGGGGACGGACTGGGTCGAAATGACTGCAGGTCGTGCTACGTCTCGGATGTTGTTGAACCCAAACCTCATCCCGTTCTCATGGGGCCTTTCGACCAGGGAAACTTTGGCAGCCCCAGAGCGGCAGCCCATGAAGTGACCAATGTACATCCAGTGATGAGATGGATGAGAATCAGGTCTTGCATGCGCTCGACGTCAAGTCCGTTCTTCTGCGACCAGTCGAACCAGCTCGCCACATTATCGCGGATGTAGTCCTCGAACACCTTTTGGCGGATGATATCTCCTCCGTGGCCGTCGTGAGGAATGGACAAGAGCGCACCGGGACTACTGCACGTACACGTGATACCTTTGGCACTGCGGAAATGTAGGTCGATTTTGGCTTTCTGGGACAAGATTACCACCTACTCGCGGGGATCTTGAACCAACGGATTATCAATGTCATTTTCTGAGGAAACATTTGAGGTGTGATAGCGCCCTTTGACGAACGGTGTTTCATGGCTATTGACAAATTTACCGCAGTCCAGGGGCCTGTAATGATCTAGTTCACCGAGTCTGTCATCCGAGGTATGGTTCCACGGAAGAGTGACGAGTCACATTGAACATACGATAGAAAACCCCTTCATTCGTGTAACCAACATCGCCGATTGAGACGTGGTCGTAGATCATCTTCACAGGGTCTGGATTCAACAATACACATCCGTGATATAGATGAGAGGTGCACGCGGTAAACATTGGAGGATCGATCTCCTGGCATGACGGGAGGAAATTAGGAGAGTTTTAGTAGGGTAAAATCAATGATTCGTCGAATATTTATCACCAGCATCACCAGGCATCACCACGAATTGCCCACAGGCGCGGCAATACACCACTGTAATCGGGAGTGCTGTACAGCGATCCACGGGCGAGCTAATTTGAACACCACTCGGGATCGCCACGATTCGTGTCTCACCTAGTTTCGGTCAAAGGGACAGCTACTCAAGTACGCAAGAGTCGGAGCTTTCCGTCGTCATGACCTCAATCATACAAAAGCCGATACAGTACGGCGAATAACGGATATGATCTCAGATTATGCTGGGCTCTGTCTCTGTCTCCCACGAGTCGGACTTCTAAATCCGCTCACAACACAACCAGTGCAGTGCACAACCTCAACTCCATGGCAATCGATACACAGGCCTTCGCGGCGGACCGCCACATCCTGAACCCTTCACCTACAAGTGACTACGCCTCCCACCCACCTTGTCTCCATTGTTTCCCCACACCCACCCAACACCCTCCTAAAGCTTGTGAATCCGCCGATCCGAATACTATCCAATCTAGACGCGTCCGTTGACGGTGCCAGGAATCCATCCGTACGTTTTGTTAGCGACAACTAGCTAGCTTATGTCTGACTGAGCTCTAGAAAACCTACGTCAAATGACGAGCGACGAGAACGAGTTACAGAAAAAAATTAGACGATGGCTCTCTCCCCCCGATCCATGGAAGAACCACAACATCGCTCATGCATCGCGCCACAGCGGGTCCGCGGCATGGTTCGTCCAAGGTGACACACTCTCGGAATGGCAATCGTTCGGACCAAGTGCCCTTCTGTGGGTTCATGGGAAGCGTCAGTCGTCACCCGGCGCTTACTCTTTCGCGGCGCTGATGTCATTGCTTTTTTGTAGCCGGTGCTGGCAAGAGCGTGCTTTGGTATGTTATCCCTTCGATCCTGTCGTCTTGGGAATTCAAAGTGTGGCTAGTTCCTCAATCATCGAGGAGATCGAGACTATGCGAAAATCTAGTCCCGCATCACTGGCAATCTATTACTGCGATTTCAGGGAGGATCAGAAGACCCACCTCCATGGACTGCTCTCGTCTTTCCTGTTCCAGCTCTGCAACCAATCTAATTCTTACCACGATATCCTTTCAATGTTTTATGCGACACACGACTATGGTGCACAAAGTCCCACCGACGAAGAACTTGTTCGGTGTTTCAAGGACTTGCTGGAACTCCCACGACATGCTCCAATCTATCTCATCATAGACGCCTTGGACGAATGTCCAGACGCATCCACCTGGCCGACTTCCCGACAGGAAGTCCTAATGTTTTTGGAACAACTTGTCATGTCACGACTTGGAAATCTACGCATATGTGTCACCAGCCGGCCAGAGACCGACATTAAATTCGTCCTTGAGCCCCTAGCCTGCCGTTCGATTTCCATACACGATGAGACGGGACAAATGGAGGATATAGAGAACTACATCAGGTCCGTGGTCAACACGGATCCTAAGTACCGAAAGTGGAAGCCTGAGGATCAGCGCATGGTGATTGATGTCCTCACTGGACGCGCTGACGGGATGTAAGTAACCAAAACACAATTTCTCGACGAGTCTGACTCAGGTTCGTTATGCAGGTTTCGTTGGGTGTATTGCCAGATTGTCTATCTTCGCGACTGCCACCCGGGGCGTATACGTCATGCTTTGGCTGAATTGCCAGAGACTCTCGATGAGACATATGAACGTGTCTTGCGGGAGATCAACAAGGCGAACTCAGAACTGGCACACCGACTGTTTCAGTGTGTCGCGGTTGCCTCCCGGCCGCTTCATGTTGAAGAACTGGCGGAGTTTCTGGCATTTGATTTCTCGAAGGGACCGATTCCTAGATTTCGCGAAGATTGGCGCCTTGAAGATCCGATTGAAGCGGTGCTTTCTACATGCTCCACATTACTTTCCCTTGTCAACGTCGATGGTTCCCCAGTGATCCAATTTTCACACTTCTCTGTCAAGGAGTTCTTGACATCTTCCCGGTTTGCCGAAAAATGTGATACTATTTCCCGCCGGTACCATGTTTCTATGACATGCGCGCATACTATCGTCGTGCAGGCATGTCTGGGAATTTTACTACACCTGGACGAAAACATCACCAGAGACGGTCTGGCACGACTTCCTCTTGCCAAATATGCGGCCGAATATTGGGTTGGGCATGCCCGTTTCGAGGGTGTATGGCAAAGTGCAGAAGAAGGCATGAAACAATTGTTTCATCCGAAGAAGCCACACCTTGCGGTTTGGGTTTGGATTCATGAGCCGAATCTGGAATGGAGACAAGATAATCGAAATCAAAGGCCTTTGCCAGCTCGTAGAACCCACTTGCAATATGCCGCTGTTTGTGGCTTACATAACGTTGTGAAAATTTTGGCCAAGGAACATTCACAGGACGTGCGTTCTCGGAGCATGGACGACAAGCAATCTCCTTTGCATCTGGCTTCACGAGAGGGGTATGTGGAAGTCGCTCGTGTCCTCATCGAGCATGGCGCGCACGTGAAGGCCCGGGCCATGGATGGATCGACCCCGCTGCACCTGGCGTCTTACAATAGAAATATGGATCTTGCACGGCTCCTCATTGAGCACGGTGCTGATGCAAACGCAAAGGACAAAGGTGATTCGACTCCGTTGCATAGGGCATTGATGCATGGCCATGTGGATCTAGCACGGTTCCTCGTTGAACATGGCGCCGACGCAACAGCTCAGGACAGAACCCAGACGACACCGCTGCATATGGCGTCGAATATTGGAAATGTGGATCTCGCACGATTCCTTGTCAAGCACGGTGCCAACACGACTGCACGGAGCCAACGAATGCTGACACCGTTGCACAATGCGTCGCAAAATGGTCACGTTGATCTTGCACGGTTCCTCATCGCGCATGGCGCTGATGTGACAGCTCAGGACATTCTCGGGTCGACTTCGCTTCATTTAATGGAGTTGGCGCCGAGAGGTCATGTGGCTCTTGCACGGCTCCTCGTCGAGCGCGGTGCAGATGTGACAGCGCGGGACGAAGACGAATCGACTCCGCTTCATGGGGCGGCGAGAACTGGCGATTTGGGTTTTGCACGGTTCCTCGTTGAGCACGGCGCTGACGTGACAGCGCAGACCGTACGCGGGGTGACTCCGCTACATACAGCATTAATGCGGCGCAATGTGGATCTGGCATGGCTCCTTGTCGAGCATGGTGCTAGCACGACAGCTCAGTGCAACAGCGGGACAGTTCCGCTGCATTTGGCATCGACTGAGGGATATGTGGATCTTGCCCAGTTCCTCGTCGAGCATGGCGCCGATGTGACAGCCCAAGACGAAGATGGGATGACTTCTCTGTATCGAGCATTGAGGAGGGGGCATGTAGATCTTGCGCGATTCCTTGTCGAAAACGGTGCCAACACGACAGCCCAAACCAAACGTGGGGATTTCCCGTTGCATTTGGCCTCGGATAGGGGATATGTGGACCTTACACAGCTCCTCGTCCAGCACGGCGCTGACGTGACAGCACAGGAGGGCCAAGACGGGATGACTCCGCTGCATCTGGCATCGAAAAAGGGTCATATGGATATCGTACAGTTCCTCGTCGAGCACGGTGCCAATACAACAACACAGAACAAAAACGGGACTGTTCCACTGCATTTGGCGTTACGTGGGGGATATCCCGATCTCGCACAGTTCCTCATCGAGCATGGTGCCGATGTGACAGCCCAGGACGAAGAGGGATTGACTTCACTTCATCAGGTGGCATTCAGTGGTCATGTGGGTCTCGCACGGATTCTTGTCAAGTACGGCGCCGACGTGACAGCACAGGACAAAAATGGGAGGACGCCACTCCATCAGGCATCGGAAAATGGCCATGCGGATCTCGCGCAGTTCCTTATCGAGCACCGTGCCAACCCGACTGTGCAAGACAAGAACGGGAGGACTCCGCTGCATCACGCCTCGCAAAGTGGTCACGTCGATCTTGCACGGATTCTCGTGGAGTATGGCGCTGATACAACAGCCCAGGACGAGGCAGGCTCGACTCCGCTGCATCAGGCATCTAGATCGAATAATGGAAATGTGGAGCTTGCACAGTTCCTCGTCGAACATGGTGCCGTGGTAACAATTCAGGACAAATTCGGGTCCACCCCGCTGCATCAAGTGTCGGGGACGTACGGCGGAAATGTGGATCTTGCACGGTTACTCATTGAGCATGGCGCTGACCTGACAGCCGAGGACAAGGATGGATTGACACCACTGCATAAGGCGTCAGGATCAGGTTGGAATATTGTGAATGTGGACCTGGCACGGATCCTCATCGAGCACGGTGCCGACGTGGCAGCTCAGGATAATAACGGGTCGACGCCATTGCATCTGCTGTCGGGATCGATCAGCGGAAATGTGGAACTCGCGAGGTTCCTCGTTGAGCACGGCGCCAATGTGACAGCGCAGGACAAATATGGGTCAACCCCATTGCATAAGCTGGTGGGATCGAGGCAAGTGATGTTGGATCTTGCACGTTTCCTTGTCGAACATGGCGCCGACGTTACAGTGAAAGACAAGGATGGGCGGACCCCTTTCAGTCTTGCGTTGTCTATTGGTAGCCCGGAACTCCGACACGTCGTCGCAACTCCCCTTCCAAGGGTGGGTCGACTTCGTTCCATTTGGTGGCATCGCTTACGGAAGTATGGAATCCGAATACTTCCTCGTCAAACATGACCTAGGCTACAGTACAGCTCTGGCAAAACGTCACCCGTATGATGATATCGTTCTATTATTTGTGCGCTTGATAAATAGCACAAGATTATGATACTGTACACACCGTATATGTATTTGATATGGTCCTATAGGTGATAAGGAAAACTACTGGATAGTCTGCATTATGATGTATTCCCGCGATAGTAAAGTGTTGGTCGAAACATGAAAGCATCTCCATACAAGGTTTAAACTTTGAACGCGTCAGTACCAGTCACGGTGGGAAACGCCAGCAACCCACTACAATTCACTGTGCTCCACCTCCGCTCTTTACTAAGTGTCCTGCTTGTCCGCTCTCGCCTGTTCAAAGCGATCGTTCGAACAGCGCCTATGGACTTGGATTCTCCCAGAAACTCGACTCATTCTCAATACGTCTTGAACAGTGACACCAATATTTGGCGCGCCGCCAGAGGCCTGGATGCTGATAAATGCAGGATAACCTTGGCGATTCTCAAGCTTAAGCGACGACACGGGTGAATGTACAGCGGGGGAGGTTAAGTCTTCTTTGGGAAGGTGGTACGGGTCGAATGACTCGTCAATGTCGAGTTCGAGAAGGAATTTCGTCAATACGGGGTACGATGAGTGAGACTGGCTCTCCATTGTGTTGGCATCATTAATACATTTTCTCTTCAAGATCCGGCGGCGCATCTCGCGTAGAATTGCGGCTGTTGAACCCAATACTTAGCACCCTCCGCGTTCTTTGTAGTACTGTAGCGCCACTGGCAGGATGACGAAATGATAGTCAATGATATGTGAAATAAGCTCAATAACTGTCATCTCGAACCCACTTCTTGTAGATCGCAGACCGGCTCACCGAGTGTCCACTATATACGTACGACTCTAAAGACAAGACGCCTACGCGATGTGGTAGCCGGGCCCTATACGGGCCGTAGAAGATCTGGAGTCACCTTGAGTTCTCCGAGTAGTGTTGCCGGAGATAGGGTATAAGATGTGGTTGCCACAAGGTTCATCAGTGCCGTCACGAGAAGCAGCGCGGTGGTACTGATTGAAAAAGCACAACATTATGGGTCCAATCAATAGTTATGTCTAAAACAACGTTCCAACGCCCCTAGCTACTTAATTCACCTTACGAAATAATATCAAAAACAAAATGTCCATATTCTAATATACTCTAAAAGCGACAGTTTACGAAGGGGCGACGAGAGTTGGTCTTAGGTAGACTAGGCGACACGACAATCTAATTAATGCCTCTCCAAAGGAGCCGGGTTGGAAGATATCCTCGGCGGCGGGGCTTGAACGACTGACTATTCAGGTTGTCTGGTCTAATTATTTGTCTTGTTGACGAAGGCTTCATATTGAGGGCAAAGCTTTTCCCAGTCCGCTAAACAAGGCGCTGTTGGTGAGCCATGAGGACACTGGCTAGACAACAACAACTCACGAGTGACGAGGTCCTTCGACGGAACATCAGGGACGTCCTCAGCAAAGACAACGGCGAAGCCACTATGACAGTGTTGTGATGAGAACATCGAGGGAGGCGCATAAGGAAGAGCGACTAACGCGTTCAAGTGCCAATTGATGTGGCAATGGAGGAACCACGGTCCAGGATTGTCGGTGAAGAATCGGATAGTCACTTCATCTCCACTAGTACCAATAGACACGACATCTCGGATAACAGGGTCGTCGAAATTGTAGGAAGAACTATTGGCGCTGCGGACCACATGGAAATTGTGCCCGTGCAAATGGATAGGGTGCTATTCATGGAGGTAACGGGCCTCAATTTCATGATATTGGAACTACGATTCGGTGTAACTTACTGGGCCGCCAACGGCACCAGCGGGAATTGTCAGCTCAACGCTCTTGTTAGCATCGAGACCATAGATGCTGTCTTTTGGAAGAAGATCCGACGCTTTCTGGGCACCGCTAAGGATCTGGAGTAAAACAGGAATACCAGGGAACTCGAAGGCAACACCGTTGACTTCAAACGAACCGATGCCGAGAGAAGTGTTCTGATATTGGTGAGACCACGTACATACGCTAAGAGTGAGCAGGGCTTACGACGTGGGTAACGTTTAACTGAATGTTGATGTCGGCACCGCCGGGACGGGGCTTTCCGGGCTACAATATATTCAGTCAGAGACCGCATTCATAATAACTACCGGCACAGGATAAATCCTCACCACCGGAGAAGGTGTGAACGGCTAGATGAAAAGAACGTCGGCATTCGCAGACCCGCGTTTCGAAAGGACACTTACGTGGAGGTTGGTCTCGACAAGCGGTATCTGGCTCACGGGAATGTTCGCCATCGGATCCGCCGTCGGGTTTTTATTTGGGGCACCTGCGTAGCGGAGAACGGCCAGGTTGTTGAAGTCACTGTAATTCAGACCCGGAGGTAGAGAGCGAATCCCTGTTCGTAGAAAGTCAGGTTGCGAAACCTCTAGGAAGAGTGAGACACACAGTAGTTATTAACAGGTTGGTTAGCCTGAACCTATACACAAGTGAAGTACACATTTCTTTATGAAGATGAAAAGACAGTCTTACAATAACGGAGTAGCGTTGACCTATTTCAGTGCCGATTAGTAAGGTATAGAAGGATATATGACTCGCGCATACCGGCAAAAATCTGGATCGAATCAACGAGTAGAGGCTGAACGTTATTTCCGTCAACTTCAATCACGGTCATATTGTGACCATCAATAGAGAAGGTGAAATTAGGGTCGCAGGACATGGAAATTAAGCGGAATCGGTAACTAATGTGATGCGATACATCAAAGCGTGCCCAGATGCCGAATATACAGGTACTCACCGTAATCCCTCTTTTACATTCACCACAGCGAGGGGAACGTCAGAAGGGCCACCGTAATATCTGCCTTTGCCGTTGATCAAGGTCGAGTTGAAGGAACTGTAAAACCCATTACGGTCAATGCCCCTGACGAAACACAATAAAGCTTACGGGATTCCAGTAGCATTCTTCGAAAGATAATGGTACCAGTCCGCAAGGGTGATAACGGTGTCGTCTCGAAGAAACTATCAGCCAAATGAATAGACTCCCCCACGCGTCCATCTCACCATCATCAACGTCGTACAAATCCTTATGAGGATCATGTGGATCGTTAATAATCAAAGCTCCACGCAGCCCATCACAGTATTGGTTACTGTAGTGACTGTGATACCAGAATGTCCCCTAAAATGAAAATTGAGTGAGTCGATATAACTTGTGAGGTGAGCGAGAGGCGATACCGCTTGGTTTGTGACTCTGAAGTCGTACAAGAAGTCTTCCTGGGGTACAATAGGACACTGCGTGATAGATTCAGCGCCATCGGCATAATTTGTTCCCTTTTGGAAGAGGCCATGCCAGTGCTAAGGTAACAGGCATTGAGATGGCAGACCTCGTCACAGGAAGAAAAAAATCTTACAATGGATGTTGGCAAGTCCAGGGAATCGTCGGTCAGTAGATTGATGACCTTGAGCCGGAAACGGTCGCCCTGTCAAGTGCGGGCATCAGAAAGGGAAGGTTAGGAGTTGCCACATGAATCCCACTGTGTTTGCCCGGATTATTGGAGCGGGAAATGTGTTGAAGGCGAGCGTGGCGCTGGAACACAGGCAATGCTAGATTAGAAAATGTTCCTGACAGCACCCACAGTACACTCACAGACGGGGGTATCCATCAGGGGCTATTTCTTTGTTGACGATGGGGATGTCAGCGTAGGGACCGACCGAAGAGGAGAGGGCGCCAGAGAGGGTGGCAAGGGCGAAAAGAAGGTGATGGAGTTGGACCATCGAGAAACGATACAAGGAGTGGAATGGCAACGGGCCTGGGGTAGTCCCCGTCCCAATGTGAGGCAATTTATACGATATTCAGGCTGACACTGAGAGGATTCACTCCTCGGGAATATTGACTTGTTGCAACCCGAAGTTGTTCCAGAGAAAAAAGACGGCGGTAGTCGCTCATCATGCGAACGCAAGGGCGTCCGTCCACTTTATTTTGGTGCTTCCTACGATACATTTGGATCTGACATGAGACCTGAAAGACAAGCTGAAGTGTGTGCCAAAATGACTTGTGCGGTGAAGATCGGACGAAACGGAAACCGGTAGCTTTTGTAACCCGTCACTTGAAGGCTGCCGTGAGACACCCAAGGATAGAACGTCAATCGGGGATATTAGAATGTGGTGCGCACGTCTTTTGGAAATGGTCCGGTTTTTTGTCCTCGCATCCCTCGGAGCAACTTTGTTCGGCGTCCTTGGATACCACAAAGTATGCAGTTACGCAGTTCCAGGTCATCGAGGATGAGGACTTGATTCACTTGTCAGTAAACATAGCGGACAGCGGCGCAGCCACTGACCGCTGCGATGGTGTTATGAAGACATTGAATCGAGGTTCCTGGTTACAGCAGCTCATCTGTGGACGTCGCGTTATAGCACTGGTCAAGTTACTGTAGTCGTTCAGAAAACAGGCAACGTAAACTAAACGCCCGTTCGAAGAACCGCGTCGTTGTCAAGTGACCTAAGCAGAACACGCGAAGCACAGCAGATCTCCGATCCCCCCAAATTCCTTCCGCAACACTTTTATCCCGAAATTGCACAACCGACCCACCACGCTTCTTACACGGGTTCACAGTAACCCAACAGCTTAACGTCACTTTACTCGTCATAGAGGCAAGCCTGTGTGAAGAAGATCGGGGAAAGACTATTGTAGCAATAATTGCCGCGATGCCGAACCTGAAAGGTAGTCATGACGTTTAAACAATACAGTATGCGGAAGACAAAGAACCAGGGAGAACTCTCCCTTGCTGACAGGCAACAGGGTATGATGCAGATAGCTGGTGCCTCTCCGAGCCAATTTGAATCGAGAGCGATGGTATGACCCAACACTACTATTACTGTAATAACAGTGTCACCTAGGCCAGCCGGAACCTAGAGATACCACACTGAAACACCATCAGGCGCGGGTTCTAAAAGATCCAATGATCAGCCATCAGACGATGTATGGGAACGGCGGCCATATGGTCTGCGTGACTTTGACTAAGGTGTTGTGTTGAACGGTCATCATACTCAATGGGGTCCACACATAGATGCAAATAACGACAGAAACTTGCCTGTAGTACGTCATGAGTTTTCGTTGGCGCAAATCCTTCGGTTACATCAAGACCCTTAGCAATCGTAGAACAGACCAGGTTCATTGTTGTTGGGGGTGAAGCGCCCTGGCAAGCCGACGCGACACAAGGTTAAGGTTAAGCAGTGGATACCCGGCCCCAGATGTGCCGCACTGATCACGTTTAACTTCTCGATTAGCCACAGCCCCTCACTGGCACCATTCATGAGCGTACGAGCGTTGGATCCGTTTCGTCTTCCACCACCAGCCACGCACCCTCCTAGCCGTCCCACCTCCCTCATGTCTCCCACAGCGTCCACAACGACTCCCTCTGCATTTACAAGTACCTCAGCGTTCTTCGCTTTGTTGTGATGACATTGTGAAACTTGGCATGTCGCGAATCCTTTTCCACCTGCGTCATGAGTAGGCCACGGTGCATAGCCGCTGCTACATCCTGCATGCAAGTGACGTGTCAACGAACGGATACGGAAAAGACAGATAAGAATATGCGGACATCGAGATTCCATGGGTTTTCCCTTGAGCGATGACAAACTCCATCGATATCGTATTCATGCCATCTCGCAATGGGGTAATCACACCAAAGTTGGCGGCAGGGAGCAGGGCATAGAACTCGTCCTTTTTGATAGTCTGATGGCTACAAGCGGCAAATCAGTATCGGCTCGACAATAAGAGAGACGGGTATACACGAACTAATGGTGCACAGGGATAAAATCCAAGCTATCATACTCGCCATTGATGCTGCTCACGAGCTCGCTGACCTGTCGCTCGAGTTTGGGAGAGTCGGAAAGCGTACGCGTGATGACGCAAAATGGCGAGAATACGAATAGGTCTGGAAACATACGAGGTTGGCACCGAGCATGCCATCCAGGATCTCCTTCCGCCCTAAGGAGCGAGAATGTCAAAGCTACTTCGCCACAGAACGCTTGGATACGTACGAGGAAGGCAGCGGAAGACTTCGCTGCTTGGCCACGGGGTGTGAACGAAGAGGCCAACGTAAACATCAGGAACCAACAAACGGAGTAGCTTGGGAACGAGGAGAAGGTGGTAGTCATGAACCCAAATGAGGTCTCCCGGACGATAAATGACCATTATTCTACGCGCGAAAGCGGTATTGGCCTGTTCATAAGGCGTCCAATGCTCATCCGCCGAAAAGGACGCGGATAGGGAGGTGGGCGAAACGTCTTGCCAGAGAAGATAGTGGAAGAGTGGCCAAAGTGCTGGGAAAAAGATCATATAAGAATGCGAAGAACTGATGGTGTTGCAGAAGATTCGATCAAAAACTCACTCTGTTTGCAATACCCGTCGTAGTGGCCATGAGCGACCTTATCGTCAAGGAATAGAGGGACATAGGTCGTCGTTGTCTTGGCGTCGTCGTCCTCGCTTTTAAAGTTAGCAATATCCTCCTCGAGGGCGGCCTTGTCCTCATCCGACAGGGCCGTGAAGGGAATTTTGGTTTTCTCTCCAGCTAAGGGGCGTCGTGAGTCTTTTTTTTTAACTCGAATTCATTGACCCTGACTAAGCAACAAGACATATCTATAACTTATTCCTACTTGGAAAAGAAATTTGTACTTTTCCTGTCTGGGAGTTCCCAAGGGCGCACTGACTACAGTACTGTAGTACTGACTCGGAAGTAACAAATAGCCTTCAAGGATGACCCATCCCAGAACAGTCACGAATTTGTGGTGTCCTTCTCTCTTCCGCTCCATGATATATGAATAGTTCCACCAACAGACGGCGGAAATCAATACTTTGAAACCATATACATTTGTCCGAACAACTAACAGATACCAAGTACCAACACATGACGCACTCATCTGTCGCGAAAATGGCGATCGGCCCCGAGATCTTACAGTACATATACTACAGTTTACCATACAGACACACCGGACAGTGTGCATGGCGCTAGCACCACCTATAGACAGCTTGCGTGCATGGACTACTTTAGCACATACCCTCAATTTTGCTTCTGTCGAGTCCCCCCTTTTCTTTCCATCAATGTCCCACTCTTTTATACCCGTAGTCACTGCTGCCGCTCCCTCAGTCTGCGTGCACTTTCGTGCCCTTACTGAGTCTGCCGTTTGCATGGTTCCACTCCCGTGTCGCTCGCTCCTTCTCATGCCTGCTCCCTCACGCTCATTCTCCTTCGTGCTTGCTCGCTTCCGCTTTATCACTTCTATTATTTGCTACATCATCGCCGCTCCCATACCTTCTGCTTCGATGTCTCATCTCGGGCCCACTTCTTGTAGACTGACTCACCGAGTATCCACTATATACGTACGACTCTAAAGACAAGACGCCTACGCGTTGTGGTAGCCGGGCCCTATACGGTCCGTAGGAGATCTGGAGACCTTGAGTTCTCCGAGTAGTGTTGCCGGATATAGAGGATAAGATGTGGTCGCCATAAGGTTCATCAGTGCCGTCATGAGAAGCAACGGGGTGGTACTGATTGGCGAGAAAAAGCACAACATTATGGATAGGAGTGAGACGGGCCGGCGTTGAAAAGAGTGAGGCCTTGGAGTAAAAGTCCAGTAATGGCTTTGAACGGTTATGTCTGAAACGACGTTCCAATGCCTTCAACTCGGGCACTTTTACACGATTTACCTCACGGAATGATGTCAAAGGCAGTGTCCATGGTATGATATACTCTAAGAGCGACAGTTTACGAAGGAGCGACGAGAGTTGGTTTGAGTTAGACTAGGCGACACCACAACCTAATTAATGCTTCTCCAAAGCAGCCGGGTTGGAAAGAAATCCTCGGCGGCGGAGCTTGAACGACTATTCAGGTTGTCTCGTCTAATTAGTTGTCTTGTTGACGAAAGTATCGTATTGAGGGCAAAGCTTTTCCCAATCCGCTAAATAAGACGCTGTTGGTGAGCTATGAGGACACATGCTAGACAACAACAACTCACGAGTGACGATATCCTTCGACGGAACGTCAGGGACGTCCTCAGCAAAGACAACGGCGAAGCCACTGGAACAGCGCTGTGATGAGAACTTCGAACAAAGGCACATAAAGGTGAGTTACTAACGAAGTCAAGTGCCAATCGATGTGGCAATGGAGGAACCACGGTCCAGGATTGTTGGTGAAGAACCGGATAGTGACTTGATCATCAGTACTATTACCAATAGACACGACATCTCGGATAACAGGGTCGTCCCAGTTGTAGGAAGAACTATTGGCGCTGCGGACTACATGAAAAGTGTGCCCGTGCAAATGGATAGGGTGCTATTCATGGAGGTAACGGGCTTCAATTTCACGATTTTGGAACTACGATTCAGTATGACTTACTGGGCCACCAGCAGCACCACCGGGAATTGTCAACTCAACGCTCTTGTTCGCATCGAGACTATAGATGCTGCCATTGGGAAGAAGATCCGACGCTTTCTGGGCACCACTAAGGATCTGGAGTAAAACAGGAATACTAGGGGACTCGAAGGCAACACCGTTGACTTCAAACAAACCGACACCGGTGGAAGTGTTCTGGTGTCTGGTGGGAACACATACATACGCTAAGAGCGGACAAGGCTTACTACGTTGGTAATGTTTAACTGGATGTTGATGTCGGCACCGCCAGGAGTGGGACTTCCGGGCTACAATATGTTCTGTCAGAGACGGCATTCATAATAACTACCAGCACGGGATAGATCCTCACCACAGGAGAAGACGTGAGCGGCTAGATGAAGAGAATGTTGGCATTCACAGACCTGCATTACGATAAGGACACTTACGTGGAGATTGGTCTCGACAAGCGGTATCTGGCTCACGGGAATGTTCGCCGTCGGATCCGCCGTCGGGGTTCCATTTGTGGCACCTGCGTAGCGAAGAACGGCCAGGTTGTTGGAGTCACTGTAATTCGCATTCGGAGGTAGAGAGCGAATCCCTGTTCGTAGCAAGTCAGGTCGCGAAAACTCTAGGAAGAATGAGACACACAGTAGTTATCAACAGGTTGGTTAGCATGAACCTACACACAAGTGAATTACACATTTCTTTATGAAGATGAAAAGACAGTCTTACAACAAAGGAGTAGCGTTGACCTATTTTGGCACCGATTAGTACTGCATGGAAGGATATATAGCCCGCGCATACCGGCAAAAATCTGGATCGAATCGACAAGTAGAGGCTGAACGTTAGTTCCCTCAACTTCGATCACGGTCATATTGTGGCCATCAATAGAGAAGGTGAAATTAGGATCGCAGGACATGGAAACCAAGCGGAATCGGTAGCTGATGTGATGCGATAGATTAAAGGACGCCCAGGCGCCGAATAAACATGACACTCACCGTAGTCCCTCTTTAACATTCACGACAGCGAGGGAAACGTTAGAAGGGCCACCGTAATATCTGCCTTTGCCGTTGATCAAGGTCGAGTTGAAGGAACTGTAAAACCCATTACGGTCAATGCTCCTGACGAAAATAAATAAATAAACATGAAGCTTGCGGGGCTCCGGTATAATTCTTCGAAAGATAATGGTACCAGTCCGCAAGAGTGATAACGGTGTCGTCTCGAAGAAACTATCAGCCAAATAAATAGATCCTCGCAGGCGTCTATCTCACCGTCGTCAACGTCGTACAAATCCTTATGAGGATCATCTGGATCGTAGATGACCAAAGCTCCACGCAACCCATCACAGTATTGGTTACTGTAGTGGCTGTGATACCAGTATGTCCCCTAATATGGAAACTAAGTCAGTGCGCCGATGTAACTTGCGGTGTGAGCAAGAGGCGATACCGCTTGGGTTGGGACTTTGAAGTCGTAGAGGAAGGATTCCTGTGGTACAATAGGACACTGCGTGACAAATGAAACGCCATCCGCGTAATTTGTTTCCTTTTGGAAGAGGCCATGCCAGTGCTAAGGTAACGGGCATTGAGATCATGAGATGACGGTCCTCGTCACAGGAAAGAAAAAAAAACTTACAATGGATGTCGGCAAGTCCAGGGAATCGTCGGTCAGTAGATCGATGACCTTGAGGCGGAAATGGTCGCCCTGCCGAGTGTGGTCATCAGAAAAGAAAGTATAGGAGCTGCCACACAAATCCCACTTTGTTTGCCCGGATTAATGGAGCAGGAAATGTACCGAAGGCGAGCGTGGCGCTGGAACACAAGCCATACCAGATTAGAAAATGTTACTGACAGCACCCACAGTACACTCACAGACGAGAATATCCATCAGGGGCTATTTCTTTGTTGACGATGGGGATGTCAGCGCAGGGACCGATCGAAAAGGAGAGCACGCCAGAGAGAGCGGCAAGGGGGAAAAGAAGGTGATGAAGTTGGACCATCGAGAATAGATACAAGGAATGGAATGGCAATGGGCCTAGGGTAGCCCTCGTCCCAATGTGAGGCAATTTATACGATATTCAGGCTGGCATTAAGAGGATTGACTCCTCGGGAATGTTGACTTGTTGCAACCGGAAGTTGTTTGAGAGAAATGCGCAGTCGCTTATAATGCGAACGCACGGACATCCGGCCTCTTTATTTTGGTGCTTCCCCCGATACATTTGGATCTGATATGAGACCTGAAAGACAAGCCGAAGTGTGTGCCAAAAGACTTGTGCGATGAGGATCGGACGAAACGGAAACCTGTAGATTTTTGGAATTGCTGTAACTCGTCACTTGAGGACCGTGGCAGTGTGAGACACCCCAGGATAGAACGTCAATGGGAGATATTAGGATGTGGCGCATTTTTTGGAAATGGCCCGGTTTTTTGACCTCGCATCCCTCGGAGCAACGTTGTTTGGTGTCCGCGGATACCACAGAAGTGCGCAGTTGCGCAGTTCTAGGTCATCAAGGATGAGGACTTGATTCACTTGGCAGTAAACAGAGCGGACAGCGGCGCAGACACCGTCCGCTGTGATGGTATTATGAAGACATTGAATCGAAGTTCTTGGTTACAGCAGCTCGTCTGTGTCAACGTCGCGTTATGGCACTGGCCGGTCAAGTTAGTCGTTCGGGGCTCAATTCAAGGCAGGAAACGTAAACTAAATGCCCAAAGAATCCGTTGAAGAACCGCGTCGTTGTCAGGTGACCTAAGCAGAACACAAACTCTGAAGCGAAGCGCAGCAGATCTCCGATCCCCAAAAATTCCTTCCACAACACTCTTTTCCCGACATTGAACAACTGACCCATGAAATAGTACCGCCACACTTCTTACACGGGTTCACAGTAATCCAACCCCTTAATGGCGCCATAGAGGCAGGCCTATGTGAAAGATCGGGGAAGGACCAACGTAGCAAAAATTGCCGCGATGCCGAACTTGAAAGGTGAGGTCATGACGCTTAAACAATATGCGGAAGACAAAGAACCAGGGAGAACGTTCTCTTGCTGACAGGCAACAGGGTATGATGCAGATAGCTGATGCTTCTGCGAGGCAATTTGAATCGAGAGAGATAGTATGACCTAACACTACTATTAATAACAGTGTCACCTAGGCCGGCCGGAACCTAGAGATACCACACTGATTCACCATCAGGCGCGAGTTTAAAAGATCGCATGATCGGCCATCAGACAACGCATGGGAACGGTAGCCCGTATGGTCAGTCATCATGCTCAATGGGGTCCACACATAGATGCAAATAACGACAGAAACTTGCCTGTAGTACGTCGTGAGTTTCGTTGCCGCCAAAATTCTTCGGTTACACCATGACAAGCAGCACGGTCTATTATCGTAGAATAGACCGTGAAGGCGCCCCTGACTGGCAAGCCAACGCGGCACGGAGCTGAGGCGTTTGAATGTGTCAGCTGTAAGGGGCACAAGTGGATTCCCGGCCCGGCCCTGCCGCTACTGATCACGTGTTTTACTTCTCACTTTGTCGTTGTCGATTATTAGCCACCAGTGCCGTGGGCGTTGGACCACCAGCCACGCACCCTCCTAGCCGTCCCACCTCCCTCATGCCTCCCACAGCGTTCTACAACAACCCCCCTACTCTGCAGTTACAAACGCCTCTGCGCTATTCGCTTGGTGCCTGACCCTGCGAACCTGAGCGTGATGCAGACATTCGGTTTGATGACCGCGACGACTTTCACGCTACTCTATATTCGGTGTGCAGACGTTCGCGGGCCTCGCGCAGATGCCTGAGTGAGACGCCCAGGGGCGACGCACTCGTTCTTCGCACTCGCCGGCGTCATCGACCCATCTTTGTACAGCTGCGCGGCTTCCTCTGTGGCGCCCTAGGCCTCATCCTTTTGATGCTGGCTGAGACCTGTGAGATGGCTTTGACGTCGATTCATAACATGCGCATATAGTGGGATCACAGTTGCTACGGCTGCTTTATTGCTCGGATGTTGATCATGACGAGTGGTTTTTAGGAATCCAGACGGGAGTTGTGCTTGATG
>Ga0307510_10001621_pt1 | contig 24925 bp, 26 predicted proteins | sample 12_EM_MG_FD_207224 | JGI IMG/M metagenome (GOLD analysis project Ga0307510, IMG submission 207224) | Populus trichocarpa ectomycorrhiza microbial communities from riparian zone in the Pacific Northwest, United States - 12_EM | ecosystem: Host-associated > Plants > Roots > Unclassified | place... | reverse complement strand
TCATGGGGAAATTCAATTTCCGCCAGGTTTCTACCCGCCATGTTCTTGCGCCTAAACATTTATATGTGGCTTAATTGGTTGGGTCTAGATGCGTTGAATTTTTCTTCTCGTGAAGTTTGTTGATTTGTGGAGAGTAGGATGGAAGGAGTTGCGGGGGAAAGGTTTTGTAGTTGGGGACGTTTGCTTGTCGCCGTGCACTCCAGTCGTAGCAGCGGGAGCACTAGGAGGCCTAAAACAACCGATTGGGCACGGCATCATACATATGATTCGTTCAACCCGCCGTATGTCAACTTGGCAAATCAGTAGGTAAGTAGTAGACTACTACTAGTAGCCTCCATTCCTGTGGGGTACCTGTATCCGAATTACTAAAATAACAAGCATAACACCGCCATGCCTACTATCATACTTCTCGAGTAGATGATAATACGCTGCTATTGCAAATATCAGAACCACCAACAATCAGTCAACCCTTCATGCTAAAAATGCTCCGTTGGAAGTCTAACCGTGGCTCTACGTCTGTCTGTGACTTTCATGGAATCCAGTGTTGGAAAGGTGGGATAGGGGAAGTGGGTACAGTTTAACGTCCGGGCTCCAAAGCAACAAGTCCTCCCGATTCGGCAATACTGAATCCCAGCGGGTTGCAGCAGGCACTTGTACAACCGTACAATATCCTACCCCAGGAGTACATCTAGGAATGTCAAGTTCCAATCAAATCCTTTGAATTAGTCTACTGTTGCGGGGTATCGGGAGATTCCATTGCATGCCAATAATCGGCTATATTTTGGACGCACTTGAAATCTCTGCTCAGCGTCTGCTCAAATACATGTCTCTGCAGCAAAGACAGTCCAAATTGAATTTGCGATGGAATCCCTTATCTCGATTCTTCGCTGCCGATACTAGGGAGCGGAAGAGGGGGAAAAAAGGAGCAAGTATGTAACCTATGACAGGACATGACAATGGCCGATTACAAACAAATAGGGAAAAGGAAAAAAAATGATAGAACGCCGTTCTCCGCCCATGAAAGAAACTAATGAAATAACTCGTTTTTCACAATAAAGAAACACCAGCACCCAAAAGATCACAAGGACAAAATAATTATAGACAGTAATGATGAGAAAAAATTATCTGCATCCTCATTGCTATCCCGATTAGACGGCTCGTTGTAACTCGGCTTTACGGAGGGCATCGGCAAAGGCTTCTTCTTTCTTTTTTTGTTCTTGCAGGAGCAGGTATTCGGCATACTTGGAGCGGTGGTTGTGGATGCCGCACTCGGTCTTGTTGGTGCCCTTCCATCTACCGGACCGCTCGTCTTCGCCTTCCGCAATAGGACTGATAAAAATGTTAGTAATCGAATTTCAAGGGAAAGTGAAGGGGAAACAAACCTAGTGCTATGCCAGTCCCCAATACTCTTGTATCCCATATCCAAAAGGGAGTTGTAGGGGACGTTGTGCTTAGTGACGTATTCCCGAACCTGCTTGAAAGTCCAGTTCGCCAGAGGATTGACCTTGATAAGCCCTGCATCATCCACCTCGATGATATCCAAATCGCCCCTCTTCCCACCCTGACTCTTCCTACGACCTGTAAGAACAGCTTTCACATTGAGTTCTGCATAAGCCCTCTGTGCAGGCTCAACCTTGGCAAGATAGTCGTAGAGATTGTCATTGGTATCCCAAAGATTATCCCCATGAATAGACTCAAAGTCGCGTGCATTAGCGCATCCATCCGGCTTGTAGATGTGTAGCTTCGTGTTCGGATAACGCCCACGCACTTTGTCGACAAGTTCGAGGGTCTCATCAAAATGGTAGAGAGTATCAAGGAAGATAAGATCAATTTGACGGGGCCCTCCAGCATTGATACGGGATAGCATATCAAGTGTTACGAGACCAGTAAGACCAAAGGCTGTGGTTTGGTATAGATTTGGGAGAGAAATCATGCACCATTTGAGGACTTCTGTGATAAATGTTAGATAAACGTAAAGCCCGATACATGGGGTTTATACTGGGAAAAGTACGTGCCTTCTGGCTCAAGAGTCTGCAATTGCTCGTTTAAATGCTTCAAATGAGGACTTGAGAAATAAACTTCAGGCGAGCTGGGAGTAGTTGATCCCGGGGAATCATAGCCTGACTCCTCGCCCTGCGACATAGTTCGCTCGGGGGTTGGTCGTTGAGGATATTCAGTCGGTGTTACGGTCATGATGTCTGATTTTGTGTAGGTCTTATTGGTTTTCTCCCAGATACGATCCGCAGGATTAGGTGAAAGGCGAAGGCAAACAAAAAGTCCTTTGGATGTTCACGCGAAAAAAAAAGCACTGATATTTTTTCTTATAATATCCGTTGAGGGATGGAGGCTTAATTGGTGTGTTCGAGTAGCTCTATTGTTGAAAGAGTACTGAAGTTTGGATGAGGTCAGAGTGTAAAACCAAACGATGAGGGGGGAAGACAAGAGTAAAAGTACAGATGCCATCTCTTCTCCGCTTCCCTCACCATTTCTTGACGGAATCTATCTCACTGAGAACGACAGGGCCGATGGTTGAATCTTGGGTTGAAATTGCGTGCTCAAGTTAGCAGGGTGTGAGAGAAAAAAAGCAACGTTAGTCCTGATCGGGTCTTGGCATATATATTGATAGCACAGTAACGCCAGATGTTGCTAGAAGAGTGCGAACTTTAGAAATCGGTTCCTGACAAAGCAGTAACAAAAGAAGGGTGAGGCCCCTGTGATGCAATATTAATTGATGGGATCCATAATATCGGAGAAGCCTCAGAAGCGTGCCAAACGCCTGTGCCTAGCAAAAACGTCGTTCCGGTTTTGAGATACAGTCCCCAGTAATTTAAAAAAAAATAAGGCACCGTGCTTTAGGCCTATGGGTCAAGCTCTTACGTGTAAGGTAACCTCGGATGAGGCTGCGGGATTTATTAGTACTCAAGTATTACAATAATACCGGCATGTACACCTAGGGAGCCTACTGCATGCTTTCCGAATACCCTGGGACACCTTTTCCTCCCCCTCTGTTCACTAGGTCGTTTTTTCTAGCATCACTATATCACAATAAATCCTACATGCCCTTCCTTCGCCGCAAAATGAGGTTTCTCATCTGCTCGAGCTATTATTCCGAGTTGGGTGCGTAGTGCCCACCGATTGAGTTGGCCCATCATCGATCTTCCACGAATTTCCTTCGGCCGCCAGCTCTTCCCACCCGCGCTGCAATGCCCATCGGTTGCTCTTATCACCGGGGGGCGATACTAACCATGCAACGAGCATTTGTCGGGAAAGAGTCGGCAGGGGCATGTGACTCCTACTAGGATCACGATTAAAAAGTTTCTGGGGGAGCAAACTCACCAGAGCAGTTCCCAACCGGCTGGCCGACGATTTCATTTAGAGATTGTATCTCTCATGCAACAGTAGGCATAGAGTGAGACGGGAAGGATCAGGCAGGTTCAAGCCGCTCCTGGGGAGAAAGCTGGCGAGTGATGCATGATGAAGCACCATCCTTTCGTCGAGCAACCCGTACAGAAAGCAATGAGATAGTGGACCCCCTCAGTGTGGACACTGCAGAGCGCAGGCCCCGGTTGGCATGGCCCTGACATCCCCGGATAATCGTGACCGGCCTTTTGAGCTGGAGAGCGGAACCAGTGGGAACCGGTCCGGTAAGCCCAGTCAACTCGGCTTCAAGGAAACCGAGTCCGTCCTCAAAGCATCCCTACACCACATATTCCCTTCCGGTGGTACTATCCTAGCCACCCTCAGGGGCTGCAGCTCAGTTAGGTCACTTTGCTATCGATCAAGTGTTTGTCAAAGATAGGGGAATATGCTCCACCCAAACCGCCTCCCATACCCTCGCAGAGAAAACCCCACGCTATGGGCGATACAGAGTGACAACACCTCTCTGAGAGCACCATAGACCAGCCTCCCCGCCGTGAGGCTAGGATACCCTCTGTCCATCTTGGGAAAAGAAATAGGTGCCTTATGGATAACCCGGAGCTTGAGGTCACATTTACCAATCAATACTCACTTTGAATAGGCTCAAACCCCGCCGTATCGCCCGCAAAGGAGGCTACGATTGAGGGGGAATCTATAGAAAGGAGCAGGGAAGAAAAAAAAGAAATACTAGATTGCGTGATTTATGTGGTCGATCGCGCGATAATGGAGATTTTTGATTATGGGGTCAGAGGATACGGTCCCAGAAGCGGTAGGGGGAAAGCGTAACTCCCCTAGCCACGGAGTAGCTTGCGTGAAAATATTGAGCCCGCCGTGGCTCTAAACTTCAAAATAATCTAATTGACTGCCTTTGCTAATTAGAAAAATCGAACTAGGGGAGTTACAAACTTCCCTTCCACGGCTTCTGGCGCTATATCTGTCGCTATTTCCCAAGGTGCCTGTGCACGCGGGATCCCCCTGACACGCACGAAGGGGCCATCGCAGATTCCAAGTGCGGGGACAACTGAGGATGCGTGCCTGGTGAATGGAAGAGTTAATTTGGTATCTCAGGGATAGGGGGCCTGAGTAAGATGAGTTGAGGAGTGGACTCGCATCGGTGGTCGCGCCTCCGGAACGTACGGGGATCGATACCTTGATAAGGGATCATATTATACAATAACTTCGTGGGTTAGGATCTTGGTCACAGGTTGGACACATTCTTGTTGAATAATTGCTAATGAACGAGAACGCATAAGGTGATGTGGGCGGTGCGCCCGGTACCCTGAAATGATCGAAAGTATTCATCAGCAACTTTGTATGATATCATAGAGACGTTTTATATACAAGCGCCCGAGCCCTTCATTGACTTGTGCTAAGCGATGGCTACCTCATTTCCCTTTCGTGTGCCTGATTCTCTCCAATCCTAAAACGTTCCTCTCCCACTCCTCCGCACTGTCATCTGGCTCCAATTTTCTGTCCGCCCCAAGCCTGAACCACCCACCCCCGCTTGACGCTGCATGATCCTTCTTATCCTTCATGAGCTCCAACATATTGACCACATTCCTTCCAGCCACAATGGCACATTCTTTACAAGCCCCTCTTAGCTCTGCCAGTGCCTCGCTTTTTTTGTAGGATTCCTTGGCCCATGCAAGACCTTGCTGCTGATCGCCCATCGCAAACAGCAACTCTCCAATATAAGCCATGGTAACAGCCTCGGCGCAAGGGTCCGATATCTCCTTCGAAGACTCAGATGCTGCCGGCTTTTCCACCGGTGCGGCAGCACGACGTGCTTGTAATATGGTGGTCAGCAACTCTAGTGCCAGGTGTTTGCGGTCATTACGGGCGTGTAGTATGGAGAGCTCAGTGATTGCTTTTAACAGCAACGGTGTATTCTCTTTTGAAGCTGGGTCAGGAAGCAGGGGTAACCCGTTCGAGATTCGGTCTCCGCTACCGGAGTCAGCAGGTCTGACACTTGCGAAGGAAACGGCATCCATTAATGCCGCTTGGGCGCCAGGCAGATCATTCTTGAACTCGCAGATCTTGGAGACCCGGAACGCTGCAGTGACTCTTTCCTCCCGCCATACTGACTCCTCGGACTCGTTCTCTCGGGGCAATCGTAGTATTTGTTGGTAGTGCGCTTTAGCATCGTCTATCATACGCTCATGCTCCTCCAACTCAGCGAGATATTTCAGGCTCATTATGTAGCCCTTTCTCCAGCCCTTCTTCTTCCTTGCCCACCCTTCCTCTTCCAATTCCGAGACGACGCCCCTCATGGTTTCGATGGCTCCTTCGTAGTTTTCTGTCCATTTTATCAATGCTCTGGATAGATCTAGGCTGTATCGGGCCATGAATGGCATATCTTTGGGCGTAGGACGGAGGGTTTCGATATAGACCAACGCTCCGACAAAGGACAGACAAAATGCAACAGCAATGAAGCTGTATCCGTAGGCAACCACTCTCAACAGGATTAGGCCTTCGCGGTGAAGGTAAGCTTTCGCACTAGCCGAGATGTGGCGTCGGAAAACATTGTGGAAGTAGGGTGTGCTGAAGATAATGCTCGAAGTAGGCCGTGTACACAAGACTAAAGGGCGTGGTGAGTTGTAGGTTCTAAGGGGGCGGAGGGAGGACGGAGGTGAGAATCGTAGGCTGGGAAAGCGGTGGGGTGTGAAGGGGAATGGGTGTAACTCTAGCCGGGCGATCCTCCTAAATGCCATAGAGAGAGATAACCATTTAATTGAGGATACTCGGAATATAATTATCGAGAAGTTGAGATGATCTCATCCACAAATGCAGGTAGCTGAGCGGGGGTTAGGGAATTAGTGGAGCTGTCGATCGAACCATGATAGGATTCCCGAGAAAAGCAAGGCAAAGTGAGGTCATGATCATCAACCCCCGATCTAATCTTATCTATCTTTCGATCTCATCTAAGCCTTCTTCACCACGCAGTTGTCCTTAAAACCCAAAATACTTGCATCAACCAGCCCTGCACAGTGCTCAAAGGAAGGCTTTCACAAGCTATTCGAGTATGTTCAACACTTCCCAGACCTTGTCGACCTCAGATGTCTATTATTCAACGACTCCAATTGATCTCAAAGCCCCATACAATGTGACCACCGCTGGCCGGAAGACGATTCTGATTACCGGAGGAGCTCGAGGCTTGGGTGAAGGAATGTTAAGGGAGTTTGCGAAACTCGGGTGAATTTCCCGAAATCCCAAACTGCCCCTGTAGGAGAAGCTAATAGCAAAGTAGGGCCACCGTGATAGTCGGCGACCTTAACGAGACCCGCGGGGAGTCGGTTACCGCAGAAGTCCGGACGAGCTCGGGCAATCTAAAGTATGTTTGTTTCCGCACATGACACCTATTTTGCGGGCGCACAGAGCCGCCTCACGTGCGAAACTTGAAATTTGGCCTTTTGGCGAAAATAATAAATCACTAATATTTTGTTGTGATCCTTGCACTCGGAATAGCGTCCACTTCTTACCTCTCGATGTCACATCATACACTTCACAGTGTGAATTCTTCCGTAGCGCCCGGAAACTTTCCCCGACGGGAAAGATCACGACTGTAATCGCCAATGCAGGTGTCGCCGAGCTAGGTTCTTTCATCGAACCTTCTCCAACAAAAATCCCTCTCGACGTTGACCCTCCAGAGCCAGACATGACAACCGTGGACGTGAATTTTAAAGGGGTTTTATACACGACGAAGCTTGCACTACACCATCTGCGGTCGTCCCCTGTCGGTCAAAGAGAACTCATCCTTGTCGGATCAATGTCAAGCTTTACCAGCGGACCGATGATGGCAGTTTACTCCGCTACCAAGCATGGAGTCTTGGGATTATTCCGGTCGATAAGATTGTTTCCCAGTAAACGCGACGGAGTCCGGATCAATATGATATGCCCATACTTTGTGGACACGCCGATAGTTCCCATTGGGGGTAAGGTGATGTTGGCAGGGCTGGAGATCGCGGTATTGGACGACGTAGTCGACGCTGTCTCAAGACTGGTCTGCGACGAGGGAATTGCAGGAAGATGTCTCGCCATCGCCCCTCGCCAAGCAGGGGGTGTTATGGAGGTTGGGGTTCAGGAGATGGAAAATGTGGACGCATTCTGCAGGAGGGTCGTTATAGCCATGAACATGCAGAGCAAGATGGAGATCTTCACAAAGTTTCTTGTGGACATCCTGTGGCTTTTGGTGGTAGGGCCTATACTCAAACTCTTCGAGTAGGGAGGGCAACATTGTCGGTGACCTGCCTTTTTCTGGTTAATGGTTTGCTTGTTTCCACGTATGTTCCCTCTTTTACATAGCATATACGATTCTAATGTTGGATTGAGCATCGCATCTATCCGGCACAGCGGGGGCGGTTGAAACCAAATTGCATTCGAGTGAGATTATATGATTATAGCATAGGTATCATAGCAGTAGCGGTTTTTCATGTTTTTCGTTTTTCTTCTTCCGGTCTCCGTCCTATCATAAATTCTAAAGCATGAGCTGTAGAACTCATTATATCCTCATTACATCAATAAAAGCCTCTCAAGAGTTGAGCCCCTATGAGATTTGTCAATTTCTGGACCTGTTTATTCACGCGCTAAAGCTTTCTGACGAGCATGGGGGGAGAAAAATCAGAAAGTGGATTAGTGTGTACAATATTGTGGCTGTCTTTGTTGCTAGGATACTTAATTGCCCGTTTTAATCCCAACCTCATTGGCGCCAATAGCTCAGTTGGGAGAGCGTCAGACTGAAGTTCCGCTTCAGTTTATCAAACTCGGGGTAATCTGAAGGTCACCCGTTCAATCCGGGTTTGGCGCATTTTTTTGTTCTTTGCCTGCTTGTAAAATCGTTGTGGGAGATTGAGTTTTTTTCTATTTTAAACTCAAACTCTGTGTGTTGTATGTAGTATCATAGTGGATAATATTTTTGAGTGTGAGTTCCATTTCTCCCATCCACTACTGGAACCAGAACCAGTTGCTCCCCCTTTCGTATAAGGGGTTTTAATTGGTGTGTCTATAAGGTGCTAAACCATCGAGCGCTTCTAAAGGATTGCCCCCATCTTTATCTCCGGCTCGCCAGCCCGCCTAAGATATCCAGGCCTAGAAAGGGATATTCATATCCTCCACACTAACCCCCTTTTTCTCCTCACTACCGGCCTTGGTGGGCTCAAGAATATACCCTAATAGCATATTTGCATACTGCTTCCCAGCAGGCAGATAGTGGCCCCCAGGATGGTACACCTTCCTCTCCTCCCCGCCCGCACAAGCTCTCAAAAGCGCCAAGCTCCTCTCCTCGCCAACGACCGTATCCAGCGACCCCAAAACATGTAGTACGGGCGTCTCGATTTTCGGCTCGTAAAAGTAGCTGTAATTCTCCGTGGCCTTGAAGCCAGAATAGCACACGCCGAACTTGAGCGGTGGGTGGGTCGCTGTGAAGCTCTCCGGTCTCTTCCTATTCGGGTTCTGCTCCAATAGCGAGAGGAGCATCGCCGCCAGAGCCGCTCCCTGGGAAAATCCTATCACCCCGTCGAATGGGCCGTTGGTGTCTAGGTAGTTTGAGAGGAACCTCCAGGTCTCGTCTATGCCGACGTATTCCCCGGTTGCATCGTTACGGCGCCACCAGGCATAGTTTTCGGTCGGGGTGGGGGCGTCCGGGGCGGGGTCTCCTGGGAGGTCGGAGGGGGAGAGTGGGTGCGGGGCGGTCGGGTAGTAGAGGGCGGACTGGGGAGGGAGGGATTTAAGGAGGGTCTTTTGGACGGCTTTGGTTTTGGTGGAGAAGAGGGGGCCAGATTGGGTGAAGCCGTGGAGGAATAACTAAGGGCGTTAGGGCCGGGCGCACGGTGGGTTGCTTTGGGAGCGGGGGGAGGGTGTGTTGGTGGGACTCACGAGTTTGGACATTGTGGTAGATAGATGGGGGGCTACGGTATTTGACCGACTTGCTGGTTGGTTGGTTGGTTCGTGTGATATCGGAAGGAGGCTCAGCCCCCCGGCAGACCGGCAACATGCATCCACCTGAAAAAGAAAAAAAAGAAAACATTGCGACATCCAATTCCTAATCCCTAACTGCCTACAGGAATCTCCAATCCCACCAAACATGTTTCCAACCATCAATTTATCAAAAGCCCTCACTCTCGGCGGCCACATCAATGTCCGAGTACTCCGCGATCACGCCAAACGCGAGGCATTCGCAGCTGCCGAGCAAACCCGTCAAGCACTCCGGTACGTTGATCTACCCCCCCTCTACCATCGAACCCCACTCCAATCCACTTTGAGCTCCTCCACTGACCGGAGCTTGGAAAAAAAAAACAGATACATCGCACAAAACACACAACTCCCGCTGCTGCAGCGGACAAAGGCGCAGATCGAGCTCGCACTCATGAACTCAAACACTCGAAGGATGAAGATCAAGAACCGGTGTATCGCAACTGGGCGCGGGAGGGGTGTTTTGAGGAATTTCAGGATATGTCGGGTTAGTGTGCTGGGGGGGCTTCCCGAGGGACCATATGCTAATAGATCTGGTGCAGTATCAATTTAGGTTGTTAGGAAAGGCCGGTGACCTCCCGGGGATTAAGAAGGCGAACTGGTAGTTGGTGCCATGTTGGGATGATGGTGTAAATGGGTGGTGGGGTGGTGGGGTGAGCTTGCCGCTGTATATATATTTCTTGCGTTGATATGAGCCATGTCAGATGGCATATCTATTGTTCCTCCGCATTCCTTTGCAGGCTCCTAGATCACTATGATACGGGCAACTCACTCGTCATGCGACATCACTCGTCTCTAGCCCCTAGGAAGCCCGTTGATGTTGGGGAGCTGCTGTTTAGCATCGGCTCCATACTCACGATTTTGGGGTCTGGGCACGGAGGTGAATACTCCGGGCGATATTCAACGTCACTGAGGTGGGATATATATTGTGTTCATGTTTCCATTCGTTACGGTAGGTGGTTGGATCAATCGATTGATCTTCCGCTGCCACTTTTCCTATATTTCTGAGAGTCGGATATGTTTTTGGTATTTCGCCAATGACTTAGGGGAGGTGCATCTCTTGTCGGGAGGAGAGTCACAGAATGAATGCTCCTCTTGTGGATCACGAAGCGAAGAAGCCGTCGCCGCGATTAGCCCCCAATTTACTCACCCCTATCTCCTAACGGGCTTAGGTTGATAGCATGGGGTTCATACAACCCTACAAACTTACGGATTTCTAGGGAAATCTCATATTGCACCCCACGACGGATGTGCCCTGCCTTAACAGAGGGGTTTGTGTTATATCGGCCACGTTTAGATTTAGCTTTATCAACCCCCCCACACTGCACTTCTACTCCCCCTCCTCCCTTCCAACTTAATCACCACCTAACCTCTGCACGATACATCACACCCACAAACATGCCGCATCAGGCTACTCCTTCTCCTCCCTGCTCCTCTCCTGGTCATATACGTGTATCTAAGCCCGGATCTGGACCCATGCAAACAGCCAGCGCTATCTTGGACCCTCCTTCGGGAGGTATCGCGCCGACAGATACGGCCGATAGCGCGGGCCCCGGTTCTTCTGATGGCTCTTTTGAGGACAAAAATATACATGCCGAAGGCGTAAATGCCACGAATGCCATGCAGAGTGGTGAAGACAACAAGGCGACCTCCTTGACTGCCGCCGGCATTAACGACACTGAAGGTACCGCCTCCGCAAAAAAGCGAACTAGGCAGCGCAAACTTTGGTTTCGTGATTTATCTCCGGTCCGCACTAGATCTAGCACCGGTAGTCTTCCGTCTTCCAGGAAGAAGTCTTATATCCAGGAAGATGTGACTCCGATCAAGCCGCGCCAGCTTCGTGCTAGGACAAATTCCGCTGTTAAGAAGCCAACCCCTACTCGTAAGCGCAAGTCTGCCCCCGTTGGCAGGGCTCCAAAGAGATCCAGGAAGAGTTTGACTCCAGGAGATAAACGAGCTGGGGGCGGTGTGGGTGATGATATACAGGCTGCTGAAATCGTTGGAAGAGATGATGAATCTGATTACGAACATAAAGTCAAAACTCCTGGCGTTAGTGACGACGAGGCTTCGAGCACTGGTCAATTTTATGACGAGCCGGATACCGACGCTTGTGCTAAGCCTGACGAATCTGCATTCAGGGATGGAGTTAAGACCCCCGGTATTAGTGGTGATGAGGCTTCGAGCCCTGGTAGATATTATGAGCGAGATAACTACGCTTACACTAAATCTGACGAGCCCGCGCCCATGGATGGAATTAATACTCCAGGTGCTAGTAGCGATGCGGCTTCGAGCCTCAGTGAGTTTTATGATGAACCATATGCCGACGCTTGTGCTAAGCCTGATGAATCTGCACTCGGGGGTGAAATTAAAACACCCGATGTTAGTGATGATGAAGCTTCGAGCCCTGGTGGATATTATGGACAGGATACTCGAGCCCATGCTAAGCCAATCGGGTGTGGCCACAAGGATGGGGTCAAAGCTCTCGATGTCAGTGATAGTGGGGAGGAATCCTTGGGTAATGGTCAATCCGAGCACCCAGTTGACAATGAGTCTGGAACTCCCGCCAGGGCAGATTCCCAAGACTCGATCCAAGCGTCAGATGAGGGTTCCACTAATTTTCAAGCGGACGAAGATGGAGCCGAGGTTTTCAAGGAAGCTGAGGCAGCTATTTCGGATGGCGAACCCAAACTTGGGAAGACTGACCTTACTGAACACCAAGTTGAGGATAGACTTGGAGTCCAAAGTCGCCACGGCAGCGTCGAACCCGAGGCCAAACCAGAGCTCAGCCCGCCCGGATGCCACGGCCCCGATAAACAAACTCACGTGGAGGCGCACGAAGTCACCCATCCCGATCAAGCACCAGAAGTTGCAAATTTCAACGCTCCACCGGATGTCGAGTTTGCAATGATCGTTCAAACCAACTTCAAAACCCCAGAAGACTTCATCGCAAACTTCAAGACCTTCAAATTCCAGAGCACATCCAGGCACCACGTGAGAACCACGCACGTGTTTATCTATTTCGCCTCCCCGGCTTCCCAGATCCAATTTGTGGTCTCAGTCTCTCCCACGGGCGTTGTCGCTTCCCCGCCCATCGGCGAGCACGAGGGAACCGGACCCTGCTCTACCGATCAGCCCTGCACCGAGTACGAGTACGAGTACGGAGTCAGTGCCTTGTGGCAGCTGGCAGAGGCGATCCCGCTCGTGGAACTTCAGGAGGTTTACGGATTCGAGGGGCCGCCGACAGAGCCCACCCAGCTCCCCCAGGAGTTCTTGGCCGCGCACCCCTTGGCTAGCATGCAAAAGATCTTTTGAGATTGGTCGAACGCGAGAATCGCTTGGAGGGGGGAGGAGGAGGAAGAGGAGGCCTGTGTGGATTTCAACGAGCTAGAGTTGAACTTGTGACGGGGGTTCTATAATAGTAGTTTGTTTATTCTTACTGCACTTTGATTCCGTTCTTTGTCTGGGGATTCTTATATGGGGATGATAAAAAAGGGGGAGTGTTAAAAAAAAAGCGTTGATCGGCAGACTCGAGATCCGATGTCCTGTCCCGTATGTATGTACAGTACTTAGTTTCGTTTGCCAATTGAACTGCTGAGAAAATGATTGGATCGCCTAGAACTTTGTGAGTGATGATTATAGCGAGGTGAAGATGGGTAAGCAAGTAATGTTTTTATGTGGTCGTACAAATATCATATACATTAACTCCCTTTATAATTGTCCAACTCTCACATCTTCTCACTCGGTCACTTTCCTCGATAAACGCGGTACTCTAGATTAATTAAACACAGAACTATCTGAAGATCAATCAAGTCATGGTGGGGCTTCTGTTTGTTCAGAGCTGGTACAAACGCTCATGAAGCGCCCCGGTAGATACTGTATCCGAGCACTTTACATGTCGCCCTATCAATGAGCCCAGCCCTATTTAAGCTTCCACAGGAGCCCCTCCTCTCAACCAGTCCACATATGGATAGGTAGAGGAACACCCGAGATATCCGCACTCACTCACTCACTCGCTCTCAATCCACATTCTCAAACACAACCTTCAAAAATGCCATCATCATCATCATCATCATCATCATCACCACCACCACCCCCATCACAATCCCTCGCGCCACGGGACTTCCGCCTGGCCTGCCGAAACGGCACTTACAATACCACCACCACCCTAACCGTCCCAACGGTGCAGTGCAACCTCCTGGCACTCCCGTCCCGCTACGCCCCCTCCTTCGCGCAGCTCTGCGCGCGGAACCCGGTCTCGTGCCCACTCCTGTACTCCACCCTTCCCGGAAACCCGACCACTCCCCTGGCACCGGGGGCGAACCTGACAACGGACCTACCAAAGTACAACGTGTACAAGGACGGGAAACTACTCACCCCGGATGGGATAGCCTCGGTGGAGGAGTACTGGACGAAAGACCACGTCGGGTTCCTGATCGGTTGCTCTTACTCCTTCGAATGGGCGCTGTCCGCTGCTGGGCTCCCGCCCAAGCATACCTTGTGCGTGCCCGTCAAGTGTGTGCCCATGTTCCGGACGGGTATCCCCCTGTCCCCGGCTGGGGAGTTTACGGCCGGGTTTATGGTTGTTTCGATGAGGGCGTATAAAGAGCGGGACGTGGAGGAGGTCAGGCGCACCACGCGTCCGTTTAGGAGACAGCATGGGGAGCCCGTGGCTTGGGGATGGGATGGGGCTAGGATGCTGGGGATTGAGGAGAAGGTTCGGAAGGGATTGATAGACTTTGGGGAGTGGGTTGAGATTGATAGTGATGTTGGGGAGGTTCCGGTTTTCTGGGGGTGTGGGGTTACACCGCAGGTTGCAGTCATGGAGAGTAGGATTGAAGGGGTGGTGATTAGTCACGTTCCTGGATGCATGCTTGTTACGGATGTCCCGGTCGAGGAGGAGGAGGAGCCTAGTCCTAAACTATGATTTCCCGGGTCTACAGAGGATTTGTTATTATGAATACAATTTTATCAATTACCGGAGCCCTCCAGCGCCCGGTTGGCCCTTCACAATGAATCACTCGAGCCCGTCGCCATAACTATCGTAGAAATTTATCACGATCTGAAAATTTTCCAATTAAACCTATGAAATCCCGGGTAAATTATAATTTCCAAAAGAATCATCACCATATCTCACCTGAAGTATCCTAGCATAGGAGATAGGCGACTTTCGCCTGCCACGGACGCAATAAATTCCAAACTAATAAACGAGGTTCCACGCAACAGGATAGCTGCAAGCCTGCCAGCCTGCAAGCCAATCCCTGAGAAGATTGTGGCATCGGAAGAGTTGGCAAACATCCCTTAGGAGGCGGGCAAGTGAATGGGTGTTTTCCTGTCTGCTAAGAGGTCCTTTTGGCCGTAAAAGTCACCTACCAGGGAGATAACCATGTCAAGAACGCCAAGGGTATCCGATTGTGAAAGGGTGTCTACAGTTTGCAATGCCGGCGCGTTAGGTTTTGACTGATGCTTCTGTCCTGGTTGGGGGGGTTCTTCTTGAGCTTTTCGCTCTCTAGCCGACTGCAAAGCTGCCCTAAGCCGAGAGGCAAGTCCTAATCCACCGGCTTCTTCGGTTTCTGCATGCTTTTCGGCCTGGAGGGGTGGTATGGACTCTAGGGTAACCCCATGCTGGGGAGTTGCCTCAGACTCGACAATTTCTTCAACCTTGGGAGTGGCGGGAGAGCCTAAAGTCTGCTCGGGCTGCTGGGTAGCCACTGCGGCTACAGTGTCCCCGCCTTGCACGGTATTGAACTCCTGAACTCCCTCATTCCCTTCTTCATCTTCATCATATTCGCCCCCCCCCTCCTCATCTCCCTCCTCCTCTCTCTGGTCATCTGGAACTCTTCCTCCTTGCAAGGAAATCGCCATACGTTCCCTAATGATGAGGCATCGCTTCCCTAGCTCTCTCACAATGCTAGTCTCGTCCGCAGTCAAGCAATCGTCAAGCCTCACTAACAGCCCCCACAGCCACTGGGACCAGCATCTCCCACCTTGGTGCTTTGCTATCTCAGACATGCGTTGGGTCAACCACTTCAAGAGTCTTAGTACCGTCTGCTGATCGATTCCCCAGAGCTCCTTAGGGGTAGGACGAGTGTTGAAGATATGCTGCTGCCATAAAGAGCGTTGCTTGCGGACGGGAAGACTTGGCGACACGGCTAGCGGTAGTGGGGTAGGCGGGTTCGCGTGCAGACTCTGGCGGACAGAGTGGAAGGATGTGAGAAGAGCATTATGCCAGAGCGAGAGGGCAGCAGGCGGTTCGGTTAGAGGGGTAGCAATAGTCGGGTCCATAGCGGCGGTATAGGCTCCATCGTTATACCAGCCTTGTTCCTCCTCATCATTATTATTATCATCATCCTCCTCTTGCTCTTCAACAACTTCCCCTTCCTCTAGCTCGTTGACCACCTGCTCGATAACCTCGGGCTCGTCGTCGTCGTAATTAAGGATATTAGACCGGAGAGTGGGAAGCGGCGGCGGTCTTCTGACCTTCTGACCCGTGACAAGCAATGTCGGAACACCCTTCGCTTCAGACCTACACTTATCACTCAGCTATCTTACCACTTCCATCTCATCAACGCGTTTCCAACGAACGGGGTCTCGCTGCTCACCTAACCATGCGCAAGTAATCCATTCCGTCATTTGCAGGACCGTAAAAGTCATCCGGTTCACCTTCAAGACCGGGAAACGCGCCGCGCTGGCCTGTGGCAGGGTCGATGTAACCTTTGCTGGCATCAAAGTCGAAACCGCTATTATTATTGCCATTACCACCGGGGTCGTAACGGGGACGCTTGTTGGCTCCGTTATCGTGATAATTGTTGTAGCTGCTGCTGGCCCCGTTATTATTTTGGGGATTCCTGCCTTTGTTCTGACCTCTCTTCTTGCGTTTCGTCATTGTGTTCTTTTTTCTTCTTCGAAGAGCCGTTGGGTGTTGTGAGAAGTGAAACGAAAATTCAGTGAAGGTAAGTTTGCGAAGGGAAGCCTAAGTGCCCAGAGCAGATGACTAACCTAGCGATGAAACAAAAGGCCAAAAGCGTGAGTTGTCCCTATCTTGAACCTGGGCGCAACCGTAACCTTGCCTAAGTCAAACAGGATCCGGCTACTACTTGTGCAAAGAAGCAGCTTGGAAGAATCTCTTATACAGTATAGCAATTAGAGAGGAATAAAACATCTGGCTCAGCTACCGGTATGCTACCAGTGGTAATTGGGGATTTGGTGATTTTGGGAGAAGTTCACACTATTTTCCGCCGGTGAAATTCAGCTAGACGAGCATGGTGTGCTAAGTGACGGTACAGTACGGGTACAGTACAGTACTGTGATAATGCCAACAGTATCGGTACTCGAGCAGATGGAAGATCTTGACATAGTTTACCTAAAAGTTTCTTACTTCACGAACCTAAGGAAGCTGTTTTACAAGATATAAAATAGGAGTAACTTTGCTGATATCATAGTTGGATCAGTTTTCTTTCCTGAGGCCGAGCTTTTTTTTATATCTTTTAAGTTGAATTAGATCTTGTGAAAATCTCGAGGCTGATTAGAAATGTACAGTACTCGAGTATTGGTATGGAGTTCTTATAAGTATCATACAGAATTTAAAAGGAAGGAGGTATCAGGTACAGATTATACTTATATCGTACTACATTATACCTCCTTGGCCGCCGCCCTCGTTTATTCGCCCTCGCCCTAAAGATGAGATCGTAGGCCAAGTTAGGGCGTGCTAACTTTCCACTCCTCTATTCATCTGTGCCTTCTCGAGCGGATCTTCTCTGCTCTCACCTTCTCTTGCTCCTCCTTCTGTGGAGCATTCTTCCACACTTTTTCCCTGCTCGAGTACTGTAGTTGCTTTCCCTGCCCTCCCAAGTAAGACTACCGCTTAATCCGCCACTCGGTTGACTGCAATCCTCAAATCTCCCGGCCGATCACCCCGCTGCGATGCACAGCTCCGAGCCGGGAACTCTAAATTCCCAAGAGGAGTCTTCGATCCTCGACACCACCCCTCCAGCCTCCACTAAACCTTCGTCCCTCTCGTTACCTAACGAGGTGATTTGTCTAATCCTAGACTGTATCCCTCCACGAGCCCAGAAGACGCTGGCTCGCGTGTGCTTGATTAATCGGCAGTGGTACTTTGCCACCATTCCTTACCTGTAAGCCCCGCTCTTTGCGAGAAACCGCGAGAAATCTGACGATAGGCAGTCGGTCCGGAATGCTGATTTGAACTCTGGTTTTCTCTCCCGACAGGTACCGTTATCCGAAAATCACATCGGTAAACTACACCAAATTTGTAAACACTGTCTCCCCCGGCACCTTCAAGACTTCAAAATTTGTTGGGCTGGTGAAGCGTATCGACCTGTCTCGTATTGTCCATGATAGCCGTCCATCGTTGCTTGCGAGACTTTTGCGCCGTACTCACGGGTCACTGGAAGAATTTGTTGCCCCGCAGACTGCCTTTGGACACATCGCATTGGTAGCTGTGGGAAACTGCCAGCAGCTCCGTCTGCTCGACTTGTCTCTCGTCTCGCAATCAATTGAGCTCAAGACACTCTTCCGGTATATTCAAGACCTTCCCCATCTAGTGACTCTCTATTTCCCCCCATCCTCAATATCCGATGGCAGTAAGTTAGCGTTCAACTGGCCGCCCCGCCTCAAGTGCATCTCACTCGCGGGAGGGATTGAGAATTCATTCTTGACCAATACCCGTGTTCCATCAACCCTCCATGAGCTGCAGATAGCGCATTGCCCATTCGTCAAGGACTCATCGATCAAGCACTTACTAAACAAGGCGTCACACCAACTCACCGTCTTGAGCATTAACTATCATATCCCTTGCCTAGGATTCAATGCCCTCGACAAAGTGCTCATCATCTGCCCACACCTGAAGAAGCTCACCATTGCTGTGGACTATGTATCAGGGCACTTATTCGAGGAAGAGAATTCGCCGGCAGGGCACCCACTTCGTTGGCTTAATTTGGACTCCTCCGGCAACCCTGGCGTCGAGAAAAAGATTACTCCGGATGACGTTTTCATCGCGGTCGCCGAAGAGCGCTTGAGCGAGCTGCGCGTGGTTCGCGCACGTAATAAGCTCGGGTGGAGGGAAAACTCGAAGCGCATGGTGGTGGACCTCAACGAGCTCTTGGAAACACGAGCGGAGGAAAAGGGCGAGACAGGTGCCGGCGTATGGATCTTTGAGAACGACTACTCTAACCAGTGCGAGGCATTCAGAGGGTGGCTGAATGGATTCGAGGAGGATGAGTAGGCGTTACTCTTCCTCCACCAACAAGAAAGGAGATCCAATGGGTGATGCATCTCATGTGCGAGTGTGGATGTTAGTTTTTTTCTTCTTTCTTCCCCCTTTCTCCCCCTTTCTTACGCCCCTTCAATGTTTAAAATTCTACCGTGTTTGATTTGGTTCTAACAATCGATATTGCAAGAATAAAGGAGCGTGGATATGGAAATCCCGGTTCATTGTTTGCCATACGGATTGATGCGTATTCAATCGAGCATGTTTCCCACTTCTGTGCTTACTCTAGGCAATTTCTTTTTTTTCTCTTTTTTTCTTGAAGCGTGGGGGAATGGGGACCAAAGATGGCGCTTGTTTTCCTATCATATTTTTTCACTCTTATCCCTTCTTGCGTTTTCATTGTTTCCTTTCTCCACTCTCTTCTCATCACTTGTCTATTTGTGATAGGAGGGGTAGAATGTTTTGACGTCTTCCGCAAACTTTGCAAACGGTTACATACCCTGTGCTCCACTAGAGAGAGAATACTCCACCGGCGTCATCTGTCAGTGTATTATTACAAAAATAAATTCTCAGATTCTGTTCTCGGGCGTGCCATTACCATCATCATATCACATTAGGCCGGAAGGCAGAAGGAGGAGGGAGGGGGGCAACGAGCATGTCATATCATATCACTCGAGCCCGAATGACTTTCTCCTCCCGCCTCCATTGACCGCACGATCACCAAAAGTAAGGGGTTATCACAACATGCATCACTTGGGCTGCCATACTGTCTCACAAGGTTTGTCCAGTCTGTTTGCTCTTTAAACGCCAAACTTCACTTTTCTTCACTTCCCGCGCGAGAGATCGAGTTTGGCGATGGAGTTGGCTATCGCAATCAATTGGATGTGGTGGTGACACTGCGGTGCCCGCGTGGACTAGCGTACAGTGCGGTAAGTTTGTGCGCCAAAAGGAATTCCGCTTTCCTCCTCTTGCAAGTGAGTGTTGATGGTGTATGCACTCTCTCAAGCACTCGTAATGCCTAGATCCAAACGAAAGGGGCTTTGGTAGTACATATGCAATAGTAGTCCTTTTTTAAAAAAATCGCCCTGGGATTGCGAGTATGGCGGAATACAATGCCGGCACGAGTACCGTAGACGGCGAAACATTAATATACCCCCCCCCTGATATTATACTGTAAGATGCCGGAAGCGGTGCTGGTGGTGGCGGGTCAGGTTTGTGTCTGTTGTGTTCTGTATGACCCATCTCACATAGCTGGACAATTGGCTGCGAGGACCCGCACCGTGCAGCGGATAACTACTCGAGGACTCGAGTACTCGTGATGTCCTGACGTTTGTGAACACGACCGCTATTGCATGATGCCAAGATCAGGGCAAAAAAGCTGAATTTTGGCGGTATGCAATAGCAGTTGTGTTCACAAACGTCAGGACATTACGAGTATACTTGTCCCAGGCCATAAGTACCCGAAAACAGGGATTAAAGAAATATATGGCAAAACATCCGTGCATGTCTGTGCCCCCATACAAATGATCCCCCTTCATTTTCGGGTACTTATGGCCTGGGACAAGTACCGTGGCATAGCATGGTAGAGCAAATAGTGGGAAAACAAAGAAAAAAACCTCGATCGATCAATCGATCACGCAGAGTGTCAAGGGCCGCTTATTCTTGCGGGCGGGCTCGATGATGTCGGGACACGCGCGTGTTGAGCAGTGAAAAAAGGAAGCATCGATAGTACTGCAGCCCCAGGATTAGTCTTTTGTCTCTCGACGGTCGGGCGCTATCTAGCCGTGACCCGCATGCAGCTTAAGCTGAGCCTGCAACTTATTGGGAGGGGGGTAGGCTTTGTGATCCCTCCCTTGATTCTACTCGTACAAGTAAGGAGGGGTATAAAACCAATACTCGAGTACATATACATCTGCCGGTCTGGCAGGTTGACCAATACTCGAGTACATGTATCCGAGGAGGTTCGAAACGTGGTGAGCGGGACAAGGGCGGCTTTCTGTTGTTGGGAAGGTTAATTCTTCCTTGGAGGGGTGTCCAGAGGGAGGGAGGGAGGGAGGAATGGAGGGGGCCGTGCCGCAGTGCTTGCTTGCAGGCTTTCATTTCAATTGATATCAGTGTTTGTGTATTGGAGTGGTGATACAGTATGATGCCGTGGCGGCTTTCATTCATTCCAAGTTTGCGCACCTAAGTGAGTTTTATAGCGCTTTGCAAATGTTTTGTCCGAAGAGTAGGAAACGAGCTTCTTCTTCTTTTGTTAAATGTGAATGGGGTAAACTAGCATGCACTATGCCAATCATGATAAAAGGATATGTATTGGGAGAAATGGAGCGGGGGTAAGACACTTCCTCGAGTATGATACAAGGCCCTCCCACTCACTCACTCGCTCTAATTTTCCAAACAACATCTACTCTTACTGCAATTGGTATATGTAGTAGGAAATATTTCGTCACACTTTTTTATTCAACAAAAAAAAAACTCCTTTCCCACATCTTGGACAAAATATTTGCAAAGTGCTGTAAACAGGGAATCGAGATTGAAAGACTGTCCCCCATTTCAAGAAGCGTGTGAAATTCTGAGTGCGCAACCGAGTTACGCCGCCCCACCTGATTGTTAACTCTCCCACCATTCCATCTCGACCGTAATTGATCCTGTATTGTAGAGGTCAACTACCTGTGATTGCACATCTGAACTGTTTTTTTTGGGGGGGGAGGGGGGGGAGTTCAGTAACCGAGGCATACCTTCCCGGAGAAATTGTCTGTCGAGGAGGTATTATACGCAGTTACGCAGTGCACTGAGGGCGGAGGAAAAGCGCTTTCGCGTTCGCCCCCCTCCCTTCCTCCATGGGAGCTGTCCAACTAGTAGCGTGCCTGAATCGAGGTTGGAAGCTTATGAAAATCGCCACCTTAAGTTAGGTGTCCAACTTCAACTTGGCCGCGCAAGTATGGCTTAGTCCACAATATTAGGGGGAATGGAGAAGATACAGCATTGGCAGCGATAGAATACTAAGCTCTTTTTTTACGAAGCAAAAGGACAGCTCGTTCGATAGAGGATGGTCGTGATGACACTCCGAGAAATACGGCTGCATTTCTGCGGCATACCTGTATTGAGTTTGGCATTTATCCCCACCTCTGAACCTCACTGAAGTCCCCAGATACCTTCCAAATGCCACCGGCATTAGGACTATTGCGCTACTTGCAAGGAGGCATCTTTTCCTCGATGGCCATGAAACTTCACAGGTGAGTCCACCCTAACAAGTTGACCTTAAACAGGTCGCCAGTAAACTGGGTTGGCAGTATCACCACTACCCATACCTGAAGACAGTGTGCCGTTCCTCGCATCCGTTGCTATGATACTACTTTTTGGCAAGACACAGCACTGTATGCTACAGCAGAGGATAACCCAGGGGACTCGAGGATGCCCATGCCTTTCTCAGAGGACAGCAATTATCATACTTCCAGGGCATTCTCGCTATCTTTGTTACTAGCCATCATTCCGGATTGCTGAATGATACTTCTCTCCGATGAATGTAGGATCTAAAGATTCGTTGGCCGGAATTAGCGTGAGGGTCAATGATGATTTCTGCTTGAAAAAGTGCTCATTGGGCTCGCCGGTCGGCTTCCCAAAAGAATACCGGTAGAGAGAGGACTTGACTTCCTAGCACACTTGAATTGATCGCGGATTCTTATTTACAAACTCACTCGCTAGTCTTCAGAACTTTCTTGTAATTATTAGGATTAAGTTTGGATGTTAGGAGTAAAACCTTTCTGTTTTGGTGGTTTCATCTACGATATCATGAGGCTCCAAGCCCCGCGCCAAGCCGCAAATGGCCCCACCTTAGAATAGAAGACTTCGGTTGACTCACGAAAAAAAGAGGGAAACGGTATCTACATTGTTCACAATAAACGTCTTTCGATTCCTCAGCTTCTCAAGCGAACACCTCAAACAAATATTCACAAAATGTCTTCCTCCGAGCTTCCAACTGAGCAGACAGCTGCCCTCTCCGTTGCTGAAGGTGATGCAAGAGAAAATGTTCCCACGGGGTAATGTCCTTCCCTCACCCTCCAGAAAACATACCACGATTGGTCGTTGACTCTTGTGTTAGCCCCGACGGGGAGCCACTCTCCAAGTCCGCCATCAAGAAGCTTCAGAAGGAGAGGGAGAAAGCAGAGAAAGCGGCCAGACGCGCAGCCCTGGAAGCAGAGCAGAGGGCCGCCCGTGAGGCCGCAAACGTTGACCACGCAACTGAGAACTATGGAATCAAGCCGATGATCCAATCAACCGAACGCTCAGGCACCAAGCGTATCCAGCTCTCCGAATTGACCGCGGCAGACGACGGGGCGGAGGTTGTGTTCCGTGCTAGGCTCCAGAATGCTAGAGCACAAGGGGCGAAGATGTGTTTTGTTGTTCTCCGTCAGCAGTGTGACTCCATTCAGGGGGTTCTCACCGCCAATGAGGAGGGCACTGTATCGAAGCAGATGGTCAAGTGGACATCTGGTGTCAATCTTGAGAGCATTGTTCTAGTTCATGGAAAAATCACAAAGACTCCTGAGCCGGTAACCTCCGCCAGTTTGTCTGATGTAGAGGTGCATATCACAAAACTTTTTGTCATTGCAGAGGCAGAGCCCATGCTACCCATCCAGTTCGACGACGCTAGCAGAAGCCTTAGGGAGGTTGAAGCGGGCGCCGCTACTGTTTCCCTAGTTACTAGGTTGGACAACAGAGTCATCGATCTAAGAACTTTAAGCAATCAAGCAATCTTCAAGATTTCATCAGGTGTCTGCACGCTCTTCAAGGAGTACCTACTCAAGCATGGCTTTGTCGAGTTCCACACGCCCAAGCTAATTGCAGCTGCCAGCGAAGGTGGTTCCAACGTGTTCAAAGTCCAGTACTTCAACAAGGATGCCTATCTTGCACAGAGCCCGCAGCTGTACAAGCAGATGCTTATCGCTGGCGACTTTGAGCGTGTGTTTGAGATTGCCCCTGTCTTCCGAGCTGAGAATTCCCAGACTCATAGACACATGACTGAGGTTTGAACCACGCATTTCCCTCAAGCAAGTTTTTCTTTTTTTTTCTTGTGCGAGCTGACGATTCTTCGTATCTCTAGTTTACCGGATTGGACCTAGAGATGGCGTTCGAGGAGCATTATCATGAAGTGGTCGAGGTGCTCGAAGGTCTATTCGTCTACATTTTCGCAGGCTTGCAGGAGCGCTTTTCGAAGGAGATAGCTATCGTCCGAGCTCAATATCCCGTCGAGGAGTTCAAGGTTCCAAAGGACGGGAGGGTCCTGCGCCTGACCTTCAAGCAAGGGATAGAAATGCTCCGAAATGCGGGGCACGACGTTCCAGACCTAGAAGATCTCAGCACGGAAATGGAACGCGCTCTCGGTAGGTTGGTCGTCGAGGTGTATGACGAAGACTTTTACATCTTGGACAAATTCCCTCTCGCAGTTCGTTCACCCCCGCTCCCCCCCACCCCATCTAGTTCTCTTCCTCCCTGGCCCGGCTGACACTTTTTCCCTCTTTTTCCCTCTTTGTAAAACAAACAGGTAAGACCATTCTACACTATGCCTGACCCAGAGGACCCCAACTACTCCAACTCCTATGACTTCTTCATGCGAGGCGAAGAAATCCTTTCTGGCGCGCAGAGGGTGCACAACAGCGAGTTCCTTGCTGAGCGCATATCATCCCTCGGCATTGACCCCAAGGCTCCCGGTCTGGAGGACTACGTTGACGCCTTTAGGTATGGAGCTCCCCCTCATGCAGGTGGTGGGATTGGCCTCGAGAGGGTTGTTTTCTTGTGGTTGGGCCTTGGAAATATCAGACGTGCGAGTGCATTTCCTAGAGACCCGATGCGTTTGAGACCTTAAGTCGGGATACAGTCGCCACCCCCGTCTTCATTTCACTTTTTCGAGAGCATAGCTCCATTCTTAGTTTAGGTAGTCATTAAAATAAAATGTTACTACAAGTTAGATTCCGAGAAAACGCCCACTGTACTGTTGGCGGTTAGGATTTTCGTCCGGATCTTCCTATTGCATCATAATATAGTACTCGTAGTGTGCGGATTCTGAACTAATCCCTTCTAGCGTGAATCTAGACCCGGCCCACCAGTCGTACCGTGCTTGGCCGGCCAGGTGTGGGTCGGAATATTTTGTGCGGCACTCACGGGACTGGCCAGTACGAGTACTTGTAGTTGAGTAATTAATTCAAAACAAATCATGCAGTTCTCGAGAAAGGCCCGCCCGCAGAAACCAACCAGGTAGCTACTGCGGCAGTTCCATACATGCAGTGTCCCCTTAGATACATCTACAGGTACTGT